>Ga0272447_1001155_pt1 | contig 17298 bp, 18 predicted proteins | sample YNPCB0133_FD_194589 | JGI IMG/M metagenome (GOLD analysis project Ga0272447, IMG submission 194589) | Hot spring microbial mat communities from Yellowstone National Park, WY, United States - YNP-CB-013-3 | ecosystem: Environmental > Aquatic > Thermal springs > Hot (42-90C) > Sediment | place... | reverse complement strand
AAGGCCAGCCTCTCGATCTCGCCCATCGGAAGGGAAGGCGCGAGCCTCTCGGCCAACGAGCGGAGCACGCCCTTCCAAGTGCTGGCAGGGACGACGAGGTCGCCGTTAGGCAGCTTCAGCGCGTACAACACGTTCGCCTCCTTCGAATGTCCTACGTGGATAGGTCCCCTCGCCCTGAAGTTCAGAACCCCTACGAACTTGACCCTAGATGGGAGGTACCCGCTCAAGACCAACTCTTCACCTCCAGGATCGATTCGTATTCCGAGAGGGGGATCAGGGCGTTGAGGCCGGTCAACGAGAAGCCGTCCACCTGGACCGGTACGCCGACCCTGAGGAAGTGGCTGCGGCTGGTGTCAGAAAGCCGGGCGACGACCAGCGATCCGCTTCTGGCCACCTCCACGAAAGGTCTCAACCTGCCCTGCAGAACGTCCCAACCCGTCTGGAGCGTGTACGTCCTGCCCTCGACCCTCTCCAGCACTACGGAGAACCCCAACCCCTCCCAGTCGAACTTCCTGACTGGTGTGACGGGCGAGATGGCCACATACCACTTGTCGGTTTGGATGCCGCCCTCCCTCGGCAACTCCGACCAGAACGAGAGCACCGCCCGACCGAAGCCCCTCGACTGCCCCCTTCCCACTGCCACCTCGAGGCCGTCGAGCTCGATCCCATCGGGCACCGAGACCCAGGCCCAGAACTCGGTCCCCTCGGCGATCGCCTCGTAGTCGAAGAGCAGCCCCCTCGCCGCGGCCCTGCGCCTCTTGTCTATGGCCACCGATGTGGCCCTGTAGGTCTCCGTACGGACCCTCACGGGCTTGCCGTTCACGCTCGCCAGCAGGTTGCCGTGGAGCGTCTTGAGCAACCACAAGGACCGGTCGTGCCCCTGCTCACCGGATCCGGTAACGCCCTGAGGAGCCTCGGGTAGACCCTTGCATTTGTGGTATTCCTTGACAGGTCGTTCCTCGGTCGGCGGAATGTACTCGAAGCCGTTGCACTCGTCGCACACCAGAACGTAGGGCGTGGCGGGAAGGCTCCTCGCGCCCCGATAGAGCGGATAGGCCGGAGAAGCGAGGAGGGTCGGGCGCTCCGCCTCCCTCCTCAGGTCCTCCTTGGTCAGCTTGCCGTCCCGGTAGAGGGCCGAGAGGATCGCTCCTCGCAGCATCGAGCCGGGTATGTGATCGGCAGGCCTGACGAAGCCGCTTTGCGTCCGCCTTGTGGTCACTATCGCCGGGCTCAGAAGCCTGATCCTAACCTCTGCGAGCACCAAGGCCCGACCACCTCTCCCACAACCAGGACCTGAGGCCGTTGAGCAGGGGCCTCCACTCGACCCCTACCAGCGCGTCGAGGGAGTTGCCGTCCTCGACCTTCGCGTCCACGAGCCCTCCCCTTCCCAGACCGCTCAACCTCAGCTCCGCAATAGCCAGTAGGAGGAGCGGGAGAAGGCCCCTCACCTCGTCGCCGCCCTCGACCCTCAGCTCTCCGGAGAACTCGGTTCCAGGGAGGACGTGCTCGACGCTGTAGAGGGCCCCTTCCCTTGCCGTCAACGTCCTGTCGTCCAGCGATACCCTCGTCACGACCATCCTGTTGCTCTCGGTCTCCTCGGATGTGAAGTCTGTGACGAAGAGCCTTGAAGAGTCGTCGGGAGCGTTGCCGGGCCGGCCGAAGAGCCTGCAGACGTCGCATGCGCTTCCCCGATGCGCACGGTTCATCCGATCCGGATCGACTTCGCCGCAGCTCTCGAAGCCGTACGCTTCTGCAACCCTGCTAGCGTTAGTCCTCAGGACGCCCTTCACGCTGCTCGCAGGGATGTAGATGACGTTGCTGACCGATCCACCATTGACGACGGTCTTCCTGACATGAACGATGTCGGCTCCCATTACGTCCGGTATGCCGCCTCCGACCGTGAGGAAGGACATGGCCCTGAGTCTCAACCCGAAACGTATCATTGCGCACCACCCTTTGCGAGCTTGATGAAGGTGAGGACGTCAGCCAGCGGGAAGGGCCCAACACCATCCTGCGACTCCGTCGAACCGAATGAAGCTCTTGACGCGCTGCCCCGCGATACTAACCCGAACTCGCCCGAAAGCACGGTGAGCATGCCGAGGTCGGCCAGGCCCTCGTACGCCTCTCGGTCCTCCTTCTTTCTTTCACCTTCCCTTTCCTTCTGCCTGAGGAAGTACACGATGAGCTTCTCCCTCCAATACCTCGACGGCGAGACCTGAGGCCATGACCTCAGTATCTTGTCCCTCACACCCTTCACCCACTTCTTCATCGGGTCCTCATTCGTGGCGTCATCGGGTCGCATGGCGATGCGGTAAGCCTTCGCGAAGACATCGACGTAGAAGTTCCTGACTCCGCCGTGGTCGCCCCACCCGTCTGGCACCTCCAACTTCAGCACGAGCTTCCCTACTCCCCTCCAGAACTCCGGAACCGTTGAACCTCCGAGGTCGCTCCTCCTGATCAGGTAAGGCTGGAGGCTGTCGATATCCTCATCCCGATGCCTCTCTGTCCCGACCCTGACGGAGAGCCTCTCCATCCTGTCACTTGCGGTGGCACCTGAAGGCGAGCCTGACTCGAAGACGTCGAAGGCTATCGATCCCAGCACCTTGTGCTTCGCTGTCGGATCCTCCCTCCTGAGGACCTGCTTGGAGAGGTTCATCATCTCCTGCGCGCAGTCCAGCAGGGACCAGACGCTCATCGCTGCGGGTCCGGCTGCGATCGCGACCCTCAGCCCCCTTTCCAGCCCCAACTCCTTTGAGAACTCCTCGGCCATTAAATGAGCGAAGGGGACGGAGGCCCAAGAGGGCATGAGGAGGATCCCGTCGTCGCCGCCCATGAAGACCGTTCCAAGAAATACGCGGACCGTCTCCCTCTTCGCGGCCTCTTCGTCCTTTACGCTTTTCACACCTTCGTAGAGGGCCTCCATAGCCCTGAAGTATGCCCTCTTGACCGCCATGTCGACCCTGAAGCTCCTCTCGATCGCGTCAGTGAACGAGACGCTCTCCAACATGAAGCGGCCTAACGCGTTGGCGTCGAACTTGACCACCGCGTAGTCCCTGCGCCTCTCAAAACCTTTCTCGAGTTCGTCCGGGTCATGGCCGGCTATGATTTCCATGATCCACTTAGACACCTCCTCCCATTCTTTGCCGAAAACCTCCTTGGCGCTGAACCTCTGACCCTTAACCTGTATCTCGCTGCGCCACTTCGCGGAGAAGTGATGTCGTGTTCCAATTTCGTACAGCTTGCTACATGTGCAGCAGACATATCGTACACCTTCTGCTGTGATAATATGTTTGGTCCCCCATGCATTGTAGCAAATTTGGCACAGTACGTAGCTTGATTCAGAGTCCTTTCGCTCGCAATCGAACTTGATAATAAGATCTTCTACAGAATCTGACAGGGATACTCTGTGCTTTTCTTCGTGGAGGCGCTTCGCGAACCTCTCGGTGACTAGAACGTAGTCGTCGACGAAGTCCGTGTCAGCAACGATAAGCTTCCTGAAATCCTTGCCGTACTCCTCAGCCGCTTCTTTCACCGTTTGGACGAGACTCGAAGGGAGCAAGAGAAGGACGTTCCCGCCGCCCGAGTAGATGACGGCTTCCGGAGGCAGGTGTACCCTTCGGCGGAGGTACCAGTAGAAGTGGGCGTGAACAGCCAGCTCGATGATGTGACTCGCGGCTGCGATGACCCTGATCTCCTGGCCCCTCAGCACGTAATCCTGGATCGATGCGATGTCGATGAGGGCGAGCTTGATCCTGCTGTCGGAACGATGCGGTGACGTGCGATATTCCTCGCTCCGCACCAAATAGTCGACCTTTTGGAGGAACTCCTTCGTAAGCTCGCGTAATGGGTCCTCACGGAAGAGACCGGCCCGTATCAGCTTGTCCCGACTCTCGTGGACCGCCTTCCAGAAATCCCATTTCCATTCTGCCCTCTCGTCCATCCCGAAGCCCAGGATTTCCTTGATCTTCGAGATCTTCTCGCCCAGTGCCAGCTCCACCAGTTTGTTGACCCTGTCGGCAGCGGACGACAGCTGGTCCGCCTCCTTGATGACCGTCTCTTCGACGTGATGTTTCTTTATTGCGTTCAGCAACTTATCGAGGGTCTCTTCGCTCACCAGGCCTTCGAGCAGCTGCCTCGCCAGCTCCTTCGAGGCCTCGGGGTGATTAAGCGGGTCTTCAACTTTCCCCAGGTCGTGCAGGAGCGCCACCAACCGTATCATTGCGGGGTCCTCTCTAGGTCGTCCGCCCTCTGAAGATTCGTAGTTCAGGGCCCACGCTATAGCAGAGGTCATCAGGGAGTGGGCTATGAGGCTGGAGGTGTTGTGTCCTGGCCTCGTGTCGGCGGGGAACGCGATCCAGAGGTTGTAGACGAGATCTGCCGTTTCAGGATCGAAGAGCTCCTTTGCGGCGTCGAACGTCTGAGGTAGCAAGTTCTCAAGTTCTTTCACGAATTCATGGGGATCGTCATTCCAGTACCGATCGACAAACCATTTGGGAAGAAGCATGAACGAGTGGGCCTTCAGGGGCGTCGGTGCTTGCGGCGAGATTTCCTGGATCAGAGGAGCCCTCAGAAAGGTCACTATGGCGTCAACTATGAGCTCGAGCTTTTCGTCCTCAGTGAGCTCCTTACCTCCTTTTGCGGTCTCCGCAAGGTTGAGCAGTCTCTCAAGCATCGGTCTGAGCTTGTTGGCGATAGCGTCACGGAACTTCTTTCGGTCGTCGTCGGTGACCGGGCGGACGTTGACCGGCCCTCCCTTCTCCCAAACGGGCACTCGGAGGGCCCTGTAAATCGGATAGGGCTCCTTGAATTCAGGCGTGGAGGCGCTCAAGCTCGCCCACCTCGTCCACGTCTAGAAGCTCACCATCAAAGGCCGAACGGGCCTTTGCGACAAGGGTCCTCACCACGCCATCGAGCGCGGGGCCTTCCAGCTTCGACCCCGGTTGAACCCTGAGGGCTTCCGCTTCGAGAGGTTGCGAGATGGGTGCGAGCTCCAGCGCTGCCACCTCATAGCGCACCACGCCGAAGACGTGCCGCGGATATCTCCTGTACTTCGACTTCCCGAGCAACACGGGTCTACCGAGCCTCGAGTCCCTCATGCCCATACCGTAAAGCAGCAGACCCAGCTCCTCGGGCTTCAGGATCCTGAAGGTGACGGCGCCCTCGAAGGCGCTTCCCGGTGGTGCGGCGAGGAGCTTCTCGCCGGTCGGAAGGTCAACCCTAACGAGGTTCACACCGGTGCCGACGAGGTCGCTGAACTCTATGAGGCCGGCCAGGCCGGCTGTGCCGAAGAGGTCGCAGAGAAGGCATACTCCAGCGGTCTCCTCGCCGGTGTAATCGCAAGGTTCATCACCGTCACGACTGAAGCCCAGGGACCTCTGCCATATCCTGAAGTGCCTCCACCCGTGCTGGCCAGGCGGCGGTGGCTGAAGCGGGCTGTTCGTGGACCTGATGAGGCAGCACCTTATTTTGCCGTCCTTCGGTACAAAGCTGAGCTCGAGCCTCGACCTCACGTTGCCCTTAACGCTGCTGCCTGGCACCGCAGGACTCTCTTTGGCCCGTTCTTCCTTGAGGAGGACGAACTGAGCGTAATCCAGCTGGATGCTCTCCTTCAGCTCCTGAACGAGCTGCTCGAGCTCGCGCCTGCTCTTTGCGAGGGCCGTACGGCGTCGCAATTCGTTCTCGTCGATCACGAGCCTCAGCGCACCCGTTCCCACGTGGAGGTAGCTGTCGATCAGGTCTCCGAGTGACCTCGAGCAGGCCCTCAGCTTAATGCGAATTCGGCCTGTGAGACCGTCCAGCTTGTCGCGGTCCCTAGGCAAAACCCTCAGGACGCTAACTGAGCTTGACACTATCCCAGACCCCCTCCAGCTTTGCCAGGACCCTCCAGGCATTTTCTCCAGAGGCCTCCAAACCCCTCTGCGTTGAGGAGACGTCTCCGGAGAGGTCCACCTCCTGGTCCTTCTCGTCGACCGCCAGCAGCTTGGAGCCCTGCACGGTCGGTCCGGATGCCGCGAAACGCAGGCCCTCAACCCTCAGCTCGCCGAACCCCCTCGTCTTGAAGCCGCCAACCCTGACCCAGCCTTCGTTGACCATCCGCAGGATCTTGGCGAGGAGGCCGAGGGCGTAGTTGGGGAGGTTAGTGGTCCTGATCGAGAACTTGAACCGGGCTCCGGGCTCTACGTACTCCACTTGATATAGCGCGCCCATGTGGACCGCTCCGGTCCTCCGGTTTATCGCGATGCCCGTCCTGACACCGACAGGGGCGTCCTGCACCTCTCCTTTCTCGTTTATTGGGTACGAGTCGTTGAACTCCGCGTGACCGGTGAAGGACGGCGCGCCGAAGACCTTGCAGAGCAGGCAGGCCTTTTCGTGGAAGAGCTCTATGGCACGACGGTAGTTCCTATTTCTGATTTCCTCCTGGATCTTATCAAGTAACGTCTTGCCATCGAACTCGGGATACCTGAGATCCATGCATGTCCCCTTGCTGAGGCCGCTGCAGACGGTGAGGCCCTTCCGGCTCGCCAGCTGGATCGCAGTGCTCCTGAAGACTCCCTTGAGGCTGCTGCCGGGGATGTAGGGGACAAGCTTGCCGTTCAAGTTTATCCTCAAAACTGCCAGGTCGACCGCCGAGCCCAGCGGAGACTCCCTGCCAACGCCTATCCTCAGAGGACTCTCGGCTACGAAGGAGCCCTCTAAGACCACTTCTCTGGTGATCACCGAATGCGCGCTCCAGGGCAAACCGCTCAAACCACATCACCCTCCGCCTTCTTCACGAGCCTGCCCTCCTCAACCCCGTATACCCGGTAGCTTCCCTTCTCAAGCCTCAGCCGACCGTAGCCGAGCGTCCTCCTCGCACCTACCTGCACCATCCCATCGACCAGCATTCCGATCAAACTCCTGAAAAGCTCTCCTCTCTCGTCCTGCGGCTCGGGGAAGACGCGGATGTTGATGACGTCCATCCTGAAAGACCACCTGACGTGAGGGACCACCTGCTGCTCCGTGTAGAGAATATCAGGATGCGCTCCCCTGAACTCCCTGTTGATGCCCACGCTCGTCTTCACGAAGGTCAAAGCATCGGTCTCCGGATAAGCGTCGTAGATGCGGATGTGGCTCGCCAACTTCGTGCTGCCGAACGTCCCGCAAATTATGCAGTAATTACCGCTCTTCGCCTCTTCTTCAATTTTCTTGAAGTCCCATGGACTGTGAACATCATCCTTACCCTGAGCTCTGACCATCGCTTCTGCCAGACTCCGCAACACCCCCTTCATACTGCTTCCAGGAATGTAGGGGACGGATCTTCCGTCGGCGAACCTGATGGTGATCGGTGCCATGTCGACGGCGGAACCGAGTAACGGCTGACGTTCCTCCAACTCTTCCTTGCCAACACCTACTCTCAGGGGCGTCTCGTTGACCAGCCGTCCAGTTATTACGGTCAGAACCTCCAGTCGGTCGAGATCGTCGTAGCGCGGCAAGCACGTCACCCGGTCCTTTGCTGCCTCTGTTGCGAATACCACTTCAAGAGCTGGAGGAGCGTCAGCTGCTCGATCCTGTCCCTGTAGGGAATGTTAGCCTCGTAAATCCACTTGGCGAAACCGAGCATCTTCCTCGCATGGTCCTTGCCGGCTCCTCTCTCGTATAGATCGACAAGCGCTCGGCTGACGAGATCGGCTGTCCTGTGTCCCCCCAGCCGTTGGGCCTGCCTGAGAGCGAAGATGGCCGTTGCGAGAAGGGCCTCCCTTCCGCTGACTGAATCGAGCGACGCTATCAGGTTCTCCAGCTGAGTCGGCCTGACTTTTTCCGAGCGGGCAGCAGCGCCTATCTTGGTTCCCCAGTTGAGAAGCTCCAGCTCATCGATCGGTTGGGAAGAAGATGATGCACTCACGAAAATCACAAAAACCCATCCAATATAATAGTTTACGAAGCTCCGATAACCGCCTAAATCGTTGTGGCACAAAGGTCCAAACGGCGATCCGGGTCACAACTTCTCGCCCTCACAGAACAGCTCGACAGAGGTGCGACGTGCCGGGATACTGGGATGAGAGCAAGCGGGAAACTCGTGCCGTTTAGGCCCTCGACAGCCTCTCCCGCAGCAGCCTGCTCAGAACAGCGCCGTCGACCCTTCCCCTGTACCTCTTCATCAGCTCCCCCATAATCGGTCCGAAGGGGTCGCGCCCTCCGAGCCTCGGCAGCATCTCCCTCACCAGCTCGTCGACCGTCCTTTCGACCTCCTCCAGCGGAGGCGCCAGGAGCCCGAGGGCTTCTAGGGCGTCCTCGACGCTCGACCCAGGATTTCCAGCCAGATAGACCAGTACCTCCCTCGCCGATTCCTTGGCGGTCCTCCCCTCGGCCACCAGCTCGAGGTACCTGCGGATCGCGTCGATCTTGACGTTCTCGACCCTCACGCCCTGACGCCTCAGGTCCTTCATCACCTCGGTGAGGAGGCTAGCGATGAAGGAGGGCGCAACGCCTGTACCGACGAGGGAGAGGAAGTCCTCCACAATTTCGCCGTCGATCAGTTCCCACGCCAGCTGCCTCGAGAGGCCGTAGTTCCTCGAGAGCTCTTCGGCCAGCTCCTCGAGGGGCCTCGGAAGGGATCGGGCTATCTCCTCCAGCATCTCCCTGCTGATCCTCACCGGAGGGACGTCGGTCTCAGGGTACATCCTCGCCGAACCTGGACGCGGCCTCAGGTACTGCGTCGTGCCGTCGGGCCTGGCCCCTCTCGTCTCATCGGGCACCGTCTCGACCGCAACGGAGGCCCTCTCCAGAACTGCCTCCAACGCATCGACGCATTTCCTCTCAGGGCCTGTCACGAGGACGAAGGCGTCGGCCTCGCCGCAAGAGAGCTCCCGCCTCACGGCGTCCACCTCGTCCCTCGTTATCCCGTAGCCCGGCAGCTCGTCGGAGTGGAGTATCCCCTCAACACCGGCCCAGGCCTTTGCGTAGTCGGAGAGCTCCTTGCCGAGCCTGACGTCACCTCCTCCGAGGAGGCCCGCGAACCCTGGGAGCCTGACGCCCATCACCCTCCATCCTCTGGAGAGCGCACCGGAGATCAGCCTGCTCTTGCTGGAGGAGAAGAGGTGCGTGAGGTCCCTGAGCCTTTCGGACCTGACCGCCTCCGGCCTTACGCCCCTCGACCTCAGCTCGTCCCTGACCCGCTCCAGGTGCAGCAGCCTTCTGACCTCGTAATCGATCACCTTGGGCAGGTCCTCCAGCTCCTGGACTCCCTTCACCTCCACCAGCCCGCTCCCGGCGATGGAGATGTTCAGGTCCTGCCTCACTGTCCCTATCCCCCTCTTCACCTTCCCTGTTGCCCTGAGGAGCCTCCCTATCGCCAGCGCCACCTCGTAGGCCTCCCTCGGATCCTCGATGACCGGTGCGGTGGAGACCTCTATCAGCGGTATCCCGAGCCTCGAGAGGTCGTAGACGACGGTCCCGTCCCTCTGCTCGACGAGCCTCGCCGCGTCCTCCTCGAGCGTTATCGTCTGTATCGGCACGACCTTCCCTCCTACCTTGACGGACCCTCCCACAGCTACGACGCACGTCCTCTGGAACCCGGTCGTGTTGGAGCCGTCTATGACGATCTTCCTCATCACGTGCACCTCGTCGACGGGCCTGGCGCCCACCATCGCAGCGAAAGTGAGCGCGGTCCTGAGGGCCTCCCTGTTCAGCCCGTGGGGCGGCTCCTCGTCCATCTCGACCAGACAGACCGATCCGAGGTCGGCCCGGTAGACGATGGTCCTGGCGCGCCTCATCTCGAACCTCGCAGCCGGATCGACCTCTCCCAGCTCGCTCTGGGCCTCCCTCAACCTCCTCACGAACTCTACGGTCCTTCCCGTGGTCCTGGGCTCGGTGGGGCAGTCGCAGAAGAGCTTGGTCCTCGTGTCCAGCTGCCTGTGGATCTCGAGGCCCACCTTCAGACCCACTTCGCGGTAGTTCAGCCCCAAACCCCTTGCCCCTTTCAGCGACGGGTCGCGCCCTCACTAAACCGTTGCCTCGCGCCTCTGCCGAGAAGGTCCGGCAACGACTGAAGCCTGCGCTCCTCGAGGTTTATCAATTGATGGAGGGGAGCGGGGTGGGAGATGCAGCTGAAGCTCCAGAGGAGGCTCGCGGCCGACATATTGGGCGTAGGGGAGAACAGGATAAGGTTCGACCCGGAGAGGCTCGAGGAGATAGCCGACGCCATAACCAGGGAGGACGTGAGGGCCCTCATCGAGGAGGGCGCGATATACGCGGCACCGGTCAAGGGCCAGACGCGGAACAGGGCCAAGGAGACGAGGGTGAGGAAGGGAGGGAAGTACGCGACGCTGACGAAGAAGGAGAGGTGGATCATGAGGGTCAGGCCCCAGAGGAGGTACCTGAGGAGGCTAAGGGACCGCGGCATCATCGACAGGTCGCTCTACAGGAAGCTCTACCTCCAGGTCAAGGCTGGCAGGTTCAAGTCGATCGCCGACATACGGAACCTCCTGATCGAGATGGGCGTGATGAAGAAGGAGGGGTGAGGTGATGGCCGTTCTGAAGAGGATGCCGCCGAGGAGGAGAAGGGAGGGGGTAACCGATTACAGGGCTAGGCTGAAGCTGGTCAAGTCGGGGAAGCCGAGGCTCGTCGTAAGGAGGACCAACCGCTACGTGATCGTCCAGCTGGTCGAGTCCAAGGCCGGCGGCGACAGGACGGTCCTGACCGTGACATCGAAGGTCCTCGCGAGGTACGGATGGAGGGCTGGGACCAAGAACACTCCTGCAGCCTACCTGACCGGATACCTCGCAGGGAAGCTCGCGGTGGCGAAGGGCTACACCGAGGCTATAGCGGACATAGGGATGAGGACGCCTTCTAAGGGAGCGAGGGTCTTCGCGGCGATCAAGGGGGCCATCGATGCGGGCCTCCGGATACCTGCATCAGAGGAGATCTTCCCCGACGAGGCGAGGATAAGGGGAGAGGTCATTGCCGAGTACGTGAGGTCTTTGGGAGAAGAGGCGAGGGAGAGGTTCTCGGCCTCCGACGTCGAGCTGCTGAAGGACCTGCCGTCCCACTTCGAGGAGGTCCTGGAGAGGATTAGGAGCGGCTGAGACCTCAGAGGAGCTTCGACCTCTCAAGACCTCCTGAGTCTCTCTGTGGAGAACTTCATCGCCAGCACTGAAGCTGCGAGGAGCGAGACGGTCGAGAGCGCAGCAGAGGCGAAGAGCTGCGTTTGCCCGAGGGGCAGCGAGGGAACACCGGTCACAGACCTCCTCAGCAGCTCGAAGACGTGGGCGATCGGAGAAGCGGCGATGACGGACCTGATCTGCTCGGGGAAGAGCTCGACGGGGATCATGCCTGAGCTCATCGGCAGCAAAAACTGGAGCACGTTAGTGATTATCCACGGTCTCCTGATCCAGAGGAACGCAGAGCCGGCCAGCAGGGAGATCGACATCAGGACCGCGTGGAGGAGGAGGAAGGAGGCCGACGCGCCAAGGGGATCGACGAGGACGGGGCTCGATCCGAGGAGCAGGACCATGACGACGTAGGAGAGCGCCATCGCCAGAGCCGTGTAAGGAAGGGACGTCACTCCCCTCGCCAACATAAGGACCTCTACCCTCCCTCCAGCGAGCACCACCGAGTGGAGAACACCCTCTTCCTTGACCTGCCTGAGGAAGTGGCCGACGTTCCAGAGGACGATGGAGGTGACGACGAAGTAGCCAGCTCCGAGCGAGAGGCCCCTCAGCGATCCCTGATCGACCAGCAACGACGGCGCGTGTATCGCGAAGGTCAGCCCTATCCCCATCGACCAGACCGGTGCGGTGACGAGGCCGACGGCGAACCAAGGGCTCCTGAAGAGGAGCTTCGAGAAGGCCCAGATCCCAGCCTTCAGGTCACTCGGTGACGACCTCATACCTCCCTCCCCTCCTGAGGGCGCGCTCTATCCGCGAGTAAAGGACGGTCGAGAAGACTGCGTAACCTGCGAGGACGACCAGCATCGGAATGAACCTCGCCGGCTCTATGATGCCGTAGAAGACCGCGAGCCTCACCGACTCGGCCACGTGAGGGTGCGGCAGGAGCTGGGCCAGCGCGACGACGATCTGAGGGAAGACGGTCAGAGGATACGCTATGCCTGTGAAGGTGTAGACCGTGGCTGAGACGAGCTCGATGAAGGCCTCGGTCCTGACGAGGAGCGTGAGGATCGCGACGAGGGCGGCGAAGAGGAAGAGCGGCACGAGACCTACCGCCAGCACCAGGAGGGCCGGAAGGAGGTGGGAGACGGCCTGCAATCCTCCCCTCACGTAGACGAAGGGCACCGTCACGACGAGGTAGTAGAGCAGGGAGATCAGCGTGATCGTCGCCGAGTGGGCGCCGAGGACCAATTTAGCGTCGACCGGAAGGGTCTGGACGTGCTCGAGCGCGCCCCTCCTTCCCAGCTCGATCACATACTCTCCCACGGCCGAGACCATCACGAGGCTCAGGAGCAGGACGGGTACCCCTGCCATCTGGTAGAGGACCGAGTCGCTGTAACCCGAGATCTTAGCGAAGAGCTCCTCCTCCCTCCTGACCAGCGCGCCGATCAGGAAGAAGAGGCCCTGAAAGAAGGCCAAGAGGACCGCCATCAGCAACAGCTCGCCGGAGCGCCAGAGCTCCTTCAGGTCCGACTCGACGACCACGAGGAACTTCCCGATCGAGCTCATCCCTCATGACCCCTCCACGGCCCTGACGAAGGCCTCCTCCAGCGTCGGCTCCCTGACGCTGACCGAGAGGACCTGAACCCCCTTGGACCTGAGCTCGGAGAGGATGACCGGCACCAGCTCCGCCGGGTCCTCCCTAATTTGGACCCTCAGCAACGTCCTCCCCCTCTCGCTGACCCCGACCTCCGTCTCCCATCCGAGCCTCAACCCTTTCACATCACCGGAGACCTCCAGCTCGACGCTCCAGGAGAGCCCGAAGGCCCTCTTCACCTCCTCCGGAGAACCTTCGGCGACGACCTTACCCTTGTTAAGGACTATCAGACTGTCGCTCAGCTCCTCCGCCTCCCACAAGTTGTGGGTCGTAACGAGGACGGTCCTTCCCTCGCTCCTCAGCCCCTTCAGCCTCTCCCTCACCTCCCTCGCCGAGATAGGGTCGAGACCTGCGGTAGGCTCGTCTAGTATCAGGACCTCGGGGTCGTGTATCAGGACCCTGCATATTGCCAGCCTCGCCTTCATGCCCTTCGAGTAACCCTCGACCGGCCTGTCCCTGGCCTCCCCAAGCCCGAACTCCTCCAGGAGCCTGACGGCCCTCGACCTCGCCTCGGATCTGGTTAGCCCGTGGAGGACGCCGTAGAAGATCAGGTTCTCGAGGCCTGTGAGGCGGCCGAAGTGGCCCTTCTCCGGGTCGAGCATCACGCCGATCACTTTCCTGACCTCCTTCGTCTCCCTGACCACGTCATGCCCCATCACCCTCGCCGTCCCTCCGTCTGGAAGGAGGAGCGTGCTGAGGATCCGGACAGTAGTGGTCTTCCCTGCGCCGTTGGGCCCGAGGAGGACCACCATCCTGCCCCTCTCGATCGAGAAGGAGACCGATTCCAGCGCCCTGACCGTGCGTCTCACCCTCCAGAGCCTCCGCTCTACGTAGGTCTTCTGGAGGTCCTCGGCCTCTATCGCCGCGACCATTCCCTCCCGACGGGTATGGGCACGCCTTATTGTGGATGTCACCCGTGGCTCGGTGATCGGGGATGGAGAAAGCGGAGCTGCCTGATCTGACAACACTGGGGATAGAGGAGGGCGTCGTCTACGAGCTGGCGATCGTGACGCTCTCTCCAGACGGCTCGCCCCACGCAGCCGCCATCGGTTGCACCTTCCTCAGGGACGCTGAGGGTTGGAGGGCCCTCTCGAAGCTCGCGAAGGACTCTGTCACCTCGGCGAACTTGCTGGGGAGAGGCGATGCGGTGCTGAACGTCGTGGAGGAGGAGGTGCTGGTGGAGGCTGCCCTGGACCTGGGCGTCGTCGAGATCGACTTCGAGCCGATCGCCGGATCCGGTCTCTTTGCGATCAGGGGCGCTGCGGCTGCGGTCGCCGTGAAGGCCAGACTCATCGACCAGGACGAAGTCTGGTACAGGTTCGAGCTGAGGCCCGTCTCCGTCCACATCGGCAGTGGATCACGGAGGCCCTTCACGAGGTCCCTCGCGGCTCTGGTGGAGGCAGCCGTCCACGCATCGAGGATACCGGTCTTCGAGCGGTCCGATCCCAGGAGGGCCGAGGAGCTGAGGCTCAGGGTCAAGGAACTCCTCTCGCTCGCCGAGAGGTTGGGGCCCACCGATAGGATCAGGACGATTTGCGGTGCCATCAGGAGGAAATACGGGATCGAGTGAGGTTGCGGCAGGGAACCCGCTACAGCGTCGCGATCCGCATCAACTGACCTCGACCTCGGCACCCCTGTTCCTGCCCCTTGTGACCACAACGCTCCACCCCTCGCCCAACTCCTCCTGAACCCGAGTTGATGCTCTCAACGCCTCCTCGATCGAAGCGAAGAACCCGTAGACCGTAGGGCCCCAGCTCGACTGGCCTATGCCCGAGGCGCCAGTCGATGCGAGGGCGTCCACAGCCTTGACGGAGTGAGCGCTGAACCTCCCTCCCTGGACGTGGCTGAAGGCTTCGCCGACCGTCCTCTGGACCCCCTCCACGCCGCCGCAAAACTCGCGGAAGTCCCTTCCCACGATGCCCGGAACGACGGCGCCGAGAACGATTGACCTCAGCTCCTTGACCTGCTGGGGGTCGAGCCTGAAGGCCTCGAGGGCCGGCCCCTCCTGCAGCTCGTCAGGCCCCCTCGCATCGCGAGGGACACAGAGGACCACGCCCCAGTCAGCAGGGAAGGGGAGGGCTATCAGGTCGTGCTCCCAACCTTCCTCCTTCCTGCCCAGGTCGACGACGAAACCTCCCCTAGTGAAGACCGCTATGCCGATCCAAGACCTCGCTCCCCTGCCGGTCAAACGTGCGACCTCGATCGGACCTCGTTCCCTTCCGAGCAGCTTGAGGACGGCGGTGCAGGTTGCGAGCGTCAGCTGCGTCGTGGTCCCGAGGCCTATGTGCCGGCGCGGTGCGCTCACCTCGACACGGAACGGTATTGATCCGAGCCCCAACAGCTCCAAGGCCCTCGAGACTACCTCCGCGTGATCCCGCTCCGCTACGATCTCCCGCGTCGCCGATCCCCTCACCGAGACCTCAACCGTCGGATCCTCGACGGCGAGCCCTATCCCGGCCCAAGGCCTCGTTACGTTCGGCGAGGAGATGAAGCCCATGTGGATCCTCGAACCGGTCCTAACCCGAACTTGCAAGCGCCCTCACCCTCTCTACGATTCCTGACCACATGCCGCCCAGCGCCTCCCTCGACGCCATCAAATGCGTCCTCTCTCCAGACAGGAAGACCCTGTACCTCCACGACCTTAGGTCGACCTCGAGCCTTCCCACCACTAGGACCGTCTCGCCGGCAACTGCCTGCTCCGCGAACCTCGACCTCACCGACTCGACCCATTCCACCTCCATCCCCTCATCACGTCCCCAAAGGGGATCGAGGGGCCTGACCCGGTACATGTTCGGCGTGTCCTTGGAGTACTCGTCATCGACCACCTCGCAGACCAGCGCCACTTCTCCCATCGACCTCCACCTCGAAGAGCCCCGCTTCTCCCAGTGCTCCTCCGGAAGGTGGACTGCCTTGACCGAGAAGGGCATCCCCTCGAAGCTGCCCATCAGGACCTTCCGCCTCTCGTGAGCAAGCCACTCCTCAGGGGTCATCAGGCTGTCGGCCCGCCTCGACGTGATGTCCCTCACCAGCTGATCCTCCCTCAGCTCGACCTTCCGCTCTGCCCTCATCGCCTTCAGCGCCTCGACTGCAGCATCCCTCTGTTTGGCCGAGTAGACCACCAGGTCGGCATCGGAGAGCTCGGTGTGGAGGCCGAGGAGCATGGAACCAGTCAGCCTCGCATCGACGCCGTGATCCGAGAGCGCCTCGACGAGCCTCAGTACCCTCGCGTCCAGGTCGCTCCGCTCCTTCAACCGCTCAAGTCCCTGCGGTTCGATGAACGACTCGACCTCAGCGAGCGGCACAACCGGCAGGACCTGACCGGCCTGGTCGTCGAAGAGCAGGTACCTCTCGCCTTGCTCCTTCAGGAAAGCATAGGTCTCGAAAAGACCCCGCGCCCTCCTGAAGCCTACTGGTTCCCGCCTCCACGCCAGGACGGCCACCACCCTGCCCTCAGGGTGAAGCAGGCCTTTGACCGCGAGGTGGCTGCCGCGGAATGTGACGTACCAGCCCTCGATGGGACCCAAACCGTCGATCGATCTCCTCGCGGAATTTAGGTGATGAGCGGTGCCTCAGCCGTGATGCGGAATCAACCAGTTGCGACAGCGAAGCGGGAGGCGATTAGGCTGCAGCATCAACCATCGACGGCGTATCTGTCAGAAACGGTTCACAGTTTGATCAGCTTAGATCTCCTCTCGTAGAGCTTCAACATTCCCCTGTCCACCACGTGGATCTCGAAGGGGTCATCGAACCCCTCCTCCTTCAGAGCAGCAATGACCTCGCCAGGACTCAACCTCTCCGTCACGATCAGGACGTCGACGTCGCTTGAGTAGAGGTGCCTGCCCTCCGCCACGCTCCCGAACAGGTAGACCTCGGCTTCGGGATCAAGAGACGTGACGACCTCCGCGAGCCTCGCAAGGTACCGGTCCAGCTGGCTGAAGACCTCGATCCTCCTCCTCGCCTCCCTAACGAACGGATCGCTCGACGTTCGACCTCACCTCCTCAATCACCGCGCGCAACCTCTCGAACTCGTCCTTTGTGTAGATCCTGGGAACACACCTAGACGATATGTAGGCGTCCTCGAGCGCACCGAGCTCAACGCTGTACCGAGATGCGAGCTCCCTCAGCTCAGAGCGTCCCGTGACCTCGGTCAGCAGCTCCAGCAACCTCCTTATGCTGTGGGTCCTCGGGTAATCTGAGCCAACCCTCAGAAGCGTGGCCCTGAGGAAGAGCTGGAGGGACTGCTCGAGGCTGAAGACGGCTAAGTCGTACATCCCTGCCCGGGCCTGCATCAGCGCCGTTTCTAGGAAGCCGTCCGACCTCTTCAGCAACGCCTCGTACTCCTCGAGTTTTGACATCCGTCAGCTCACCCTCGCACCCTCAGCAATAAGCTTGGTGCGAACCGGTCTCGGAGGACCGATTGCCGCTCAGCCCAGCATCGCATATGGACTGTCACGGAGAACAAAGTCCTCCTCCAAAAAGCGAAAGCACTCGATTTTGTTGAGTTTGTGAGAGATCGGCAGACAGGAATTCATGGCGCATCTTTATGCGAGCTTCTC
>Ga0272447_1001151_pt1 | contig 17315 bp, 18 predicted proteins | sample YNPCB0133_FD_194589 | JGI IMG/M metagenome (GOLD analysis project Ga0272447, IMG submission 194589) | Hot spring microbial mat communities from Yellowstone National Park, WY, United States - YNP-CB-013-3 | ecosystem: Environmental > Aquatic > Thermal springs > Hot (42-90C) > Sediment | place... | reverse complement strand
GATTGTTCTCCCGCTTGGTATGCAGCTACAATTCTTTGCCGTAAATCTAAGGAATGTGTAGGCATCTCTTTGTCCTCTCATTTCTATGGTTTGTATCCCATAATAGCATAAAAGACTGTATACCTTATTTTCAGCATAGTTGAGCTTATCATTGACTAGAGTCATGCTCTCCGCCGTTTTTTGAGTTGCGAACTTAGCCAGTCACTCAGTGAATGGTTCCACGCCCCCAACTCCAACCCCACCCCCACCGCCAATAACTCCATTTGATAAAGCACTAAATACCGGCGCACCCACTCCAGTAGTGGCCACGGGTTGCCCCACCCCAAACTCATGGCCCAGCCCACTCCCAGTAGGATTGCCACCCCCAACCCCAGATAAACCAGCCGCCCCAGGGTACCCACAATCGGCCCGTGCGACCAGAACGAACGATGTTTGAGACATTTTTGGTAAGGAATCCACAAAAATCTACACGGCCCCCAACGTCGCCATTGCCGGGAAGGAACATCCAAATCACCACTAAACATCAACCCACTAAATACATAACTGCCCGTCACCAGCAACGGGAGATGTCCCCCGCCCGTCACCTGCCATGTCACTCCTGCCACCACCGGAGCCGTCCAGAGGATCAGCCGGTCATGTACTGCGCCACTAGCCACCCTTGTTCAGGTAATGATCTGTATGGAGTGATTGTACAGCAATCTCTCATCATTGAGAAATAAATTCGTTGATCAAAGATGTACTGATCTGAGTCCCCAATCATGCAGAATTGCCACCAGCCTACTCAAAACGATCCGGGATAGAACGGCTTTTGCGACCCCATCTGTAAGTACAAAAACACAAGATGGAACTCTCTGAGTAATCTACAGTCTAAGGATTTTCTAGCGACAAACTCCGACGCAAAACCACACGGATCAGCCTGGAGGCAACTTAGGCCAGTTGTCATTTTTGGCGAAATAGGCTAATTTGATGCAAGGGGAGTTTACTGCTAGTCATCTTTCGTGCTCATCGGATACAGATTTTTCTTTTTTCTTTAACCATGTCCCCAGCAAAGCCTAAAAAGGCGTCATTAACTCTGTTTCAGAATCAGCCCCAGAAAGATGCCGTTCAGAACAATCTGCGGCGTGATTTCTTCCGTTTATTGCGCATTATCTTTGGACTCGGACTTTTCGTATTTGCTGGTCATTTATTCTGGCAAAGACAAACCAGAGTCATCAGTCGTGTAGGTTATATTAATGCCGAGCTGATTACTATCTATGCTCCCATCACAGGAACTCTGCATCTGGAGCGGGTTGATGTGGGCAATGTCCTACCCCAGGGTTTTACTATTGGTGCCATTACCAATGAACGCAATCCCCAATTAGAAATTGATGTAGAGAACTTACGCAGTCGGTTACTCCTGGCCCAAAACCAATTGAAATCCGTCAACAAACGTCTGAACAATCGCCAAAGGCTTGTTGATTTTCTAACCAAAAAAGCGAAGAAGCAAATTGCTCTGGATATTGAGTTTTTCCGTGCTAACCTAGAGCGTGCTCGTCATGAACTCCAACAAGCTCAGGCCAATTTGGAACTAGCTCGTAAGGAAGCCCAAAGATTTAGCCGTCTGGCGCAAGAAGGTGCCGTTTCCCAACAGCGGGCAGATCAAGCTATTGCCGAAATGAGGGCAGCCGAAGCCTTAGTCGCCAGTCGTCAAGCTGAGGTAGATAGGAGTCTGAGTGCACTCATTGCGACACAACAAGGGTTGCAACTGGATTCAGCCCGCACGTTTAGCTTCCCTCAGATTCGTCTATTGGATTTACAACGGGAAATTACAGATTTAGCCCAAGAAAAACGTGAAATTCAAGTTTCGCTTCTGGTTTTGGAACAGGAATTACGCAAGGCGCAAATGCAACTGCATCTGCAACGGGAAGCGAAATTGAAAAGTCCTATTAAAGGAGTGGTTTGGTCAGTGAACATTCGCACAGGTGAATTGGGAGTACCAGTAAGTGCAGGAACTGCAATTTTGCAATTGATTGATTGCAAAGAAGTTTGGGCGACAGCATTGGTTGCAGAACGAGCTAATAGAAAACTACGGTTAGGACAACCAGCAGAAGTAAAACTTTTAGACGGTTCCAATCGGGTCTATCGAGGACGAGTGCGGTCAATTCGTGGGGGTGTTGGCAGAATGACAGCAGGTTCTGATGTAGCTGTTCCTCCAGATGAGTTGGTCAGAAATGAGTTAGAAGTGCAAGTTACTTTGGATGATCATGGAGAAGAACTCTCTGACGGTAGGTTTTGTAGCGTCGGGCAAAGTGTTGAAGTTGTCTTCTTTTAACCACCATTTTTCATTTAGGTATGTTGGATCGCTATCTGTTGCTTTTGGGGTTCATAAGTCTGGGTGTCGTATTACTTTCCCATTTTGATTTCCATATACTCATACGTCAATGGCTTGATATTTGGCATTGGGGCAATCTCATTTTTCGACCTAGTGGCTCTACCTTGGAAGCCCTATTGCTGCCTGCTTTGGTGTGGCTTGCTTTTACCTTCTTATTAAAAGAGCTATTTCCTCAACCCCATCCCCTCAGTCGCAGTATCGTCAGTTTGATAACAGCTTTTTGGGGTTTGCGCTACTTACTCTGGCGATTTTTTGCTAGTCTGAATCTCGATGATTTCCCTAGTGCCTTAATCTCAATTACCCTGTTTCTTGGTGAATGTTTATCACTCTTAAATTCCATCTTTTTTTATATGCACAATATTTTTCAAGTAGATCGCTCCCCGGAGGCGGATCAATGGAGTCAAGCTGTTTTAGCAGGTACTTATTTACCCTCCGTTGATGTCTTGATCCCCACCTACAATGAAGGGGTAGAAATCTTACGCAGAACTGTCATTGGCTGTCAAGCAATGGACTATCCTAATAAAAAAATTTATTTACTTGATGACACACGGCGGCCAGAAATTCGACAGTTGGCAAAGGATTTGGGGTGTGAATATCGTGATCGACCAGACAATCGTCATGCCAAGGCTGGCAATATCAACCATGCACTTCCTACAATTCATGGCGAATTGATTGCTGTATTTGATGCCGATTTTGTACCCTCAAAGAATTTTCTACAGCGCACGGTGGGCTTTTTTCAAGACCCTAAGACTGCCTTGGTACAAACGCCCCAGAATTTTTTTAATGAAGACCCGATTTCAGTGAATCTTGGTCTGGAAGGAATTGTGAATAACGAGCAGACGTTGTTCTTTCGCTATATCCAGCCCAGTCGAGATTATCTTGGAGCTGTCGTTTGCTGTGGCAGTTGCTTTGTGATGCGTCGTTCTGCCCTTGATGAAATTGGCGGTATTCCCACTGACAGCATTACAGAAGACTATTTCACTGGACTGAAAATGCAGGCGCTTGGGTATAAGGTCAAGTACTTGAATGAGGCTCTTTCCGCAGGTCTAGCTCCAGAAACCATTGGTGCCTTTGTTAGTCAGCGACTGCGCTGGTGTCAGGGTACTTTGCAATTGCTGTTTTCTAAGTGGAATTTTTTCACGATTCCCAACTTAAAATGGTGGCAACGCCTATCACATGCTCTGGGCATTCTCTATTGGTTGCTAGCCATACCCAGGGTTATGTTTCTCTTGTTTCCGTTGGCTTATCTATTATTTGACATTGCTCCTTTACGGGCTACGATTAACGAAATTCTCTTCTTTTACGTGCCGTACTGGATCAGTGGGGTGATGTGTTTTTCTTGGCTTACAGAAAATCGCCGGTCTGTTTTTTGGTCCGATGTTTATGAAACCTTAATATGTGTGCCCTTAGCCATCACAATTATTAAAACATTTATCAATCCTTACAATAAACCGTTTAAGGTCACACCAAAAGGTAATGCCGATCCCAATAAAATACGCATTAATTGGATTTTAATCCGACCTCTTTTAGCAGTAATGATTCTATCAATTCTAGGTCTAGTGAGACAAGCTCTCAATCTCAGAGATACCAATGTTAATCCAGACAGTTTGGCGATTAACATTGTTTGGGTTACATACAACTGCATACTGTTGATGATTTGCATCATGTCGGCAATTGATATTCCACAGAGATTTTATGTCCGTTTCCCCCGCCAAGAGCCTTGCCGGTTGGTCATTCAACGTGAAATCTTTTGGGGGAAAACGATCAATCTTTCTGAGGGTGGAGCTTTAGTTAGGGTGGATGACTTTCCCTACCGTCGTTTTGCCTTTGGTACGTTGGAATTTATCCCCCCTAGCCCTATTGCCGGCGTCACTGCCACTGTTGAACTTGCTCACATGCATCGCTACGGTGAGAACAAGGTTGACATGGGTCTCAAATTTACCCAGTTGGATATTCCGACCATGCGTGTATTGATTCCCTATCTGTATTGCCAACCTTATCAGTGGCAGGAGGTAAAAGTACCGGAAATGAAAACCTTATGGGCTATGGTATTATCGGTCGTTCGTCTTTACCCTTTGACGGCCAGAGGTAAATTGTTCTAGCGCATCTGATACATCTACGCTGAACACTACTGAGCATCACTGCTCAACGGTGCAGCGATAGCATCCTGCTCGTCTCCGAACAGGAAGGCTGTATCCCGCAAAGCTCTGAGAAAAAATTCCCAGAGCGCAGTCTCACTGTCTTCTCACTACCGATTTTCTGCTTTACCTTGGCTACCATATCGGCAGACTCGAAAGTAGGCAGAAGGATCAACCGGTAGTAAGCCGTTCTGAACATATTATACCTTATTTTCAGCATAGTTGAGCTTATCATTGACTAGAGTCATGCTCCAAAGCAACTGGGTGTCGGTAGGGTACTGGCTGCCCAATGGTACGGAGTAGGTCCTATCCTGCCACTGTTGGTGGTATACAAATTGGTGCAACAGATGCCAGTGCAATCAACGGTAACGGCGTTTGCGACGGGCGTTTTTGGCCTTGCGCTTGCGCTTTTCCTGGGGGGTCTCAAAGTATTGCCGGTGCTTGATGGTTGTCAAAATCCCTGCCTTGGAAACCTGACGTTTGAAGCGGCGCAGAGCCGACTCAATGCTCTCATTCTCGCCTAGAACTACCTGCGTCATGCGAACGCCAAACCTCCTATCTGCCTACTCGTGCTAGATTACTATCATACTCGGCGCTAGAGATTTTGCCTAGGGAGGTCGGGTGAACTGGCAGCATCCCAAAGACACGGGACAGATATTGATAGTTAATTCTCACTATTATTGGCTCCAATTTGTCACCCCAGGATTTATGATAAAAGCATCCAATGGACCCCATACAGATATGCCAGATCAACTGACTCAAACGACACCCTTAACGGGGGCGGCTCTGTTAGCTAAGTTTGCTGAACTGAGTCATCTGAGTGATAAGGAAAAGGCGAGAGCTTGTGGGTACTACACGGTAACCAAAAAGGGCACAGAACGGGTGAATATCCTCAAGTTCCGCAATGCCTTGATTGCAGCGCACGGGATTGACCTGGACGGCAAGGGACGCAAACCCAAACGCTCGCGCGGCGGTCGGGAAGCCAGCTACCGGATACGGGTACAATCAAACGGCAATCTCCTCATTGGGGCAGCCTACACCAAACAAATGAATTTACAACCGGGGGATGAATTTGCGATTATCCTGGGGCGTAAACAAATTCGCCTCTGCCAAGTCAGTCATTCCCAAGGGGCTGCTCCCTAAAAACTATCGCTTATCTAGGCCACACGCATTTGAATTGGATGCCCGCCACTACAGACGTTTGTGAGTGTAGGGATGTTGTTTGATGTTATCGCTATCACGCACGGAGCGACGACTGTTGAGTACCCGTTTGCGTTCGAGGCTGAAATTCAAATGATGGTGTTCTTGACCAATGGTGAGGTAGGTGCGAGCGCGTTCATCCCGTTGGTAGGTGCGGGCAGCAGCAATGGCACGTTCCCAAAAATCGGGACAGGGTTGGGCGCTGGGAAAATGTTCACCGATGACCTGCTCTGCTTCGCCAAGAGTGGTTGCCCGCAGGACGGCATAGGAGGTGGGAATGCCCTGGTAGAGGGCGTGGAGCGCCGCCGTGGGGATGGGTTCAACCAGGTGAACTTCGGTCAGGCCGTCTTCGGCGTGCCAAAAACAATGGGCCAGTCCCAAAACGAGGTAAGACTGGGGAGACAGATCGGGGGGTAAGGGCGGTAGCATAGGCGTCAACGGGGTTCAACCCAAATGACCTGGCGTTGGTGAGGCTGGAGACGCTGGGTGGCTTTTTGCACAAGCCGGGGCTGTTGTTGGGGGTCAAAGGTACGCTGAAATTGGGTTTGTAGTTCCCGCACCTGGGCTTCGGTACGGGCAACCTCTACTTGTAAAAGCTGCTGCCGTTGTCGTTGCTGCTGGTAGTGGGGAACTAAGCGCATCAGCGCAACCACCATGCTACCGGCAATCAATCCTTGAATGACAAAACCCCAGGCTAATTCGTGCAGCGAGGGAACCTGGGCCGGTTGCCGAACGACTGAGGGAGAGTGGGAAGGCATAAATTATGGAATGGAAGGTAATGCCAATGATTTTTATCTTACAACTAACCTAGGTAACTGCTGATCAATACCAATGACAATTCCGATGACAATCTTTTCAGGAATGGATGCCCTTATCTTAAGCTGGATGTGAAACGCCGTCTGCCATTCGCTGGTTGTGCGCTCATGTTTACCAACACCAATCCCACTTGCCGCTGCAACTCCAGATGCAAACGCTGGCGTATTTTAGCCACTTTTTTTGTCGTCAGTATGGCCTTGGTTGTGACCCCAGCGCAAGCACAACGCCAGGGCCTTCCTTGGCCAGTACTCCTGCAACGGGGCTTGGAAATTCTCCATTGGAGTCACTTATCCGACCGGCAGGAGGTGCAATGGGGACGGCAGATGCATCAATACCTGTTGGCACGAGAATTTCTGGTACACAACGACCCGGAATTGCAACGCTACGTGACGGAGATTGGCCAACGACTGGTGGCCGTGAGTGAACGCCCTCATTTGCCCTATGAATTCACGGTGATCCGCAGCCCCCAGGTGAATGCCTTTGCCACGATGGGTGGGTTTGTGTATGTGACGACGGGCTTACTCAAAAGCGTGGAACACGAGGCTCAGTTGGCAGGTGTGCTGGGGCACGAAATTGGTCATATCGCCCATCGGCACCTGGTGCGCCAGTTGCAACAGTTGGCGATTGCCCAGGGCATTGGCACGCTGGTGGGCACCGATAGCAACCACCTGTATGCGGTGGTGATGGAATTGGTATTGCGTCGTCCCCGCAGCCGGGAACAGGAACTGGAAGCCGACCGCAGCAGCCTGAAGTATCTCATCGCCGCTGGCTATGACCCCCGGGGCTTGGTGGAATTTTTGGCGAAACTCCAAACCCAAGGCAGCCTACCGGCATTTCTCAGCACCCACCCGGCCCCCCAAACCCGCATCATGGCCCTGCAAGCAGCTATGCCCACTCACCCATCCGGGGGCGGTACCGACCCCCAAGCCTACCGACAACAGGTGCTCAGCCGTTTGCCCTAACTACCCCAGATTCTCCCCTGCCCCTGGCTCATGACTTGCTAACTCGTAGTCGTTATGAGTATGATTTAGATCAGGATGGGTTCAGCAGGTGTGTGATGCGCATCATGGATTTGCCGTTAGCGGCGATTCGGCGGCCTTTGCCCCGACAGACGGACCCGGAGAAGGTAGCGCAATTGATGGCGGCCATTGCGGCGGTGGGGCAGTTGGAGCCGATTGAGGTGTTGGAGGTGGAGGGGGTTTACTATGGGTTTTCCGGCTGTCATCGTTACGAGGCCATGCGGCGGTTGGGGTGTCCGACCATTCGGTGTCGGGTGCGGCGAGCGAACCCCCAGGTATTGCGACTCCATCTGGCCTAATCGGCTGCGATTTGGGTTCTTTTTTGAGGAGGGTTCATACTATGCCAACACAAGTAGAAACGTTGTATCCAACGCGCTTGGATGTGCCTGCCGAGGTGCGGGCGCAGGTGATTGCCATTTTGAATCAGGCTTTGGCGAATACCTTGGACCTGTATAGCCAAACCAAGCAAGCGCACTGGAATGTGAAAGGGTCAGATTTTTACGCCCTGCACGAGTTGTTTGATGCGATGGCGGGGGAGTTGCTGGGCTATGTGGATGATTTGGCAGAACGGGTGACGGCCTTGGCCGGGGTGGCCCTGGGAACGGTGCGGCTGGCGGCGCAGGCATCTCATTTGCCCGAATATCCCTTAACGGCGGTTCTGGGGGCAGACCATCTGGCGGCACTGGCGGATCGCTACGCCCAATACGCTCGCTTCGTCCGGCAGGCCATTGACCAAACCGCTGCCCTAGGGGATGCCGATACGGCGGACCTGTTCACCGAAATTTCCCGCACGGCGGACAAACGGCTCTGGTTTTTGGAAGCTCATTTGCACCGTTAACGCAGCTGTGGGGGGTGAATCGGTCGCCCCCTTGCCCTCCCTGGGAAAATCTGTTACCCTGAGAATGAGAATTATTTGTATTTAGGGAACAGGGGGCAATGAAAGTAGCCTACATTTTTGCCCATCCCCGTTGTGGCACGTACAAGTTAGGACAGATGATTTGGCCGCAGTTGGAGGTGGTTGACACTCCCACCACCTAAAGGTGGAGGATTCTTACGCAGTCCATAAACGGACATGCATAAAGGCGTGAGCAAACCGCCCCTACACAGTTCCTGGAGGCAAAGCCCCAAGGTTCTGCTTACTTGTACTGTACAAGAATCGCCGGTTGGGTTTTTCACCAAGGATGGCGACCAAGTATAGTTTAGCAAAGAGCGACTAAAGTCGCTTGCGGGCTTTTCCACCCCGTAGTACGGGGCTACCAAGCTATCCCTCTGTGTGCATTGGAGCGCAATCTGGCGGAAGGGGAGCCGCGTTGGTGTGATGCCCAAGGACGAGGGCGCAAGGAACCTGCCAAATGCGTTCCCAAAGATGTGGTTGACGGGGTGACGGTCGGCTGTTTCCCTGACCTATGTATTGCTTTGAAGGATAATATGCCTGACCAAGTGATTACTTTGTAAATTGCTTGTAATGGCAATACCCGAATACCGCTGGAGCTAGGTGGCTTGCGGTTCTGCGGTGGGGGGGTGTTTCTGGTTGCATCTGGGTTTATCATGAAAAAGCAGTTGATCAGTCCGTCCCTATGCAATTAGCCAGCCGTTTGCAACAGATTCCCCCTTACCTATTTGCCGAAATTGACCGGAAGCGGGATGAATTGGTGGCGCAAGGGGTGGATGTGATCAACATGGGCATCGGGGACCCGGATCAGCCGACACCGGCGCATGTGGTGCAGGCGATGCATGCGGCCATTGATGACCCCAGCACCCATAATTACCCGCCCTATCAGGGGACGAAGGAGTACCGACAGGCGGCGGCGGCTTGGATGGAGCGGCGATTCGGGGTGAAGGTGGACCCGCAGCGGGAAGTGGTATCCTCGATTGGTTCCAAAGAGGCCATCCACAACACCTTTTTGGCGTTTGTAGAAGCGGGGGATTACGTGCTGATCCCGGACCCGGCCTATCCCGTGTATCGCACCTCGACGATCTTTGCCGGTGGGCAGTCCTGGACCATGCCCTTACGCCAGGAACGGGGGTTTCTGCCGGATTTGACGGCGATTCCAACGGAGGTGGCACGACGGGCGAAACTGCTTTGGCTGAATTACCCCAATAACCCCACCGGGGCAGTAGCCAGCCGGGAATTTTTTGCCGAAGCGGTGGATTTTTGCCGCCAGTATGACATTCTCCTCTGCCACGACCACGCCTATTCGGAAATGGCCTACGACGGCTACAAACCCCCCAGTGTGCTGGAAGTGCCGGGGGCTAAGGACGTGGCCATTGAGTTTCACAGTCTGTCCAAGTCCTACAACATGACCGGTTGGCGGGTGGGCTTTGTCTGTGGGGCAGCATTGGGGATTCAGGGGTTGGGACAGGTAAAAACCAACGTGGATTCCGGGGTGTTCAAGGCCATCCAACGGGCAGCGATGGCGGCGTTTCAAACCACGGAGGTAGCGTTGCAGGATTTGATGCGGGTGTACCAACGGCGGCGGGATTTGATTGTGGCGGGATTGCAGTCCCTAGGCTGGCCACTGGTACCTCCCAAAGCCACCCTATACGTGTGGGCACCAGTTCCCCAGGGCTATACCTCTACTGAATTTGCCACCCTATTGCTGGAAAAATGCGGCATTATTGTCCCGCCGGGGGTGGGTTACGGTGCTGCTGGGGAAGGGTTTTTCCGTATCGCCCTTACGGTGCCCGAAGAACGGATACAACTGGCTGTGGAACGGATGCGCCAGGCCGGGATTCGCTATGCGTGACATACTCCCGACACTTACACTGACGCGAGGGTTTTGCGCTGCATCGGGGAGCTACTGCCAGAACCCTCTGTGCACAGACACGGGATGTTCCACCGTGTTGTTGTACCCGATTGGTACAGTCAGCTAGATGATACAACGAAAACCACCTCTCATCTCGACCTAGAGGACGGGGCTTCTCGGCGATTAGCTAACTGCACCCAGCCAGCCAATCCTGGGGTTTGAGAAATTCCTCGGTCAGGGCGGCTTCCGGGCTACCCGGTTCCGGGGTATAGCCGTATTCCCAACGGCACAAAGGCGGCATGGACATCAAAATGGACTCGGTACGGCCGTTGGTTTGCAACCCAAAAATCGTCCCCCGGTCATAAATGAGATTAAATTCCACATAGCGTCCCCGGCGATAGAGTTGAAATTGCCGTTCTCGCTCCCCATAAATCATGCCCCGTCGCTTTTCCACAATGGGCAAATAAGCGGGCAAAAAGGCCTGAGCACAACTTTGGATCATGGCAAAAATATCCTCCCAACTCCGGGGCGGCAATTCACCTACTTTACTGCTATAAATGGCCGCATTGCCCTGGGAATTGTTCCCCCGGTACAGGTAACCCACCCCATCTTGGTAGTCTAAGAAAATGCCACCTACGCCCCGCGCTTCCTGACGATGCTTGAGATAGAAATATTCATCGCACCAGCGTTTGAATACGGGGTAATACGCGGGATGATGGGCATCCAAAGCCGCTTTATGGACTTGGTGAAAATGCACCACATCTTCTCGAAACGGATAGTAGGGTGTTAAATCGGCCCCACCACCAAACCACCACACCGGACCCGCTTCAAAATAGCGGTAATTCAAATGGACGGTTGGCACATAGGGATTACGGGGATGGAGTACCAACGAGGTTCCGGTGGCATAAAATTCGTGACCTTTGGTCTCCGGGCGTTGCTCGATGATGGCAGGTGGCAATTCTTTCCCCCACACTTCGGAAAAATTCACCCCGCCCCGTTCCAGCAGAGCGCCGCCCTCCAGCACACGGGAGCGACCGCCGCCACCTTCTGCGCGTTCCCACTTATCTTCACGGAAGGTACCTTTGCCATCAGCCGCCTCCAATGCCTGGCAAATATCATCCTGAAGTTTTTGTAGAAATGTGCGCACCCGCAGCCGGGAATCCGTCGGCGGTAATCCAGGAGTAGCCATAGGCATTCCTTCCCTAAACAGCGATTTCTAATTTAGCAACCGACGTGCCCCCATTTGACTCAGAATCATGACTCAGCCGTGCCTATCGGCAAAGAAAATCAATACGTATCAGGTGAGCTTGCCGCCCCTCCATAGAGGAATCAATCATCACCGCAAAGATGACGACGGATAATCCAGCTACTTTTGATGAATGCATGTGGGTTTAATTGTACGCCTGGAACAAAATGTGGTATTTCGGGTGAGGGAACACAGAAACAAATCGGTTGCCATTTCTGTGCATTATGGAACGACCAAAAATTTCTGACACATGGCCCTCCATTGTCGTTGGATTCCCCACTGTCTGACGCAACGGTGCATAGGTGGATCACACTTTCCCCAGGCAACCCTGTTGCACAAATGTTTGCGCATTGAGTTTTAAGATTTTAAGTGGCTCTGGTGGGGGTTCGCATTCGGTTACGCAGGATAAGGGATACGGTTATGTGGCGAGAAATTCCGGGTGGGGTGACGGCACCGCAAGGGTATCGGGCGGGGGCAGTGCGGGCGGGCCTCAAACCCTCGGGAGCCTTGGATTTGACCCTAATTTATTCGGAAACTCCGGCAGTGGCGGCGGGGGCGTTTACCACGTCCCAAATGCGGGCTGCCTGTGTCACCTACTGTCAAGAGCAGTTGCGAACGGGTCAACCGGTGCGGGCAATTGTGTGTAATGCGGGGCAGGCCAATGCGGCTACGGGTCCCCAGGGTTGGCAGGATGTATGCACAACAGCAGCCGCTTTTGCCGAAGCATTGGGGATCGCTGCCAATCAGGTACTGGTGGCCTCTACAGGCGTGATTGGCTGTTTGATCCCGATGGATAAATTGCTGGGGGCGATTCCGGCGTTGTTGGCCGTGACCACTCGGGAAGGGGGCGATTTGGCGGCGCAGGGAATTCTTACGACGGATTTGGTGCCCAAAACCATTGCCCTCGAAAGCATAGGCCTTGATCCCCCCCTGCGCGTGGGTGGGATGGCCAAGGGTTCGGGGATGATTCATCCCCATATGGCGACGCTGTTGGCCTTTATCACCTGCGATGCACCGGTGGCAGCTCCCCTCTGGCGGCGTTTGGTGCAGGAAGCGGTGGCCGTCAGTTTTAATCAGATCACGGTGGATGGGGACACCAGCACCAACGATATGTGTCTGGCACTGGCCAATGGGGCGGCGGGGGGGCCACCCATTCAACCTGAGGACCCGGCGGCAGCTACCCTGGGCGCTATGCTGAAGGAAGCCTGTATCCAACTGGCGAAAAAGGTCGCCCGGGATGGGGAAGGAGCCACCTGCCTGATCGAGGTACGCGTGCGGGGTACCGAGACCGATGCAGCTGCCCGCACCATCGCCCGTACCGTCAGCGGCTCCCTACTGGTCAAGTCAGCCGTGTTTGGCCGAGACCCCAACTGGGGGCGGATTGCCGCAGCAGCAGGCCGCGCTGGGGTGCCCTTTAACCCGGAAGAGTTAGCCATTGACCTGGGCCCCATTCCCCTCATGCGTGGCGGCCAACCCCTCCCCTTTGACCGGGAAGCGGCCAAAGCCTACCTCCACTCCGACCCGGTGGTCATCCACATCCAAGTCGGCCCAGGGCCTGGCGTCGGCTGCGCCTGGGGCTGTGACCTGAGCTACGACTACGTGCGCATCAACGCCGAATACACCACCTAAAGCAGTTGCGTGGGACGTTGACGCAAGGCCGCCAATAGCCCTTCACAGGCATCCAGCAGCAAATCCAAAACCAATTCAAACCCCTCTGCCCCTCCGTAGTACGGGTCAGGCACCTCTCGGTAGGTGTAACGGCGGCAAAATTCGCATATCATCTTTACTTTGTGCCGATAGCGCTTCTCTTGATCCAGGGCCAAGACGTCCCAATAATTCTGCCGATCCATTGTCAGGATCAGGTCGAAGCGGGTAAAGTCTGCCGGTGTCAATTGCCGTGCCCGGCCTGTGAGAACTATGCCCCGTTTTTGGGCTGCCAACCGCATCCGTTCATCGGGGGGACTGCCCTGGTGGTAGCCAATTGTGCCTGCCGAGTCGCACACGTACTGGCCCTGCAAGCCTTCCCGTTGCAGGAGATGATTCATGATGCCTTCGGCTGCCGGGGAACGGCAGATGTTGCCCATACAAACAAACAGGAGTCGGGTGGGGGGTGGGGTCATCGGTTTGGGACAGCAAAAACACCTACCATTTAACAAAGTTACCCCTAAACCCGCTAAACTGAGCATGGGTTCATCAGGATCAAGGCGTATGGCGGCAGAAATCTATATCGGGCAGCAGGTGCGGGTGTGCTGTTTGAAAGACCGAGTTGGCGCTGAGGTCAGCAAAAAACTGGGTCAAGTGGGGGTCGTGACCGATATGCGGGTCGTGGATGGCAAGAGCATTGGCCTGGTGGTGCGCTTCAGTGACCAAAGTCAGACCTGGTTTTTCCCGGAAGAACTGGAGCCCGCCTTCAAACTGAACTAATGGCACGGATCATCACCTGGCTGGGCAGCAGCGAACGGGCAGCGGTGGTGGTGGCGGTTGCCCGGTGGTTTGCCCAGCGTCAACGGCAGGTGCTGATTGTGACCTATTGCCCTAACCCAACATTGGAGGCGGCCCTGGGGGTGACGCTCACACCCGAACCCCAAACCGTCAGTCCCGGTATTCATGCGGTACAACTGCAATCGGTCGTCCTGCTAGAGCAATTCTGGGAGGAACTCAAGGCCCTGGAGGCACGCTACCTCAGATTCCCTTTTTTCCGGGATGTTTACGGGCAGGAGTTGGGGGTGCTGCCGGGCTTGGATAGTTTGTTGACCCTGAATGCGTTGCGAGTTTACCGCCAGGATGCGCAGTACGATGTGATTCTATATGACGGTGCCAGCGACCGGGAAACGCTGCGTATGATCGGGATGCCTTTGCTGGCGGATTGGTATTACCGGCGGTTGAGCCAGGTGTTTGCGGCATCGGAATTGAGCCGGAATGTGGCCCCGTTGCTCGGTCCTTTGTTAGGGGCAGTGCTCGCCGGTGGTTGGGAACAGCAGCCATGGGATCAACCCCAAGCGTGGTTGGAGGACCTGTTGCGGCAGGGGCAGGCATTGGTGCGGAACCCCCAAGCTCTGACGGCCTACTTGGTGACCGATGCCCAACCTGCGGCCGTGCAGTTAGCCCGTTGGTGGTGGGGGAGTGCCCAGCAGGTGGAAGTGCAGGTGCAGGGGGTGCTGTTGACGGCGGGGTCGCCAGCAGCGGTAGCGGCAGCCTTTGCGCCCTTGCCTGTAGGGACGGTGACGGATTTGTTGGACTTTGACCAGGTGGTACCTGTGCCGCCGCCGTTGGTTGTGGATCAGGCCGCCCGGCGCATCCAGTTATTTTTACCTGGTTTTCAGAAATCGCAGGTGAAATTGACCCAGTACGGGCCGGGCCTCACGGTAGAAGCAGGGGATCAGCGGCGGCATATTACCTTACCCCCAGAGTGGCAGGGGCAAGGGATTACCAGTGCCCGGTTCCAAGAACCCTATTTGACCATTACCTTCTAAACTGAAGGTGTAGCTGGGTATGGGGGGAAACCATGGGCGACGCCGACCAACAGCCAACCGACCCACCAGAGCATCAGGGGGAGGCAGCCGTACCACCGGCAGAGGCACCGGGGCCAGCATCAGCACCCGATGCATCCGTCCCCACAACAACAGCTACGACGCCGCAGCTACCTGACCCGACCCCACCGACACCGCAACGTTGGCGTTATGCTCCTCGACCGCGGCAATGGACACCCCTGAAACACCCGCCCACCTGGCCGTTATGGTTGCTGGGGTTGGGGACATTGGTGCTGGCCTATGGTTTGGTATTGACCAGTTTTTACTGGGTGGGGCAGTTGGGGAGTCAGGTTTTGTTTTCGGTTTTGCGCTATTTCACCTGGGTAAGACCGCCGGTGGGGCTGACGCTGGGTCTGTTGGGGCTGTGTTTGACAGTCGCACCTTGGGGGTTGCGCTGGAGTTTGGGGCGACTGGGGGCAGGACGGCCTTGGTCCTTGGCGGATTGGCGGGCGCAGTTTCCCGAGACGGCACGGTTACTCGAACGCTGGGCTGCGGATCGGCACTGGCCGCCGGTGCGGGTGTGGTGGCTGGATAGTCCAGTGACGGCGGTGTGGAGTTTTGGGTGGTTGCCCCGTGCTCATTGGTTGGTGATTACGGCAGGGGCGCAGGCGGTGCTGGATGACCGGGAATTGGCTGCGGTGGTGGCCCAGGAATTGAGTCGGCGGTCGCTGGTGTGTTTGCCTTTGGGGCGGACGGCGGTGTTTTTGGGATTGGGATTGCTGTCTGGGCTGACGTTGTTATTACAGATGCCCTATCTGACGTATGTACATCTGGCACGGTTGGGGGAACGTTGGCCGCGGCTGGGCTGGTTGACAGGTACAATCTCCTGGCTGTTTTATGGGCTGTGGTGGTGGTGGCGATGGGCTGGTTTGGGGTTTGCTCGGATACTGACGCTGTATGCGGATCGGCGAGCGATGCAGCTTGTCCCTGACCCGAATGCCCTAGCGCGCGCCATTTTGAAGTTGAATATGGGAACGGCGACCGTGCTCCAGGAAAAGGGCAGTTTGCCGCATCTCTACGATCTGTGGGAATTGCTTTTGCCGGTGCATCCGCGCTGGGGGGTGTTTTTGGGAACAGTGCCGCCGGAAGTGCCCTGGGAGCAGGTGTTGCGTCCCCGCTGGCCCTGGTTGAATCTGTCTTTGGCGCAGGCAGATGTGACGACGCGGTTGGGGTATTTGATGCAGATTGCCCAGCAGTGGCGGGTGCCGCCGGAGGTGACGCTTGGGGTGCGGGAACCCTTGCCCTGGCGACAGCATGCCCTGTATCTGGCACCTTGGTTGGGGCTGGGGTTGGGGTGGTTGGTGGGATGGTTTATCGGTCTGCTGATGGGGTGGTTGTTGTCTCAACCGGATCAATGGGTGGCGGTGGCCTTGGCCTGGGTCGGCTGGGGATGTGGAACCCTGGTGCGGATCAATTTTCTTTATCCCGATATTCCCCGCATGCCCCCGGAGGCGGAACCGGAGGTGGTGACAGCGGTGACGGTGGAGGCACATTCCCCGGCTTATGGGCAACCCAAGTATTGGCAGGGACAGCTATTGGGACGGCTCAGCTGGGATAACGCTCTAGGGCAGGATTTGTGGTTGGCAACTCGCAACGGGACGATTCCTTTGCATTACCAACCTTCGCCAAGTTACCTATGGCATTTGTGGATGGGGAGTCGTCATCCGGTGCGGTTCATTGGGAAAACAGTGGCGGTCCAGGGCTGGTTACGTTGGGGGGCAACACCCTGGCTGGATGTGGAACAAATCGAAACCCGACAGGGGAAGAAAACCAAAGGGGGACATCCCATTTGGGCGACCCTGGCGGCTTTTGCAGCTATTGCAATTGGGGTGTATATTCTTGGTTTTGTGGGGGTGAGTTGGCAGATTTTTGCCCCGCCGGAATCTGTCCCAGATTTGGGTTCCTAAATTGGGCGCAGTGGATTGATGCGATAGATAACTATAGCTAAGCAGGTAAAGGTTGGCATATAGAGCAGATGACTGAATCTATAAGATCATGAAGATTTTGGGTTGTAGATGTCATGGGTTTTCTCACTCTTTGCTTGATTCTATGCCATGGATGCTCAATCGGATTTAAATCGGGAGAGTATTTCGGTAGATATATCAATTCGCACCCAGCGGTTTCCACAACCTCCCTAACGAGTTTGCAACGATGAAAACTGGCATTATCTAAAACAATTTTCTTCCCTGCTCCAATGGTTGGCAACAACATCTCTGTTAACCAGGCAATCAATACTTGCAAATTACAA
>Ga0272447_1001150_pt1 | contig 17344 bp, 11 predicted proteins | sample YNPCB0133_FD_194589 | JGI IMG/M metagenome (GOLD analysis project Ga0272447, IMG submission 194589) | Hot spring microbial mat communities from Yellowstone National Park, WY, United States - YNP-CB-013-3 | ecosystem: Environmental > Aquatic > Thermal springs > Hot (42-90C) > Sediment | place... | reverse complement strand
ATTCGCCGGGCGCAGGTCAACGGTGGTGCTGAAGGTCGTTCCGCTGGGTGGGGCATTGATCAGGCGTCCGCTCACCCACATCGGCCCGAACGAGAAGGTGCTCAGGTCGTACAGGGCGGGGTCAATGCGGTCGGTGATGACCACCGTCTGCGCCGCTGCAGTGGCGGAAGCCAGGTTTTCGAAGAAGATGGTGTAGCCGATGGACGCCCCCGCGTTGATGTAGTTCCGTGCGCCAAACCCTGCCGACCCAACCTTCTCGTTGGGGTCGCGGGAACCAGGGGGCGGGCTCCAACGGTGCTGCATTGATAGCGGCTTGGGCGGAATTGCGGAGGCGAAGACCGGGGGTGAGATGAGGTAGCCTCGCACAGTGACCCGTGCGCGTTCCTCAGGATTGTAGAGGCCAGTCTGATAATCAAGCGTGCCATCATATGTCCAAGTGTATAATTCTGGTCCTCGCTCCCCCGCACGAGTAATGCTGGGCGCGTCTGGGTTGTAGTTAGGCGGCGATGGTTGCTTGTTCGGGTCAGGTTTGCCAGGGGGGTAATAGGGTGCCCACTTACCCTTCTCCAGCTCCTCCAAGAACGCAGGGTTAAAGTCCATCCATCCTGTTTGACCGTTCCGAATAGCGTTGGCTACGGCCGTGATGCCTGAGGTGTGCAGTCCTACTGTATCCCGTTTGTCTGTATTTTTCAGGAACAGATGGTAATGTGCGAACCCCTTCATTTGGGTATCCGCCAGCGAGTTCGTCTGCAGGGCTATCGACACCTTAAACTTGTTTTTGTCCACATGGTCAAACGGGTGTTGCCCACTATGTTCACTGGCTGGGTTACATCCGACCCAGTAAACTCTGTTCTTATCGTATATCTGGTGATAAAAATCGAGGTTTCCGGGCTGGCTCAACAGTTTTGCAACTTGTCCGCCGACATAGGTTCCGTAACTTTCCCCGTAGAACACTATTTTTTGGGGCTCGTTCATGTAGAAGTGTATGTCCAATTCGGACGCAAATCTTTCGGCAACCGGGGCGACGTACGTGCCTGATTTACTGATGCCCATTGTCCCAATACCCTGATATTTGGCGTGTCTATCCCAGTCCAGGAAGATGACTACGGCATTTGGGTCCCTGCTCTTAATCTCCGAGGCAAGATACCGAAAGTCGGTTCTCAAGAGCGGTGCATCACGAAGCACGCCATTTTCATCATGGTATGTTGGTTTGCCATCCCGATTAGGGAACACGGGGGTACCGGTTGGTAAGTCCCACAAGCCACCATAGCCGTGTGTGAGGATGTACACATTGCTGCTTCTGAACTGCAGGTCATCAGCCCCTTTGAAATCGCGCAGACCGCTGGGTCCAGCATTGGGCGAAGTCGGATCATAAACCCATATATTCAAGTCCCTGGAGTCTACACTGGGCTGCCCACGTGTACGGGAGAACTCATCAGGGTCCGCACCCGCCCAGAGAATGGAGGTAGATAATAATTGCGCGAGGTCGTACCGCACCGGCAAATCTACGGGCAGGTTTGGAAGCACTTGTGTTTGCAGGTAGTTTAGCACATCGCGCACAGAGTTACCGATGCGCGCCTTCGCCGCCATCACCCGCTGTCGCCACTCCTCTGGCGCGATGTTGCTTGGCGGGTTGGCAGCCAGCAAGTCCCAGTTGAAGGGATTTCGATGGCTAATCCATTCCGCCCTCAGCGTACCAGCGACGCTCGCGTTCACATTATCCACGACGGGTCGAACAAACATGTTGTAGGTAAAGCCCCTGCCTGGAGGGATAGTATCCCTGTTTGCGGCGTTTGGACCAACAGGAGTGGTTAGCAGCCAGAACTCAGAATACATCCGGTTGGGGTCTGCTCCCAACAGATACAGCCCGTCTGATTCTACGTAGATACGAACGATTTGAGGGCTGAGCGCAACTCCTAAGCGATTGGTAGCGGTAACCCGAAACGCCGCCAGGCGGTTCGCACGCAGCGTTGTCGGCGTGTCCAAAGTTTCAAGGCGGATAGGTTCGCTACCGGCTTCTTCCATAGAGAACGCCTGACGCAGTCGCGCCTCCCGAATCACCCGCCCATCCGCCGCGATGTAGCGCGCTATCACATCGTACGTCTGGTTGGGCAGGCTGGAGATGTCCACCTCTGCCTGCAGGCTTTGGTCATCGACGTTGATCACGCGCGCCGCCACATCGGTGCTCCCAGAAACCAGACGCAGCTCGAGCCGTCCCAGCGCAGTTAGCACTGGATGCTGCAGGTTACTGCCAGACACAGTCAGGCGAAGCGTATCGATGCCCAGCTGCTGCTCCCAGTAACCGCTCTGGGGCGAGATACTCCACAGCCTAAAGTATTCCGGTAGGTGCACAACAACCGCACCGCGAAACGTGCGTGCCTTGCCATCGGGGCGGGTAATCACCATGTCCCACGCGCCAAAGTCGTCCAGGGTCGAGACATCAAGCGAGACCCGCACCCACTGCCCGGGGACGTACTCCCCGAACCGCAGGTTCTGTCCCACCTGCTGGCGTTCGCCCTTGCGGAAGACAATCTGGGTTCCCTCAATCAGGTCGCTGGCGTAAAAGTGTATCTCTTGCAGCCCAAGTTGCCCAGGGCGAACCTCTGCGGGGAAACGCTGATATACGTTCCCGAACAAGAGATGCGCCGAAATCCGCCGCGAGACCGCGACACCAAGCTGCGAAACTTGTAGTTCCCAGGATGTTCTGCCGTTTAACAGCCTTTGTACGCTCTCAGCGGACACCAGCACGCGAAGTTCGGTGTCGCTGACGCGGGTCACCTCCGTCGGCGGCTCGCTCACATCTCCTGCTCGCAGGACCACATCCAGCGACTCGTCTGCGAGGAAAGAACCCTGCGCGGTGAACGTTATCGGCTCGGGCTGGTCTGGATTGACCACCACGGAGCTCGGCGTGACTTGGTCTATTCGCACAGGGCTCACGACGCGCAAACTGGTTGCTACTTCGTCGCCCGTGGGGTTTATCACCACCAGCAGACCAAGCACCCTCTCGCGTCCGCCGAGAGGCGCTCGGTAGGCTGAAAAGTCAAACGTCGCCTGTATCTCGAACTGGCTGCTCACCTGTACCGCCGACGCTGCCAGCGGGCTGAGACCCGTGTCGTAGGGACGAAACTCCACGCGCGCCCCGCTGACAAAGGCGCGCCCGCGGATGGTCAGGGTTTGCGAACGCGGAAGAGCCTGACCGGGCGTGACGCTTTCGATAACCGGCACTGCGCGCTGGATGGTGAAAGCCTGCGGCAGGCGACCCGTCTTCCCGCTGGGGTTGCGCACCACCACATCCCATAGGCTGTTTTCGGGTTTACCGTCCACATCCACCGTGCCGCGCAGGCGTGATGCATCCACGCGGGTGACGTTCACCGCATCGATGCGTTCCGAGTCGCGTTCCAGCCAGAAGGTCGCGCCTTCCTCGAAGTTGCTGCCGCTGACCGTGAGCTCCACCTGTCCCACATTGATGGCGGAGGTCGGGGAGACGCCAGTGACCACCGGCCGCGGGTATGCAATCAGGAAGGCTGCGCCTTTACGCGCCTCACGCCCGTCGGGGTTACGCACCACCACGTCCCACACGCTTTCATCGGGCTTGCCGTCCACGTTTAGCGTGCCCGCCAGCTGCCCCGCCGAGACGAACTGCACGTCGGTTGCATCGATACGGTCGCCGTTGCGCTCCAGGCGGAAGGTCGCCCCATCCTGAAAGCCGCCGCCGAACACGTTCACTCGCACTGTGCCAACCGGGGCCGCCTGCGACGGCGCGACCTCCTGCACCGAGAACTCACCACCCGTGCCCCGTTGCAGGGCATACAAGCCGCCCTTTCCCGCCGCCACGAAGACCAGTCCACCTGCGGACACAGCGTGATATGCACTTCCTTGCCACTGCGCCACTGGCGAAAAGACGGGCAGCAAAGATAGGTCAAACGCCGACAGTGTGCTGCCATCGGTGATGTAGGCGATGCCGTCCGCAATCTGAACCCGCGGCGCTGCAAACGTCTCTCGCGGATTATCCCACCTTGTCACCACCTGCGGCTGTGTGGGGTCTGCTACGTTGACCACGACCGCATCGCCATTACTGAGTGTGACGATAGCCCTGTCTCCGGATACGGCGACATCCGCTACGTAGGACGCGGAGGCTACCTCCACTTCTCCACGCAATACGGGCGAAGCGGGGTTTGACACATCGTAGATGCGCAGCTTGCGGTCGTAGTCCGCGCTATACAACAGGGTACCGCTGACTCCGCCGACGTCCAAGGCCACCGGGTGATTGGAGTAGCTCGTACTTTGCCGGAGAACGCGCGTGGGAGACAGGCGGTTCGAGATGTCCACCACGTCGAGACCGTTCACGTGAGCCACAAAAAGAATGTTGCCCGTCAGCGCGATATCCTTTACGTTCGTATTCGCCCCGTAGTGGCTCAGTATGGACGGGTTTCGCGGATTGCTGACGTCCAGTAAGGTGACCGCTTTGGTCAAGTCACCGAAATAGTATGAAACCACAGCGAGGTTGTCCTGCACCAGCACTCGGGGGGGCATAGCTCGGTTCTCCGGGTAGCACCGCCGCGCCAGCCCCCGTGATGGAGGCGGGGTTATTCACATCGTACACACCGAAGAGACCGTCCTCCGCCGTGAACACAAAGCCCGCACGATAGGCAATCGCATACGGGGTGCGGCCGGTATACGTGCTGCGCAGGACGGGGTTGTTGCGGTTGGTGATGTCATAGAGATACAGTTTGCTTCGCCTAAAACTGACTGCATGGTTAGAACTGCTATCAGCTCCTCCCAGTTGCCCATCCAAAGAACCCGCAAACTGAGGCGAAGCGGGATTGGAAATGTCAAACACGATGCTATATTGAGCGGGGTCGAATATCGGCATATACAGATAGTTGTCCACCCGTACCAGTGGTGCAGTTGGATTGATGCCTTCTGGCACAAAGTTCACCATGCTCATGTTTGCGGGGTCAGAGACGTCGATCACACGCAACCCACCCTCAATGCCGCCAAGCCACCGCCCTGCAGCCACGAAGGCATAATTGCCGGCTACATGAACTGCGCGGGCAACGCCGATATTGCCGATGATACCCAGCCGTTGTGGGTTGTCGGGCTGAGAAACATCCCATACGCTGAGGCCTGCCGTGCTTTCGCATAGATACAGTCGGTTGCCAACCACCGTGCCCCCGTCTCCACCGAGTGACGCACTCAGCGTCACTGTACGGATGAGCTGTGGAGTGGCGGGGTTGCTCAGGTTCAAGACGTGCAGCTGGGAACCACGACTCACATAGCCAATATTGCCGTTGACTATTAGCCCATCGAAGCTGCCTCCAGTATACTCGCCCACCACCCGTGGAGACGACGGGTTCGACACATCCACCACCTTGATTGCGCCACCTGGACGCCCTTTGTAAGCGGTCAGCACATAAGCGTAATTACCTGCCACCACTACCTGATAGCCGAACATATCAGTGGAGGGTGCGGGCAATAGGTACAGGCGACGCATGTTGCTCACATCGTAAATGGTAAGCAGAACGCCAGAGCCCGTCGTATAGGCGTAGTTTCCGCGCAGCTGCATTGCCTCAAAGGAGTCACCGGGGAAAGACCCTACCTGTTCAAAGCCAGATTGCGCGTGCGCGGCGGAAAAGAGGACGAGTAGAAACACCGTGTAAACACCACGCCACAGTTTCGCTAATAAACTGTAATTTCTTACAGTCATCGGCGCCTCCATAGCGTATGGGTTTTGTGTTCGGAAGTGACGCAGCGAGAAGGCGGGTAACCGTCGCAAACTGCTATGACTGTGCCCTATCGGTGTGGACACAATAGTGCCTGTAGACCCGACGTTCCCAACCGCATACATTATACGTTAGCATAGATAAATTTTCAAGAGTCTCCATGTTTTCCTTCTGTCTGTATTTTTTATCTGTAGGAGTTACGCAGTTGCGATGAACATCTAACGAGTCACGCTGTTTCAGTGATTGCAAAGACACTTTTTCCTGTCATGCTGAGCGAAAGCAAAGCATCTCAGCCCGTTAAAAGAGAGCCTTCGCTCTGCTCAGAATGACAGATGATGTCGTTTTACACCACAAAATCTTCAGCAGCCTTTCCACTGCGTAACGCATCATTAGCGTTCTATGTATGTCGTCACGTGCGGCAGGTGTCCCATCAGCGAGTCGCGGATGCCCTTGACGTATGGTTTGATGAGTTCCACATCGCGCTGGAAGTAAATCGGGATCCAGGGCACATCCTGAACGGCGATGCGCTCTGCCTCGCGGTAGAGTTGGATGCGCTTCTGTTCGTCTTGCTCCTTGTCCGCCGCATCACACAGCGCGTCGAAGCGCGGGTTGCTGTATCCAACGACGTTCTCGGGCACGCCAGTACGCAACAGCACCGACAGGAAGTTCTGCGCGTCTAGGTAGTCTGCCATCCAGCGCAGATGCACAAAAGGCAGCTCCTTGCGGTCTAAAGCGTCTAAGAACGCCCCCCACTCCATCTCGCGCAGCTCCACGTTGATGCCCAGCTCTTTGCGGTATTGCTCCTTAATCATCTCCGCGGCGCGGCGCAGGTCCGGCGTCTTCTCGCGAAAAGTCAGCGTGAGCGTCGGGAAGCCCTTGCCGTTCGGATAACCTGCCTCCGCGAGCAGTTGACGCGCCTTTTCGGGTTCGTACGGGATGCCTTGGAAGCTGGGGTCATAGCCCAATACGCCAGGAGGAATGATGCCGTTGGCTTTCTGCGGCACCCCCATCAGCGCGACCTTCACAATGGCGTCTTTGTCGGTAGCGTACGCCAGCGCTAGGCGCACCCGTCGGTCCTTGAAGGGCGCAAAGGCATTCTGATTCAGCCCGAGGTAGAACACCGCTGCCCGCTCGAAGGTGCGTAGCTCCTTGCTCAACACTGGGTCTTGCTGGTCGCGCAGCAGGTCGCCTTTTTGCACGTCCACGATATCAAGATCGCCCCGCTCATACATGGCGTGACGGGTGCTAGCGTCTAGCACAATAGGGCGCTCAATGCCGTCCAATTTGGGCGCGCCAGCGTGATACTCCTTATTCGCTTCCAGCACCACCTTCGAGCCTGGCACATACTGCGTCATCTTGAACGGGCCCGTGCCAACAGCGCACCGCTCGTTGATGCGCAAACGTTTGCCGTTAACCTCATCCCCGTTCTGCTCGATAGCTTCTCGGCACACCACATAAGCGGTTGGATAGGTGAGCTTGGCAAGGAAGTAGGCTTTCGGGTGGTCGATGGTGATGCGCAGGGTGTACTTATCCACCACCTCCACCCCTTTGACCTCTTGCGCCTTGCGATTCAACTTGTCCAGCGCGCCCACGATGTCGTTGAGATAGGTAGCGGACACCGGCGAAGCCAGCTCGGGGTCGCACGCACGTTCTATTGAGTATTTGAAATCCTCTGCGGTCACTTCACGCCCGTTGTGGAAGCGCACGCCCTTTTTCAGTGTGAAGGTGTAGGTGCGTCCGTCCTCGCTGACGCTCCAGCTCTCCGCCAGATTAGGGCGCACGCGATTGTTCTCGTCCCACTGCACGAGCCCCTCGAAAACGTGGAACAGCATATCGATGGTGGGACCGTCTCGCACCAGCGCGGGGTCGAAGGTGGTGGGTTCGGTGGTGATGGCGTAACGCAAGATGTTTTGCGCTGGCGGAGCGGACGTCTCACGCTTGGCGCAGCCTGTTACAAGTAACACTCCTGCTAGCAAAGCAACGGCATAGTGCAGATGTCTTCTCACTGTCTGCTTCGTCCTCCCACAGACATACCTGTTCTCATCATTGAATGGGGGCGGGCTTCCACTCAACCGCGCATGGAGCGCCCGCCCCAGGTCCTTGCGATGCGTGTTTATGCTTTGCCTGCTACAGCTGGGAAATGCTGACCCACCGCCTCTGCTGGTGGGCGATTTCTGCTGCCTCGAGCACTGCTTGATTGCGCATTCCGTCTTCGAAGTTCGGCTTGAACTCCTCGCCCTTGTCAAACGCCTTGAGCATCTTGTAGACGAGATTGATGAAGGTATGCTCGTAGCCGATGATGTGTCCAACAGGCCAATAGGCGGTCATGAACGGATGCACGCTATCGCTGGCTTGCACGACGCGAAAGCCCCGAATGTGTGGCGGGTCGTCCTGCAGGTAGACCTCCAGCTCATTCATCCGCTCCAGATTGAACACGAGGCTTCCTTTGCTTCCGTTAATTTCGAATCGGTTGTAGTTCTTGCGCCCCAGTGCGAAGCGGGTGGCTTCAATGCTGCCGATGGCACCGTTTTCAAAACGCACCAGCATCAGCGCTGCGTCGTCGACCGTGACCTCGCCCATTTCACTGCTTGCCACGCCACCTAAACGGTCATCGGAGGCTGCCAGCTTGGGACGCTGCTTGATGAAGGTCTCCATCATGCCAGCTACTTCCGCAATCTCACCGACCAGGAAACGCGCCATATCAATCAGATGGGCGTTGAGGTCACCGTGTGCGCCCGACCCGGCAACTTCCTTCTGCAGTCGCCAGACCAGGGGGAAGTTCGGGTCGACAATCCAATCCTGCAGGTAGGTGCCGCGGAAATGATAAATCGTGCCGATGCGCCCTTCATCAATCAGTTGCTTAGCAAGCTGGACGGCAGGGGCGAATCGGTAGTTGTGACACAGGGCATTGGGCACTTTGTTCTTCTGCACGGCCTCGTACATCTGTCGCGCTTCCGCCAGCGTGTTGGCGAGAGGCTTTTCGCACAGCACCATCTTGCCTGCGTTCGCCGCTGCGATGGCGATGGGGGCGTGCATGTTGCCCGGTACCGACACATCCACCAAGTCGATGTCTTTGCGCTCCACCACGCGCTCCCACGACGTGTCGTACTCTTCCCAGCCGTACTTCTGCGCCGCTTTGCGCACCTGCTCCTCGTTGCGCCCACAGATGACCTTCATCACAGGCTCCACTTCTAAGTCATCGAAAAAGCGAGCGACTTGCCGATATGCGTTACTGTGCGCCTTGCCCATGAACTGGTAGCCGATTAACGCGACGTTCAGCTTGCGCTTGCTCATGCTTTCTCCTCCTCCCCACAAGTAGGTTATGGTGAATTATCCGAGTTGCGTCGCTAAACGCGCTGGGGCGCGCGGATCGGTGCAAACCACCAGAGAGCGTTCGCTCCGCATTGCTGGCGCGCAGCCAGACGCTCCTCCCGAAAACGCCAACCTAAGGATTTGGCGGCGTGGGTGGCGGAACGAACCGCTGACTCGGTTGCGGTTGCTGCGCCGATGCTGGCGACTTGGGCAGCAACAGGTTTTGCCCGTTTGCCCGCTTCAACAGGTCCTGATAGTATTGCGCCATGCGCTGCCGCACGATAATCTGCGTCAGGCGGGCTTTCTCCACCGCCGGGATGTCCTTGCCTAGCTTCTCTACCTTGATGATGTGCCAGCCGTAGGGCGTTTTCACGGGCTGGCTGATTTCACCCGGTTTCAGCGCAAACGCCGCCTGCTCGAACTCCGGCACCATCATACCCCGCGCAAAGGCTCCCAAATCGCCGCCTCTGTCCTTGTTCGAGCGGTCGTCCGAGTACTCCTTCGCTGCCTCGGCGAAGTCCTTGCCTCCCTTCAGCTCGTCGTATATTTTCTCTGCCTTCGCTTTGGCTTCTTCTTCCGCCTGTGCGCGGGCTTCCGCGAACATCTTTTGCCGCTCTTCCGCGCTCACGTTCTGGTCGGGTGTGATGGCAGGCATTTGGGGCTGGATTAGGATATGCCTTGCCTGGATGAAGTCTGTGTCTCGGACCGTGCGAGCAATCAGTTTCTCCAGCAGTAGTGACCGCCGTAGTAGCGCTTCCATGCGTGCCTTCGTCCAGCCTTGTTTGGCCAGCTCCTCATACACATCCGTGCCTGGAGCTACGCGGGCGCGCATACCATCGATAGCCTCGTTGTAGCGCTGCTCCACTTCCGCTGGAGTGACCGTCACCCCGTACCGTTTCGCTTCTTGTTCCACGACCTTGATGGAAATCAGCTCCTCTACCGCCTGTGGGCCGTACCACTCCGCCAGTGTCTTCAACAGCTCATCACGTGTGATGACGCTGTTGCCCACGCGACCTACGACGTTCTGCGCAGCAGGTGCGGCGGATGTGGTGCCAGCTGGCTTCTGGGCTGACTTTGGCGCCGCTGGCTTTTTGGCGGTCGAGCTCGCCTGCCCCCAACAACCGCTGACGACCACTAGGCATACCGACGCGGCTATCATGCTGTTCCGCCAGTATCTGTTCATGGCTCCTCCTCACTCCTTTGATGAATATCATGTTTCGTTACGCAAAAGCGAACTCCCTCTGTGCCGTCCTCAGAAGGTGGTCGTGCTGCTGAAGGTGAAGTTCTCCACCACTATCGGCGGCACGAGCATGCTGCCCTCTACGCGATGCGGTATGCCCAATGACCTCACGTTTTGCATCACTACCAGCGGGCTTTCGTTAAACCGCAGGTTCTTGACGGCATGGACGACCTGACCGCGCTGGATTCGGTAAACCCCATCGCGCGTCATCCCCGTTAGCAACAGTTGCATCGGGTCTACATAGCGGATATACCAGAAGCGAGTAATCAGCAAGCCGTCGTCGACCTGCGCAATTAAGTCCTGCAGTGAGTGACCTCCACCCTGTAGGATGAGATTCGACGGGTAACCCGTGAAGGGCTTTCCCTGTCTGTGCGCCCAGTAGCGGCTGTATATCAACGTTTTCAGGACGCCGTTTTCTATCCACGTAACGTCTGGCGTGGGCATGCCGTCGTCAAAGAACGGCGCCGCAGGACATTCAGGGTGCGCCGGCAGGGACTGCAGCGTGATTGTCGAGTTGCCGATGGCGCTTCCCTCCTTACCAGTAAACGCCGATCGCCCCTCGTCCGCAGCTTTCGCATCCATGCTCCATACCATGTAGGCGAGCAGCTCTGCCACCGCCGCAGGCTCCAGCACTACAGTGTAATCACTGGGGGCAATGTCCTGCGGATGGCGTGCTGCTTCCGCTTTGTCTGCTGCTCGCTGGGCAACCGCTTCTGGCGCTATGGCGTGCATGTCCTCATGTGTCTGTTCTGCCCAGCCGCTGCCGTCCTCCGCCATCATGGTGCAAATCAGCGACGATTGAGTGGCAGTATGGAAGCCGAACAGCCCGCGGTTATTGGCAACGGCACTTACGTGGGTGTTGGTTGCGAAGCTGCCTGCCGTTTTCAGCCCCCTTGCGTTCGCTTCAGCAATCACCTGACGCACTACACGGGCCCGGTCTTCAGGGGTGGCGTGTGCGGTGCTGTCGGCGTACGCCACTATGGGGCGGTAAGCGGTAGGCTCCGGCGGGGGAAGGAACTCCGTATCGGGTTCCGCAACCCGCGCCATCTCTTCCGCACGCTTTACCGCCTCTCGGATGGAATCGGTGTCCAGACGGTTGGTGCTGCACCGTCCGACCTTGTTTCCGTAGGCACACAAGATGCGTAGGGTTGTCTGCGCTCTTGCCACGTTCTGCGTAATCTCGTTGTTGGCGTAGCGGGTGGACGCCTCGCGCGTGGCTGTTAGGTTCACCTGAACATGTTCTGCCTCGCTGAAGGCCAGTGCTTTCTCACAAATCTCTTGCGCTTCCTTCTCGTTCATCCACTGCCTCCGTTTGGGGAATGCGAGGGTATTGTATCATGAAGACGCACAGGCGGACAAGGGATGCTCACAGACCTATCCGTTGGCAAAAGTAATCCAACGAAGGGTTTCGTCCGCGAGCGAGAACTAAGTCATACTGCTTGAGGATTTCCTTCATGAAATCCAGCCCTGAGCTAAAGTTGGCTTGTTGGCGCAGGTTTTCAAACGCAGCCTTGTCCATAGCTGAAATGTCAGTCGATATTGCTATCTCGTGTTGCTGACAAAACTGAGCCGTCATGGCCCCCACATACCATGCCTCAATCTCAGGGACAACAATGATGGTGCGACCTTCCACTTGTGCATTGTCGAAACCACGTTTGGCTCTTTCTTTTGCCGCCGAGATACAAGGACTGGTGCGCAGGTCAGCCAAAACGTAGAGGTCACCACGGCGGCTCCAACTATGAAAAAGCCACCTTCGATCTTTCGGGCGGTCTCCTTGATAGGTTCTTGGTTGTTCAATGTGGTCGTACTTTCCAGCGAGAGCTGGCAATATGACGTTCTCCACAAAAATCTGGTCGGTAAACCCTTCAACCAAGAAAAAGCACTGGCGATAGACCATCTCACGCGCTCAGCACGTCCTTTGGGAATCGTGCCCTTGCCAAGACATCACTCGCAGGGCTATCCGTTGACCGAAGCCTACGGCCAGATGGTGAGGATCCGTGGAACGTTGCCCACGTTTGACAGACCAGGCAATGTAGCGGTAAAATCATGTGCGGAGGGGAAAAGGCAGTTCATTGTGTGGCTCCCATACCCGCGTTAACGTTTCACTTCAATGCGGAGGAAGCAGCGGATGACCAGCGAGACGAAGGTTAGAAAGTTAAACCAACAAGCTACGGAATTACGTCAACAGGGGAATTACAACGGCGCGATTGCCGTAGCGGAGGAAGCGGTAGAATTAGCCCGTCGTGAACTCAACGAACAACACCCTGACTATGCCATTAGCTTGAACAATCTAGCGGAACTGTATCGCGAGGTAGGTCGTTATGCCGAAGCGGAATCGCTCTTTCAGCAAGCACTTGATATTGACGCGCGTGCCATCGGACAAGAACACCCTGATTACGCTGTGACCCTGAATAATTTGGCATCGCTTTACGTGCAGATGGGTCGGTACACCGACGCAGAAGAGCTTTATCAGCAGGCGATACAAATAAAAGGGCGCGTGTACGGAAACGAACACGACGAATATGCGGTCAGCTTGATGAACTTGTCTACGCTTTATTATCAAGCCGGACGCTATGCTGAGGCAGAACTGGTTTGCCAGCAGGCATTGGCAATATTTGAAAAATCACATGGGGAACAACACCCACATGTCGCCGGTGGTCTTAATAATCTCGCTGCATTATATGAGAAAATGGGTCGGTACGCAGAAGCAGAAACCCTCTATCGGCAAGCACTGCAAATCATTCGGAACCTCTACGGCGAAGACTATCCAGGCGTTGCCATCGGTTTGAACAATTTAGCAAATCTATATAGAGATCAGAGGCGCTATGCAGAAGCAGAGCCACTTTACAACCAAGCAATGCACATCGTCCGTGAGTTGTTCGGGGAACAACATCCCCTTTATGCCACAATGCTCCACAATCTGGCAGGACTGTACGTCCACACTGGTCGCTATTCGGAGGCGGAAGCTATGTTGGAAAAAGTATTGGAAATAGATAGGCACGTGCTTGGAGAGGAGCATCCAGACTACGCCATGGATCTAAAAAGCCTGGCAAACCTTTACCGGAAAACTGGTCGTCATGCGGACGCAGAGCGAATGTATCGTCAGGCAGAGCAGATATTGGGGCAATCAGCGGAAAACTAGCGATGTGGTTTCCATTTTGGTCAGTCTTTTACCTGGCTGCCATTCGAAAGGACCATCTAATTAGTAGCTTTGCAAACGTCTGAAGATTTAGCCTTCACTCGCGGTCAGGAGCTGAGGTTAGCACATGGGAACATGTAGTGGGATGCCGACCCTTATTGAAGGAGGCCACTGCTCCAAACGAGAATACTTGGGTCACACTCAACGACAATATTTAACGCCCATATATGGAATACTATCTCGGCGGCATAACTCATAAGGAGGAGGCACACAATGAGCGCAGTCCGTGCGCAACTACTCTACTACCCCGATTGCCCATCGCATGAGCGGGCGCTGGAACTGGTGCGCGAGGCACTGGAGGCAGAGGGCGTGGACACGGAGATAGAAGTCATCCGCATCGAGACAGAGGAGGAGGCGGAGCGACATCGCTTTATCGGTTCGCCAACCATCCGCATCAACGGCGTGGAGGTCGACCCGCAGCCCCATCTGCCCTACCGCCTCACCTGCCGAACCTTCCGGCACGAGGACGGCAGGCTTTCCCCCCTTCCATCGCCGATTATGCTTCGGGAGGTCATTCATCAAGTCAAACAGGAGGAGGAACCGTCACATGGCTCTGGAGCTGGGTAAACCCATCGTGGAATTCGCCCTGTCGGGCGTGGACGGCAAGACCTATTCCCCTGCCGACTTTGCCGACAAGCCAGTGCTAGTGGTGGCGTTCTGGTGCAACCACTGTCCCTACGTAAAAGCCTACGAGGACCGCACCATTGCATTGGCGAAGGAGTATGCGGACAGGGTGGCGTTCGTGGCAATCAACGCCAACGACGCTGTGAAGTACCCAGAGGACAGCTTCGAGAACATGCAGCGGCGGGCGAAGGAGAAGGACTATCCCTTCCCATACCTGCATGACGAGTCGCAGGAGGTCGCTCGTGCATACGGGGCAACGCGCACGCCAGAGTTCTTCGTATTCGACTCGAACCGCGTACTGCGCTATCACGGGCGACTGGACGACAACTGGGAGAACCCCGCCGAGGTCAAACAGCAGTACCTCCGCGACGCCCTTAACGCCCTTTTGAACAGTCAGGAACCGCCGGTCACACAGACCGAGCCAGTGGGTTGCTCGGTGAAGTGGAAGTGAACGCGAGCCGGTGAGGAGCGTTCCTCACCGGCATTGCCTCAGTTACGGAGTAACCTCCACCCACTGCTTGCTGCGGTGGCTGGCAAGCACCGCATCTACAATCGCCATCTCGACGTGTCCGTCTTCGAAGGTGCTGAAGTCCCACTCGCTGCTGCCTTCAGCAATCGCAGAGTATACGCGCCAGAGGAAGTTCTTCAGTCCATCTGGATAACCTTCGGGGTGTCCGCCCGGATAGTGGGCAAAGGGACGGGCGTCAGGTGTTAACAGCGATGGGTCACGCATGACAATCTCGTTCGCCTTCTCGCGGTGGCCCACCCACAGCTCGTCTGGTCGCTCCTGATCCCACACCAGCGAGCACTTGCTGCCAGAGATCTCGTAGAACATGCGGTTTTTGCGCCCAGCAAAGCACTGCGACACGGTGAACGAACCCACCGCGCCGTTCTCAAACTCAAAGGCGACTGTTGCGTAATCTTCGGTGTTGATAGGCACTGGCTCGTAGTCTTCTGGCTGTAGCACCTTGCCCGCGTAGGTCTCCAGCTCCTTCTTGGGCTTCATGCGCGTTTTGTGGATAGTGTGCAGGTGCGCATACACACGCTTAATCCTCAGCCCGGTGACATACTGCACACAATCGCACCAGTGCGAGCCAACGTCGGCGACCGCTCGCGACTCGCCGCTCAGTTCGGGAACCAGCCGCCAGTTCCAGTCAGTGGGCAGGAACAACCAGTCCTGCGTATAGGAACCGTTAGCGTGGTAGATTTCGCCCACGTCCCCGCGCTGCACCATCGAGCGAGCATGGCGCACCAGCGGGTAGTAACGGTAGATGAAGTTGATGGCGTGCACTACCCCCGCCTTCTTCGCCAACTCCACCAGCTGGCGCGACTCGTTGGAGTCCATCGCCAGCGGCTTCTCGGAAATCACATGCTTGCCGGCCTCGATAATCTTGCGGTTGACTTCGAAGTGCAGATTGTTGGGCGTACAGTTGTGTACGACCTCGATCTCTTTGTCGTTCAGCAGGTCGTCCACGTTCCAGTAAACCCGCTCGATGTTCAGCTGGGCTGCCTTTGCCTTAGCGGTTTCTTCATCCTTTTCACACAGGGCTACCACATCCACGAAGCCCAGTCGGCGTGCAGCCTCCACGTGTGCTGGTCCAATGAAGCCCGTGCCGATAATCGCGGCTTTGACCCTACGCATTCTTGCTCACCTCCTTTATCGCTCTAATGAATGTATTCTGTCCACTGCGTATGACCTCCTTCTGCAGGAACTGGCTGCCGAAGTGCAGAAAACTCAGCACACTATGCAGGTGCGATACGAAACCTTCACGGTCAACAAGCGGTTTCCGCTCACCATCAGTCGTGGCACTACTGCCCAGACCACCAGCCTGTGGCTGCGCGTTGAGGCGGACGGCATCGAGGGCTGGGGCGAGGCATCACCCTTCTCGGTTGGCGGCTATTGGGAGAGCATTGAGCAATTGCTAGCGGCCGCGGAGCAGGTTGCAATCCTGCTACAACCGCTGCATCCGCTGGAGCGGCAGAAGATCGAGCAGATCCTGCAAACCCACGCCGTGCCCCGCGCCATGCGTGCTGCGGTAGATGTTGCCTTGCATGACTGGCTGGGCAAGCATACCAGACTGCCCCTGTGGAGGCTCTGGGGACTGCAGCGCGACTGCATCGTGCCGACGACGGTTACCATCGGCATTAGTCCCCCTGATGTAGCGCGTCAGCGCGTGCGCGACTGGCTCGCATTCACTGACGCACGGGCTTTAAAGGTCAAGCTGGGGAGTCCAGCTGGTATCGAGGCGGACATGACGATGTTCGAGGCAGTGCGGCAGGAGACGCCTGAAGCAGTAAAGCTCCGAGTGGATGCCAACGGTGGCTGGAGTCTACCAAACGCCATCACTATGTGTCGGTGGTTGTCGGAGCGAGGCGTGGAGTATGTAGAACAGCCCCTACCAAAGGGGATGGAGGATGCCTTACCTGAACTGTATCGCCTCTCTCCGCTGCCTGTGTTTGCCGACGAGAGCTGCTTTACCAGTGCAGATGTGTTGTGCTTAGCCGACCGTGTGCATGGAGTGAACATCAAGTTGATGAAGTGCGGCGGGCTAAGCGAGGCATGGCGTCTGGTGCATACTGCCCGCGCGTGTGGGCTGCAGGTGATGCTGGGATGTTACTCCAACAGCAGTTTGGCTAACACGGCTGCAGCGCACCTGTCGCCGCTGGCAGACCACATCGATTTAGACAGCCATCTGAATCTCGTGGACGACCCGTTCGTAGGGGCTACCTTTCAGGAGGGGCGCATACTTCCCAACGACCTACCAGGATTGGGGGTGCAACGCCGTGAGGATACTGCCTGAGCATCGTGTGGCCATCCTACAGCACGGGGGCATCCGCGGGCAGTTCGGCAAGACAGGGCTGGTGCTGCTACGCTACAGCGAGGCTCACATAGTGGCGGTCATCGACACGGAGTGCGTTGGTGGTTCCATCCCGCAGTTGACTGGTATCCCCCGCGATGTGCCCATTGTGGCGTCCCTGCGCGAGGCGTTGCGCTACCAGCCGCAGTTACTGGTCACTGGCATCGCGCCACCTGGAGGCGCGCTGCCCGAGGCGTGGTGGCAAGAGGTTAAGGATGCGGTCGCAGCAGGGCTATGCATTGTCAACGGTTTGCACACCCCCATGGCGGAACACCCCGAGTTGAAGCCGCTACTGCGCGAAGGGCAGTGGATATGGGACATTCGCCAAGAACCGCCTGGTTTGAAGCTGGGCAGTGGAGCGGCACGAGAACTGTCCTGCCTGCGGGTG
>Ga0272447_1001149_pt1 | contig 17359 bp, 14 predicted proteins | sample YNPCB0133_FD_194589 | JGI IMG/M metagenome (GOLD analysis project Ga0272447, IMG submission 194589) | Hot spring microbial mat communities from Yellowstone National Park, WY, United States - YNP-CB-013-3 | ecosystem: Environmental > Aquatic > Thermal springs > Hot (42-90C) > Sediment | place... | reverse complement strand
AGCATCAGTGAGATGGAGTGCCGTTTGACCCCGACCCACACCCGCTCGGCGAGTGGAGGTGCAGGATATTCGATGCTGCTCAGGAGGTTGGGTGAGGAAGTGAACATAGTTGGCAACGTCCTGTTAACCTCACAGGCACGCCTCGCTCGCGGAGGTACTGTTTGAGTTGTCCAATGGTGTAATGCCCATCGTGGACGATACTGGCAACCAGAGCGGCATCCGCCATCCCTGCAGTGAGCGCATCGTAGAGATGTTCGGGTTTGCCTGCCCCCCCTGAGGCGATGACGGGAATGCTCACTGCCTGTGCGACCGCGCGGGTGAGTTCGAGGTCATATCCAATTTGGGTACCGTCGCGGTCCATACTGGTCAGCAGGATTTCGCCTGCTCCTAATTGCTCCACCTGCTGTGCCCACTCGATGGCGTCCAATCCTGTCGGTTGGCGTCCACCGTGCGTATACACCTCCCAGCGAGGCGTGCCATCGGGTTTGGTTCCCACCCGTCGCGGGTCGATGGCGACCACCACGCATTGACTGCCGAACCGTTCGGACGCCTCGCGGATAAGCTCAGGGTTTTGCACCGCGGCGGTGTTGATGCTGATTTTGTCGGCACCCGCCTTCAGGATGCGACGGAAGTCCTCTACGCTGCGGATGCCACCGCCCACCGTGAAGGGGATAAACACCTGTTCGGCGACCCGTGCTGCCATCTCTGCTACGATGTCGCGCTGCTCGTGGCTGGCAGTGATGTCCAGAAACACCAGTTCGTCTGCACCCTGCGCATCATATAGCGCGCCCAGCTCCACCGGGTCGCCTGCATCTCGCAGGTTCACGAAGTTCACGCCTTTGACGACCCTGCCCTCCTTGACGTCCAGACAGGGGATAATCCGTTTTACCAGCATAGGGATTCCCCTAAAAAAAGAAGTCGACACCTCTATTGTACCGTATTGGTGGCGGTTACGATGTGGGTGAGATGCCTTGGAGCTGGCGGAAGCCGTTCGCGCACAGATGCTTAGCGAGCTGGCGGCGGATCAGCAAAAGGACTGACCCCGCGCAGGGAGTCAGTCCTGCGAGGGAGTAACGTCACTGAAAAAGGGTAGGTAGTTACGCCATATCTCGTTCTTCGTGCCCTCGATATATTTGCTGAGGCTGATGTAGGGCACGTAGCGCGGGCGGCGCGGTTGCCGTAATAACGTCATGCCCGTCTGGTGCAGCGGCTTATCGCCCTTCTTCAGGTTGCACTTGCGGCAACAGGTAACGAGGTTTTCCCAGTCGTCGCTGCCACCCAGCCGTTTGGGCACCACGTGGTCTACCGTCAGTTCCTTACCGCGGTAGCCACAGTACTGGCAGGTATAGTCGTCGCGGGCGAAGATGGTACGCCGTGTTAGCTTGAGTTCGGGCAGCGGACGCCGCACGTGATAGCGCAGCCGTACCACCGACGGCACCTGTATCACCCTGTCGGCGGTACGTAAGCTGATGCCGTCGGCGTGGAGCACTTCTGCTTTGCCCAGCAGCACAAGCACCACTGCCCGACGAACGTTGCACACGTTCAGCGGCTCGTAGTCGTTGTTCAACACCAGCACCTGTCTGTCCGTCTCCAACATCGATCCCTTCCTACCAACTGTAACGAAAAAGCCCACTGCGGACACGGCAGCGGGCTTGACCGACAGTCTATAGTCGACAACGCATCACGTGTCCGAAGCGATGCTGACGCCAATGCCTATCCTGTTGCGCTTGCATTCCCCACGACTGCCCTCGCTCACGGATACTCGCAAACGCCCCGTTCAGTTGTCGCTGTCGCGATAGCAAGATGCCACCTCAATTTAGTATTGCATCTGTATTATAGCCACTCCAAAACCCGCTTGTCAAGAGTTCGGCTCGGTAAGAACCTCCTTGCAGGCATCTTCAGCATTATGGTATGCTTAAGAGCGAACCTGCCTTCGAAGAGGTGACCGACATGGCAACAACGACCGTGCAAACGAAGCCTGAACTCATCTACCCAGAAACGGACGGGCAACCTATGGCAGACAATACCACGCAGTTCGAGTGCATTGTGACCATCAAAGGCAATTTGGAGATACTTTTCGCTAGCGAGCCGAACGTTTTTGTGGCAGGGGATTTACTGTGGTATCCAGAAGAGGGTCACCCTGAAATCCGTCAAGCACCAGATGTAATGGTGGTGTTTGGACGGCCGAAAGGGCACCGCCCATCTTATAGACAGTGGGAAGAAGGAGACGTGCCGCCACAGGTGGTTTTCGAAGTGTGGTCTCCCAGCAACCGACTGCAACAGATGTTGGAGAAGATGGACTTCTATCGTCGGTATGGTGTGGAGGAGTATTACATTTATTACCCTGAAAGCGGGCAGTGGGACGGTTGGCGCCGCGAGGGCGAGCAGCTGGTAGCGGTGGCACAGATGAACGGCTGGCAGAGCCCACGTCTTGGTATCCGCTTTGCACAGGGTGCTGGCACGATGGTCGGCTTGTCCTATCCAGATGGGCGACGCTTTCTCAGCTTCTTGGAGCTGGGACAGATGGCGGAAGCAGAACACCGACGTGCTGAGCGTCTGGCGGCAAAACTACGCGAACTAGGCATTGACCCAGAGCAGTTGTAGCTACAGCCAGATACGCCGGTCTAAACTACGGTACTGAACGGCTTCCGCCACGTGCGCCAAGCCGATCTGTTCCTCATCGGCAAGGTCGGCGATGGTGCGGGCTAACTTGATAATCCGATCGAAGGCGCGTGCGCTGATGCCCATCTGCTGACTAACCTGCCGCAACATCGCTTTCACCTCGTCCGAAAGGGGGCAGAACTGGCGCAACATGCGCGTGGTCATTTGCGCATTGCAACGGATGCTGGTGCCATTGAAGCGTTGCTGCTGTTTGTGGCGAGCCCGCAACACGCGCTCCCGAATGACTTCCGACGGCTCTCCCGGCTGCGTGCGCAACAGGTCGTCGGGTTTCAAGCGAGGCACTTCGATATGAATGTCGATGCGGTCGAGCAGGGGACCCGACACGCGCTGCTGATATTTACGGATTTGAGTGGGCGAGCAGGTGCATCCGTGCGATGGGTCACCAAAGTAGCCGCAGGGACAGGGGTTCATGGCGGCAATCAACATGAAGCGCGCGGGGTAGGCGATGCTGGCTTGCACGCGGGCGATACTCACAATACCGTCTTCCAGCGGCTGACGCAACACTTCCAGTACTTCGCGGCGAAACTCCGGCAGCTCATCGAGGAAAAGCACGCCATTGTGGGCAAGGCTGACTTCGCCGGGGCGTGGCACGCTGCCACCACCCACCAATGCCGCATTACTGCTGGTATGGTGCGGGGCGCGAAAAGGGCGGGTGGTCAGTAGCCCAGTATTTGGGGGCAGCAGCCCAGCGACACTGTACAGTTTGGTGATTTCAATGGCTTCATCTACTGTCATCGGAGGCAGGATGGTGGGCACTCGTCGCGCCAGCATCGTCTTGCCGGAACCAGGAGGACCAATCATGATAACGTTGTGTCCTCCTGCTGCAGCGACCTCCAACGCCCGCTTTACGTGATGCTGCCCTTTCACATCTGAAAAGTCCACCTCGTATTTGGGCGGCTGCTGTAGCAACAGTTCGGGGTTGTCGCTGAGCGGGGTTACGCCACCCTGTGCGTTCAGCAGGTTGACCGCTTCCGCAAGGCTGGTAACTGGGTAAACGTCTATCTTTCCGACCACAGCGGCTTCAGAGGCGTTCGGGGCAGGTACGATCATGCGGCGGATACCTTGTTGACGGGCGTGAATTGCAGTTGGCAGCACCCCGGTCACGGGGCGCACCGTGCCGTCTAAGGACAACTCACCGAGGATAAAGGTCTCCGCTAACCACGTAGTATCTACCTGCCCGGCAGCTGCCACGATGCCGATGGCGATGGGCAAATCTAAGGCAGGACCCTCTTTGCGGAGGTCAGCAGGAGCCAGATTCACAGTGATGCGGCGCATGGGCCAGTGCAGCCCTGAGTTGCGAATAGCTAGCCGTACACGGTCAATTGCCTCTTGCACGGCACGGTCGGGCAGACCCACCAGAGTAAATCCTGGCACACCGCCCGGTTGCATGTCCACTTCCACTTCAATAGTATGCGGTTCGATACCGTGTACCGTACCCGACAGGACACGAACCAGCAACGAACGCCTCCCTCAACCAATGAGATTCAGACCCGTCCAAGCGACCGTTGCAGCCACTCTGTCAGTGCCTGACGCATCGGGGGGGGCATCTTGGTGAACTCGAACCCGACGCGATACGCAGCAGGCACTCTCTCGGCAATGATGCCACCGACCCGCACGACCCTCGCCTGCCCGATAAGGCTCATGTTTACCTCTGGCAGGGTAATTTGGAAAGAGGCTTCCTCCCCGACTGGAGGGGGCTGCGATAACAGCGCAGAGAAGCCCGCAGTGCTGAGGTCGTACAGCTCTCCATTCAGCGTTTGTGGGGCTACTTCCTTCCCTTCCCGGAAGGTGAACGCGAGGTTGACATGCCCTGCTTGCAGCACACGGGTATGTTTGCGTCGCTGCAGGCGTCGGATGGAGATCGGTTTGCGCAGGTAAAGCGATTGCCGAGGTGAGGTAGCCAGTCGGATACGGGAGCGAAACTGGTAAACGCCGTCCCCTCGGGTAAACTGCACAATCGCGACCCCCTGCAACAGAACCTCCTGATCCAGCACCCCCATAGGCGACTCTATCTCCAGCGTGAAGTCGTCCTGTGAGATAACACGCGGCGTATAGGTGTAACGCCACTCGCCGCGCCGAATATCCACCACTACCTTCTCGCCGTCCTGCAGGAGCATTTGCACTCCTGTGCAAGGGGCACTGACCTCCTGTCGGACCAGTTCGGTGAACGCTTCTAGGTCGAACGGCTTTTGCAGCACGGCATTGGCTCCCAGTCGCACTGCCTCTTCGTGCAGTTCCACATCGTCGAAGGCAGTAATCAGGATGCAGGGTAGTCGCGGGTTCTCTTGACGGATTTCTCGAAGCACCTGCACTCCGTCCTTCCGGGGCAACCGCACGTCTAACACCACTACGTCCACCGGCTGCGTACGGATGGCTTCCATTGCCTGTACACCATCGTGTACGATGACACACTGCATACCACTTTGATGCAAACGCGCCGCCAGCACCTTACATAAATTGACCTCGTTGTCCGCCACCAGTATTCTGGGCGTAGACACTGTGGTTCCCCTTTCCCTACCATTATTTGAGATCAAGTTGCTATTCCCGCAATTCTATCAGGTAACACGAGCGCAATACCACCCTGAAATAGCTGCAATTTCCGTACCATTCAACGTGTTTTTGCTGTTGTCCAGCAAAAATTTCTAAACATTTTTTGTGTGACCAGTGAGTGCGCTCGGTAGCAGGTCAGGGGTCAACCATTCTGCGTCTGGCTCAGCCAGTACCACTGCCCGTTCGATTGCGTTCTCCAGCTCGCGCACGTTGCCGGGCCAGTGGTAGTTCATCAGCATCTGCATGGCTTCTTGGCTGGCAGATTTCAGCTGCTTCCCGTTTTCCGCATTGTAGCGCTGCAGGAAGTGGTCAACCAGTAGTGGGATATCTTCTTTACGTTCGCGCAGGGGGGGCAGATAAATCTGGATGACATGTAGCCGGTAGTACAAGTCCTCTCGGAATGTGCCCTGCTTCACCATTTGTTCCAGGTCCTTGTTCGTTGCGGCGATAAGACGCACGTCTACTTTGATGGTTCGTGTACCGCCCAGTCGCTCGAACTCGCGGTTTTGCAGTACCCGCAGCAGCTTTACTTGGATTGCAGGGGGCACCTCGGCAATCTCGTCTAGAAACAGCGTGCCCTTATGCGCCAGCTCAAAGCGTCCTGGCTTTTGCGAGGTGGCGCCAGTGAATGCGTTCTTCTCGTGTCCGAACAGCTCGCTCTCTAGCAGAGTTTCGGGCAACGCCGCACAGGAGACGGCGATGAACGGGCCGCCCGCGCGGTCACTACTCTCGTGAATGGCTTTGGCGACCAGCTCCTTGCCCGTGCCGCTTTCTCCGCGAATCAAGACGGTCGCTCGGCTCCTTGCCACCTTGTGAATCAGCTCGTATACCTTCTGCATCTCGGGGCTTTGCCCGACAATCGCGTGGAAGACCGGATTCGACTTCGCCGATACGGGTGTTGCATGCAGGCTGTGAGACTGTAGATACTCCTGAGCCGTCTTGTCTATCAGTGCCCGCAGCTCATCTAGGTCAAACGGCTTGCAGATATAGTCCACTGCACCATGCTTCATGGCCTCGACGGCGGTGGCTACGGTCGGAAACGCGGTAATGATAATGGCCCTCACGTCGGGGTGCAACTGTCGGATTCGGCGCAACACCTCCAGCCCATCTATCCCACCGGGCATAATCAAGTCTGATACCAGAAGATGAATAGGGTGCTTTGCAGCGATTTCCAATGCTTGCTGACCATGTTCGGCTGTCAGTACGTGGTAGTTTTTCGAGAAGTGTGCTTCTAGCGCTCGGCGATGCCCTGCCTGGTCCTCGACAATCAGCAGTGTCAATGGCGGTTCATTCCTAGAACGACCTTTAGCCATATCCCATGTTTCCTCCTCATCAAAAATCTGGAATACCCTCGCGGAGGTTGCTGCCGCTACTTGGTGGAATACGAGACGTTCGACGCACAAGATGCATCGGCAAAACGATGCGCATCTCGGTTCCAACGCCGTTCGGGTTGGGATGGGCGGTAATAGTGCCTCCATGTCCTTCCACAATCTTTTTCACGATAGCGAGTCCCAGTCCAGTGCCTCTCGCTTTAGTGGTAAAGAACGGCGTGAAGATACGGTCAAGATGCTCAGGCGGTATTCCCACGCCTGTATCACTGATGGTGATAGACACCAAATCGCTAGGGATGCAGGATGCTCGGATAGACAGCGTTCCCCCTTCGGGCATCGCTTGCACCGCGTTGATAATCAGATTGCGCAGCGCATCTTTCAAAAGGGTGGAGTCGGCTTTCACCGGAGACGGTACCGAAACATCGATCTGAACGCGAACCTGTTGCTCATCGATGTAAGGTTGCATAAACTGCACGGTATTTTGGATTAATTCTGCGAGGTCAACCTTCTGAAAAACCGGCTCCACGGGGCGCGCGAAGCGCAGGAACTCGGTTGCCCTGTTGCTCAGCACATCCACTTCGGCAATGATGATGTCTAGAAACTCACAGAGTTCGGGGAAATGTGCATACTCGCTACGCAGGTGCTGGGCAGACGCACGGATGGAGCTTAGGGGGTTGCGCAGCTCGTGCGCGATGGTTGAGGCGAGCTGCCCGACGGCTGCCAATTGTTCGATGCGCTGCATCTCCTTCTCCATCTGTACTTCGTGGGTGATGTTCTCGAACACGAACACCACTCCTTGCACCGACCCATCGGTGGCACGCAGCGGCGAGCTTTCGAAGTTAAAGTACATCTCACCTCGCTGGTAGGGATGTAGCGGGCACTTGAAGCGGGAGTACCTTTCGCCCGTGCGGAACGGCTGCCGGATAGTCTCTAGCAGCATCTCTTTTTCCTCTTCAGGCAGGAAAAAGTGAGCCATCAGGTCCTCCAGCTCGTTGCCCAGCGCGATGCTTTGGGGAACTGTGGTGATGCGCTCGGCAGCGTCGTTCCACGTCAGCACAATTTCATCGCGATCAATGCTCATCACGCCTACGCCGATGCTGCTGAGCAGATTGCGGGTGTACTCCCACAGGTTATGGAGCTCATGGTAGCGACGGTCCAAGTCGTTATACAGGCGGGCGTTCTCGATAGCCATGCCTGCCTGATTGATGAACGTAGTTAGCAGCTGGATGTTGGCGCGATTGATAGGACGACCAGAGGGTTTGTTGTCAGCAACAACGACACCGATGACACGATCGCGTGCCATGATGGGAGCCACTAAGAAGGCGTTTGTGCCCAGCATCCGTCCGAAGCCTCGTACTGGCTGAGTGGATTGCTGCGCGTTCTGCACCAACACCAGCTCTTTGGCACGCACCGCCATGCCAATCACTCCATCGGCTACGCGTACCGGATTGCCTCCTAGGGTTTCGGGGCGGTATCCGCGCAGCGCGCGGGGCATCGCCAGCTTTCCCGTTTCGTCCAACAGAAAGATAGCGCACCGGTCGAATCGGACGGTCTCGACGATGCCGTCGGCGGTTTGCTGCAGTATCTGCTCCAGCTCTAGAGTGGAGTTGACCACCGCGCTCAGCTCGGCGAGCACCGACAGCTCCGTTACCCGATGCATGAGGTCTTTGTACAGTTGGGTGTTTTTGATGGCAGAGGTCGCCTGCATCGCAAACACACTGAACAGACGTATATCCTCTTCGGTGAAGAGCGGCGCCGGTTTGCGTCGGTGGATGTTCAGCACTCCAATGACCTGTCCCTGTCCGTCGCGCAGGGGCACGCACAGCGAGGCTGCGATTTCCTCTCGGTACGGCACATCTTCGCCAGCTAAGCGCGGGTCGACGCGGGGGTCAATAATCAGCATCGGCTCGCCGCTTGCGGCAACCCGTCCAGCAATGCCTCGTCCCCACGCCACCCGCGCCTGCTCCACAATCGTGTCGGGCAAGCCGTAGCTGGCGCGGATAGTCAGCGTCTGGCTGTCTTCATCTAGCAGCATCAGGGAACACGCCTGCGCATCCATCACCTCCGCGGCTTTCAGGGTAATCATGTTCAGTAAAAACGGCAGGTCACCCCCCTCCATTGCCTTGCCGATTTCATACAGCGCGGTGACCTCCCTTAGACGCTGGTGATGGTATTTGTGCGCCTGTTGCTGATACACTTGTGCCTGCAACCGCTCCGCCGATGTCCGCAGCAACGTGAACCATGCCAGCAGGGCTTCCTCCGCTTCCTCGACCAGCGGTTGCGTGGTGAGCAGGCTGATGGCGTATGTTGCACCATGTGGCTGCATCGAAAACTTCCACAGCCACGCGCTGCACATGGCTACAGAAGCAGGGTAAGGACTATCTGTTTCCGGTGCTTGCCTAATCGCTTCCATCAGCGCGGCGACCGATAAATGGCCCTGGCGGGGCGACTTCGGGACGGCATTTAACAGCACCGGAAGGTGCGTACTGCTGTCTACCGTCCAGAACGCGGCTTGTAACGCGTCGAAATACTGCTGCGCTTCCTGTAACAAAGCCTCAATCGCTGTTTCTGGCGGTTGCGACGAAATCTGCTGGACGATGCGCTGAAGGAAGGCGTAATTCGTCTCGATAATCGTGTTGGGCGGAAAACTGCTCATTTCGTTCCGACCGACCTTTATGTTTACAGTAGGCTATCAGAATAGTTTCGGCACTGAGAATGCAAATGTTTACAACGTATCCTTTTCTATTTCGGCGGTAAACGAAAGATACTGTGCGACCACCTCTTGCGTGGAGCCATCCAGCATGATTCGGCCCTGATGCAGCCAGACGGTGCGTGTCGTTACCTGACGTACCTGATTCATGTCATGTGATACTAAAAGAATAGTTCTCCCTTCACGTTGGAACTCCTGTATTTTTCGTAAGCACTTGTGCTGGAATGCCTCATCACCCACTGCCAGTACCTCATCCATTAGGATAATCTCCGGGTCGGTGTGCGCCGCGACGGCAAACCCCAACCGCAGTACCATCCCCGATGAGTATGCACGAACCGGTATGTCGATAAACTCCTCTAGCTCCGCAAAGCGGATGATAGATGGCAAACGCTCGGTAATCTGCTGGCGAGTCAAACCCAGAATGATACCGTTGAAATACACGTTTTCCAGTCCTGTCAGGTCTGGGTGGAAACCGACACCCAACTGTAGTAATGGAGCTACCCGTCCGTTCACTTGAACCCTGCCTGCACTAGGGCGAATGACCCGCGCAATAATCGCCAGCAGGGTGGACTTACCGCTACCGTTCACCCCAATCAAGCCCACTGTCTCGCCCTGGCGGATGGTTAGGCTCACATCATTCAACGCCTGATGCACCTCTATCCTCCGCCGATACCGAAACATCGACAGCAGAATACCCTTCAGCGAGGAGTAAGGTTGATGAGATAGACGATAGCTTTTGGAAACATGTTCCAGTGCAATCGCGACGTCTCTCATGGCTGCTCCGCGAAGTCCCACTTGCGTCTGTTGAAGAAAGCATAGCCCAACACAAACATAGCTACCGATGCCACGCACGCAACCGTCAGGAGACCCCAGTCCATGGGCAATGAAATGAACGTTTGCTTCTGTAACGCACCTACCTGCTGAACGGTGATCGGTGGTAACAGGATTTTGCGATAAGCGGTCAAAAGCGTTGCGACCGGGTTCAAGTGGTACACCAGATAGATCCACCGTTGCAGTTCGGGCGAAGCCAGCTGGGCGTGGTACACCTGCTCGGAGAAATAAATCACCGGCACTAGGTAAAACATCAGCTGTAAGCCGATGCTGACAATGTATTTCGTGTCCTCGTAAAACACGTTTAAACAGGAGATGATCAAGCTGAGCCCTGCTATCAGCAGCGTCTGGAAAAACACCAATACGGGCAACAGTACCACACTGGGCAGCAAAGGCGCGCCCACATAGCCCAGCAGGTAAACGAAAAACACCACCAGCGCGAGCGCAAAATGTATCAGGTTCGCCAGCACCGCCGCTAGTGGCAGCACCTCGCGCGGAAAGTATACCTTCTTCACCAGCTGTATCTGCGCCAATACCGACTGCGACGAGTCCAGCAGCGCGGTCTGAAAATACATCCACGGCAGAAACGCCGCCAGCACGTATGCCGAGTAGTTTGGGATGACCATGCCCATGACGCGCTTAAAGACAATGGTAAGCACCGCTACGGTAACCAGCGGTACAATCATTGACCAGAAGAAGCCCAGATAGGAGTTCTTATAGCGCACGCGCAGCTCGCGCAGCACGAGTGTCCAAAGCAGTTCGCGGTAGCGGTATAGTTCACGCAGCTCGTTGAGCATTTTTCCTCCCAAACTCCTCTCGCACAACGATAATCATCTCATTGTTTACGAATGGAATCCCCTGTGCCTTGAGCGGCGCGTTGGTAAACGTGCAACACGCGCTCCGCTGTTTCGGCAGGCGTCCAGCGCGGGGCGTGAAGGGCATTTTGCTCCATCTGCTTGCGCAGTGCCTCATCCCGAAGTAGCTGGATGACTGCCTGCGCGAACGCTTGGGCGTCGTTCGGCACTAGCAAACCATCTACGCCATCCCGCACCGATTCAGGAGCGCCACCTTCGTTCACCGCCACGCAAGGCAAGCCATGCGCCTGCGCCTCCCACAGTACCAGTCCCTGCGTTTCGGTGACAGAAGGAAATACGAACAGGTCCGCTGCGGCATACACTGCGCTGATCTGCTCGTGTGGAACCCGACCTTGCAGGCGTACCGAAGGCGCAATCCCCCGTTGCTGCGTATAGCGGCGCAGTATCGGCTCAGCGTTACCGCCGCCTACCAGCCACAACAAAGCCTCTGGCACCACCTGCCGTACCAGCGGCATCATTTGCAGGAGAAGCTCAAGGTTCTTCTCGCGAGCCAGTCTGCCCACGTACACCATAATCGGCACGTGGCTCGGCAGCCCATACCGCGCCCGCGCCTCTTGGCGGTCTGCCCAGCGCGGACGGAACTCGACCCCCGTTGGGATAACCTCGACCGACGCCGTTGTGACCCCAGCTGATTCGAGATAGCGTCGCGCGAACTGCGACGGAACGATGATGGTGTCCACCATGCGATAGAACCGTCTCAAATGCCACCACAAGAGCGCACGCAGCATCCCCTTCGGCAACACCGCTATGTAGTGCAGGTAACAGTCGTAGAGCGTGTGATAGTGTGCCACCACCGGGATCCCATAACGCCTTCCTAATCGCAGCCCCAGCATCCCCAGCAAGAAGGGGATTTGCACATGGATAACATCCACGCGGTGTTGCTGAAAAAAGCGATGTAACTCAGGGAGGGGGCGTGGCTGGGGCAGCGGATAGTCTGGCGCGGCAAACCAGCAGAACGAAGGCACCCGAAGGACATCTTCCTCGTATGGGGCCTGCGGGTGCTGTGTGGTCACGACGGTAACACGGTGTCCCCGCCGTAGTATTTCACGCCGCAGGGCATTAACGGAAACCGCGACTCCGTTGATGACCGGCGGATAGGACTCGGAAAAGATGGCGACATGCACCGCGCTCTACCGCTTCCGTCGTCGGGCTTCTTGCGCTTGTTGACGCGCTTCGAGAAAGGCGATGACATCGGATAGCCGGAACCGCCGCTGATTGCCTGGCGTGCGATAATGGTTGAGCAATCCCCGCTCGGTGTAGCGACGGACGGTCGTGGGGCAAACCCCCAACAAGCGGGCGGTGTCTTCCAGGGTGAGCGGAGGGTTTAATAAACGTTCCACCAGTTCCTGACGGCTTTCTTTAAACCGCCGGTCATAATATTTCTGGGTCACCTCGTCGTTGCCCAGCTCCACCAGCCAGCGCACATGCTTGGGAACTCGGCTCCAGAGCTCCTCAATGGATTTAGGAGGCGGAACAGGACGCACGCTGCGCGTGTAGGGAGCCCGTTTTACTGGCTTCGCGCCTTGCGCACGTTCTGTTCGACCATCAGCGGTTGCTGCAGACGCCTCTTCTGCAGGGGGTTCGACCACTTCAGGAGCGGACTCCTCTGCAACAGGTTCTTCCTGTACCTGCGCTGGCGCATGGTCCGCCGACACAACTGGCTGATTTTTATCCGGCTGATTTTCCACCGCTGTGGGTGGGGTTGATTCCGCTGTTTCAGTCGTCACGCGGCGGATAGTGAAGATGTAGTCTGCTGGGTCGGGCACGGGTACCTCTGTGAACGACATCTGCCCTCCCACAGATGGGGTGGCGGTTGAACGGTCTCTAGGGGAGGCTGACTGCGTTGGCTCTGAAACTGCTGGTGCTGCCACGCCGGCAGACTCGGGCTCGCTGCGTGGCGTCTCGTGCTTTGGCGGCACCGTTGGCGGGGCTGGTTTGGCTTGTTTCTGTTGGTTCTCGTCCACGTATTGCTGTTCCAGGTATTTAAACCAGTCCTCTAACGTTCTCACCAGTGCAATCCCCCTATAGTATTAGCATGGCATCTCCGAAACTCAGGAAGCGATAACCCATCGCAATGGCTTCACGGTAGGCGTCAAGCACCTTCTCTTTACCAGCGAAGGCGCAGGTAAGCAACAAGGGCGTGGAAGCAGGCTGATGAAAGTTCGTTACCAGCGCTTCCACCACTCGAAACCGAAAGCCTGGCAGGATGAACAGCTCCGTGCTGCCTGACCGCGCTTCGACCCGCCTTGTATCCACCGCTGCGCTCTCCAGCGCGCGCACGCAGGTGGTACCAACCGCCACGATGCGCCCGGGCGTGCTATTGATGGTTTCGGCAGCCTCCTCGGAGATGGTATACCACTCCGGATGCAATCGTCCCTGCGCCAGTTGCTCTGGCTCTGGGTGACGGAAAGTGGCGATTCCAACATGCAGGGTGATGAACACGATGCGCACGCCTCTTTCACGGATACGTTGCAGCAGTTCGGGAGTGAAATGCAGACCCGCCGTGGGCGCTGCCGCAGAGCCGTTCACCGCCGCATACACTGTTTGATAGCGTTCCTCGTTTTCCAGTTTGCGACGGATGTATGGGGGTAGGGGTATTTCGCCCAAAGGCTGTTGGTGAACAGCTTGAGCGTCCTCAAAGCGCAGTAAGCGCATTCCTCGAGGCAGGGACGCTACCACCTCAGCTGTCAAACACCCCTCTAAGGTCACCTTACTGCCGACTGGCAGTCGCCTACCCGGACGGACAAGCGCTTCCCAGACACCTGCTTCCACCTCGCGCAGCAGCAGGGCTTCGACCTGGGCACCGGTTGTCTTCACTCCGCGCAAGCGCCGTGCGCTAACGCGCGTGTTGTTTAGCACAAGCGTATCGCCTTCACGAAGATACTCGATGATGTCGCGGAAGATGCGGTGTTCCCGACAGCCTGTCATCCGGTGCAACACGAACAACCTAGAACTATCGCGCAGTTCCACCGGCTGCTGCGCGATACGCTCCTCTGGCAGATCGTATTGGTACTCTTGAAGCAGTTGTGCCGCCGTCTCTATCGTCTGCTCAGCCATCCGACCACCCACAAAATCGCCGTCAGCAGGATGCTTAGGGCGATGCTAGTGCCCAAGAAGATGCCCAGCGTAAAGTTACCCTTACGCCACACGATGTCGCCTGGCAGCAGACCGCCACCTCGCACGCCAACGAAGCGTTCGGCCGCCCACAGTAACGCACCAACTAGGACAAGCATTACGCCAAGCAGTAACAGCGTTTTGCCAACAGAACCCAGCATCCGTCCTACTCCTCCCCCGAAAATTGTACAAGTTTCATCGCGGTATTGTCAACAGAACCGAAAGGCTCGTTCAATCATGCTTTTGTCCACAAGCTATGCTATGACATTGCGAATCACGCGCACGTTACCCACGGGTTGTCCCCCGCCTCTGGGGTTCAACATCCTGTCCGCCGTACCTTGCATTGGGCGCAATGGCATGTGCGCCGCGGTTCGCGGATTTGGATTGGGGGCATTTCTCTGGTCGGTGTTGGTGCAAGTGTTGTCATATTGCGCTGTCGGCGCGGCTAAGAGCCTCGTCACGATGCGCAAATGGGGGTCAGTGGCCTGGAGATGACCGCTATCGCCTTCGTGGTGGGGGTAATGACCTACCTAATCGGTGTGTTATTCAACGCTCACGCATAAGGGGGGAAGGGCCGCCGGATACATATATCCGGCGGTCTGGCGAATGCACCGTTAGGCGAAAGGGCGCACACTGCTACCCTTTCGCAGCCCGACGCGATGCGCGTCCAGACGCTTCAGCGCGAAGGAACGATGCCTTCGCATCTCTGGCATAGCCGCCCGTGCGGTCGCGGGCAGCTTGCCTGCGCTGACCTCGCTGTACGAGGTTCCATCTCCCTATATATGCAAGAATCGTGCCACAGAAGCGGTTTTCGCAGGTCGTGACGAAAAAACGCAGATTTTGAGGTTACTGCCGGGTCATCTGCTCGAGTAGGGTGGGCAGTTGTTGCATCGCCTCAGCGATTTTGCTGGCGTCGCGCCCTCCAGCCTGGGCAAACTCTGCGCGTCCGCCTCCGCCACCGCCGCTTATCCGTGCTAGCTCACGCACCAGATTCCCCGCATGAACGCCCTTACTTACTGCGGAGGACTTCGCCTTCGCCACAAACAACACCTTGCCATCGGTGGCGGCGGCAAGCACGACCACGTCCGCCTTTTGTGCAGCCTGATCCGCTAAGGATGCCAGCGTCTGGGCGTCTACCCCATCGGCACGCGCTGTCACGACCTGCAACCCCGCAATCTCCACAGGCTCGAATTGCAGGGAACGCGCCGCCGCGCTGCGCCGTAACTGCTCCAGCTGCTTCTCCAGCTCCTGCCGTTGCGCCTGCAGCCGCTCGATGGCGGCCGGGATGTCAGGCACGGCGCATTTCAGGCGCGATGCCGCGCTCTCCAACAACTCCTGCTGCTGGCGGATATACTGATACACGCCCCAACCCGTAACCGCCTCGATGCGCCGCACGCCCGCTGCCACGCTTCCCTCAGAGACTACCTTGAACAGCCCGATTTGGGAGGTGCGCTCCAGATGCGTGCCTCCACACAGCTCGAGGCTCACCCCCGGCACCTCGATCATGCGCACCGTGTCGCCATACTTCTCGCCAAACAGCGCCATCGCGCCGCGTGCCCGCGCCTCCGCCAGCGGCACGTCCCAGTGTACTGCTACCGGCTTGTCCTCAAGGATACGCTCGTTCACGAGCCGTTCGACGGCGGCAATCTCCTCGTCGGTCATCGCGCTGGTATGAGTGAAGTCAAAGCGCAGGCGATCGGGCGCCACAAGTGACCCCGCCTGATGCACGTGAGTGCCCAACACCTGACGCAGCGCGGCGTGAAGCAGGTGCGTGGCGGTGTGGTTGCGCATAATGTGCCAGCGCCGTTGCGAGTCGATACGGGCGGTTACCGCAGCGTCGACCTCAACGCGCCCGCGCGTGACAATGCCGAAGTGAAGGTACAGGTCGCCTACCTTCTGGGTGTCTCGCACCTCGAACAGGAAGTGCTCGCCCTCAATCCAGCCGGTATCGCCGACCTGTCCACCTGCCTCGGCGTAGAAGGGGGTCTGGTCCAATACCAGCTCCACCTCCTCGCCTTCGCTGGCGAAGGTGGCGGGCTCTCCCTGCCGGATAATCGCCAGCACCGTCGCTTCCGACTCGTGCTGCCAGTAGCCCACAAAGGTCGTAGACGAAATGTGTGTCTGACGTTCAGCAGTCGCTGTTGCTGTGATGACTGTTTTACCTGTTATTTGGACAAAGACTTCTCTGGCGATACCACTGGCTTCACGGGCACGTTGCCGTTGTGCCTCTGCTGCTACACGGAAACCTTCTACGTCCACCGCAATCCCCTCTTCCGCGGCCACTTCCTGGGTCAACTCCAGTGGGAAGCCGTAGGTGTCGTAAAGCGTAAACGCCTGCTCGCCGGGAAGCACCTTGCTTTCCTGCACTTCGGGCGACTCCAGCATCTCTGCCAGCCGCTGCGAGCCAACCTGAATGGTCTGGCGGAAGCGCTCTTCCTCGCTGTGGATGGTGCGCAGCACGTAGTCGCGTCGCTCACGCACCTCCGGGTAGACGTCGCCCAGCGTGTCGATCACCGCCGTTGCCACTTCTGCGAGGAAGGGGCGATCGAAGCCCAGCACGTTCTGCCCCCGCAGCATTGCCCGTCGCAGGATACGCCGGATGACATAGCCACGCCCTTCGTTGGAGGGCAGCACGCCGTCGGCGATGGACATGGTGGTGGCGCGGATGTGGTCGGCAATCAGGCGGAACGCCACATCTTCGCGGCTGTCCGAACCGCCGTAGGAGAGACCACTGAGGTCGGCGATACGCGCGATGATGGGCTGGAACACGTCGGTATCGAAGACGCTCGCCTTGCCGGCCAGTATCGCCGCCGTGCGCTCCAATCCCATGCCTGTATCGATGTTCTTGCGCGGTAGCGGGGTGAGTTTACCGCCGTCGTGCCGCTCATACTGCATGAACACTAGGTTCCATATCTCCAGCCAGCGCGCATCGTCCCACACGCCGTCGGGCGTTGGGGGCAGGTCGGGGCGCGTATCGTAGAAGATTTCCGAGCAGGGTCCGCACGGGCCGTTGGGACCTTCCGAGATGGCGTTGGCGGGCCAATAGTTGCTCTTCTCGCCAAAGCGGAATATTTTGCGGTCGGGGATACCGACCTCGCGGTTCCAGACCTCGTATGCCTCTTCGTCGTCCAGATAGATAGTGATGCGCAGGCGCTCGGGCGAGATATGCAGCCACTCGGTGAGGAACTCCCACGCCCACAGGATGGCTTCGCGTTTGAAGTAGTCGCCGAAGCTGAAGTTACCCAGCATCTCGAAGAAGGTGAGAT
>Ga0272447_1001148_pt1 | contig 17366 bp, 14 predicted proteins | sample YNPCB0133_FD_194589 | JGI IMG/M metagenome (GOLD analysis project Ga0272447, IMG submission 194589) | Hot spring microbial mat communities from Yellowstone National Park, WY, United States - YNP-CB-013-3 | ecosystem: Environmental > Aquatic > Thermal springs > Hot (42-90C) > Sediment | place... | reverse complement strand
GCCGTTAATTGCAGCAACGGTTCCTCCACCTCCCGCAATGGTTGAGCCAGTTTTCGCGTCAATTGACCTAAACGGTGACGGGCGATTGGAGTTTCTGCTGTTTTGGAAGGAAAATCTCTTTAAGTGTGGTTTTGATCCATCGCCTCCGAAGAATGTCGTCGTCCAAGTTATCTGGCAGCAAGGCGGGAAAATGCGGGTGCGACAATTTGACCCGAAGAAAATCCCTTTGCCCAACATACCGATAACTACATGGACACAAAATGGGCTTCGTTTCGCTCTCGCTCGCGAAACCTATGAACGAAAACTCTTCCGTCCCCGCCTAATCTCCTTTCGCCCCTTACGGTTGCAATGGTGGGAGACGGTTCAGGAAATGCGCAGCGTTCTCCTTCAACTGCCTAACGGTGCCGAAGCGTTGGATTTGCGGCGTTGGCTGAAAATCGCAGAATTTCCCGCCTACCCCATGCTAAGCGGCGATTGGGACGATGATGGGCGAATGGAGTTGCTGTTACTGCGGCGCTTTTGGGAATCGCTGCCTCAACTGCCTCATTGGTGGATGGGTAAACACTCGTTACCCCGTCCTGACCACGAAATCCTTTACCTTGTCCAGCACGACGGCAGGAAAGTTCGTTGGGCGAAAATTTTGCCTCTATCGTCAGCGATAGCACTTCACGCCCTGCCTTTGAAAGGTCGCAACGGGGCAGTAGTTTTCGTTGCTTGGCAACTGGAAGACAAAGTGGTCGTTGAGCGGTTGAGGTGGAGATAGTGGCGTGATGCGTGAAGCGTGATGCGTGAAGCGTGATGCGTAATGCGTGATGTTGTTTAACTGCCGTCAAAAACGAGTCTGATACTACCTTTGTCTTTCCGCTCAGCCCTAACCAGTCACGAAATGCCGTTCAACCAGTCGCCAATCGCCAGTCGCTATTCGCCGCCGTTTTCTCTTGCGTTAAAGTTTTTGGGCGGAAAGGAGGATGAGGAGATGGGACGGATGGCAGCGATTTTGTTGGTGGCTTCGGCAATTTGTGCTTTGGCTGCAGGTCAAAAGGTTGAAACTCTGAAACTCGGTGAAGCAACCGTCCGCATCGTTCGTGACCGTTTCGGTGTCCCTCACATTTACGCCCCAAGCCTTTACGGCGTCTTCTACGGGAGCGGCTACGCTCAAGCCCAAGACCGACTGGCACAAATGGAACTTTATCGGCGAACCGCAAAAGGCGAATTGGCTGAAATTATGGGCGAAAGCGCCTTAGACCAAGACAAACAACGCCGAATGCTGGGCTACACTGAAGCGGAGCGGTGGGAGCAATTTGCGTCTTTGAGCCACGAAGAGCAACTGGTCCTGAAAGCATTTGCCGACGGCGTGAACGCAATTATCGCTCAAGTCAACGCAGGCAAACGCCCAATGCCTCAGCGGCTCAAAGATTTGGGCGTGACGAAATTGCGACCGTGGAAAGTCACCGATACTATCGCCATCGCTCACATGATGGCGGAGCGATTTGGAAGTTCGGGCGGGGAAGAGTTGCGGATGATGCAACTTCGGCTTTACCTGCAACTTCGCTTCGGCGCTCAAGCCATGAGCGTTTTGAACGATTTGGCTTGGCAAAACGACCCAACATCACCAACGACAGTGCAAGAGGATGGGACGAGGGACGAGGGGCGTGGGACGAGGAAACAGCAAAGTTGTAACCTCGTCCCTCGTCTCCCGTCCCCCGTCCCGCTTTTAGAAGCCATTCGCATCGCTGAAGAGTGGGACAGCATTGAATGGTGCAAGCGGCTTGGGCTGTTCACTCGCTTTGGCAGTTACGCTATGGTCGTTGCGCCGAAAAAGTCAGCGACGGGCAATCCCCTTTTGGTCGGCGGACCTCAAATGGCGACGGGAACTCCGTCCATTGTTTGCGAAATTGCCCTTTACTGCCCAAAGTTTGAGGTTCGCGGCATGACCTTTCCAGGAATCCCCATCGTCCTCATCGGCATGAACCGCTACTTGGCTTGGACAACGACGAGCGGTGCTGGCGACAATGTTGACATCTTCGTTGAGCACTTGAGCAAGGAGAGCAAATACCGATACATGCATAACGGCGAGTGGCGACCGATGGAACGACGGGTGGAACTCATTTTTGTCAAGGGAAAAGATGAGCCTGTGCAAGTTGAAGTTTGCCGAACGGTGCACGGAGTCGTCCTAAGTTGGGATGAAAAGGCAGGCATCGCTTATGTGAGGGCAAAAGCCTACTGGGGCAAAGAGTTTGGAGCGATGCGGGCAATTTACGCCTTCCACAAAGCCACCAACATCAAAGAGTTTGCGGAAGCGTGCCGACAAATAGCCACCAGCCACAATTTCTTCGTCGCTACGAAAGACGGCGATATTGGATTTTGGTTCTGCGGTCTCTACCCTATCCGGGCTGAAGGAATTGACCCGCGCTTTCCGACTCCCGGGACGGGCGAATTTGACTGGAAAGGGTTTTTGCCCTTTGAGAAACTGCCGCAACAAATCAACCCGCCACAAGGTTTCTTTGCCAACTGGAACAACAAGCCTGCACCATGGTGGGATAACGGCGATTTGCCGCGATGGGGGGCAATTCACCATGTCAAGCGAATTATTGACCTGCTGAAAAGCAAACCCAAACTGACTTTGGAAGACTTGCGCCAATTCGTCGTGGACATTGAAGGTTACGATGTGCGGGCGGACTTCTTCAAGCCATTGCTTTTGCGTGCCATAAAGAGAATCGCTGTTGATGATGTGGAACTCAAAATGGTTGCCGACCTGTTGCAACGCTGGGACAACCAACGCAGTGAAGGGAGCGTGGCGGCGACAATTTTTGACGCTTGGTTTGAAGCGATGCAGGACATCGTCTTCTCCGACGACTTGGGCGATTTCGGTGACAAGAGTTTGTTCAGGATGGCAATCCAGCCGAGTTTGCTTTGGTATGTCCTTGCAGACAAGCCGCCTCGCAAGTTGTCCCGCGATTACCTGAACGGTGAAGACAAAGACCTTGTGATGGTCAAAGCCTTGCGGGCGGCACTTGAGCGGTTGAGGAAGGAGCGGGGTGAAATCGCTCATTGGGGCTTTCGCAAACCCCTCTGGCGTTTTGACCCATTGCCGCCTATACCCGGACCAAATCGCGGCGCTTACATTCAAATCGTTGAGGTCACAAGTCCGCCTCGTGGCTTCAACATCCTACCGCCCGGTCAAAGCGAAGACCCCAAATCGCCCCACTACTCTGACCAGCACCCCTTAGCCCTTCGCTGGCAATTCAAGCCAATGGAGTTGGTTGAGGCTTTGAAGGTCAAATGACACCTTTAGCCTACCCACTTACCAAAGTAACCTCCGACCAATCGGGGCATTGGAAGCCTCAAATTGAACCTGCACGAGTAACGCTCTTCCACATATCAGTTTCCTCGCTCATTTCTGTGTGATTCAAGGATAGCGAAGGCTCACCAGAAACAGACGGCTTCATCTCAAGGTTCACGACTAAAGTTTAAGCAATTTTTAGCCGAATAAAGGGTTCGGACAGGAAAGTATCTAAACTCGGTCAACTCTCGGGAAAGGAGTGATGTAGAATGACGCAGGCGCTTTTTCGCCCTATCGTTGCGTTGATGCAACGGTTGAATTTCAAGCGGCGGATTGCGCTGATCGGTGCTGCCTTCACCGTGCCCTTGCTCTTCGTCGCTTACCAACTGAACGCCAAATTGCAAGCCGACATCACTTTCGCCGATCAGGAACTCAAGGGTAACGAATGCTTGAAACCGTTGTTGCCACTCATCCAACACCTGCAACAGCATCGGGGCGCATCAAGCGGTTACCTGTCGGGTGACCGTTCCTTCAAAGGGACGATGGAGCAAAAGCGGGCGGAAATCGCCGAGGACATCAAAGCCATAGACGCCGTGATGGAGCGCTACGGCGACGAGTTCAAGGTCAAGGGCACTTGGGAAGAAATCAAACGGGAGTGGCAAAACTTGCAAAGCCAAGTGGAGCGCTTCTCCCCCGACGAAAGTTTCCAACGCCATAGTGACTTGATCGCCAAAGTCCTGCAGTTGCGCCAAGACATCGGCGACACTTCCAACCTTATCCTTGATCCCGATTTGGATTCCATCTACCTGGTGCTCGCCATCGTTTACCATTGCCCTGAAGCGGTGGAGCAACTTGGTCAGTTGCGCGCACGAGGAACCGCTGCTATCGCTGACCGAAAGACAAACGAGACCGAACGGATGCGACTATCGGTGCATTACGACATGGCATCCGACAGGCTACGGCAAGCGCAGAAGGGGTTGGAGCGGGCGATGGGTTACAACTCTGCTTTGCACAACCGCATTGAGCAAACTGTCCGCTCCACCCATGAGAAAGTTCAAAGTTTCCTGACGATGGTGGACGAGCAGTTGCTGCGCAGCCAGCAAGTCACGGTGACCCCGCAGGAATACTTTGCGGCGGCGACGGCAGCCATTGACAGTTTGTTTGACCTGACCAAAACGCTGTCGGGCGAGTTGGACAACTTGCTCAAAGACCGCATCCAAAAACTGCAACGGCAGCGAATGGTCACATTCGGCGTCATCGTCGTGATGCTGGCGTTGGCGTTCGGGTTGTTCTTTGGCTTCTACTTCGCCACGACGCACGGGCTGCAAACGGTCACCGAGCATGCCCGTCACCTGAGCGAGCAAGTCTTCCCGCAATTGGTGACGGCGTTGGAGCGGTTGGCGCAGGGCGATTTGACGCATCGGCTTAATGTCACCATCGCCGACATCCCTGCCGACAGCAACGCCCAGACGGAAGAGGGGCAACTCTTTACGGCGGCGGCTCAGTTGGTCGGCAGTGCCCGTCGCATCGCCGACGCTTGCAGCCTTTCGTCCCGCCAGTTGGCTCAACTGGTCGGCGAAGTGGGGATGGCGGTCAACCGCTTGAACGAAGTCAGCGCCCAGATGGCGACGGCGACACAACAAGTCGGCGCTGCCATCGCCCAAATTGCCAACTCCGTCCAACAAAGCGCTCAAGGGGCAACTGAGCAAGCCGCTACTATCGCCCGAACGCAATCGGCGTTTGAGCAACTTAACCGCGCCATTGAAGGCATCGCCAGCGGCGCCCAAGAGCAATCCAAACTCGTCAGCGACCTTTCTCACGCTGCCGATCGCATCCAGCAAATCCTTCAAGGCTTCTCACGCACCGTCACGGAAGGCGTGTCGGCTGCCGTTGAGGCTTTCAACATTGCGTCTGCCAGCGTCCAGAAGTTGCGCCAGATGCTCGCCAGCATGAACGCCATCCGCAGTTCGGTGGAGACGGCGCAACAGCAAGTGGAAAGCATGAACCGATTGATGGCGGACATCGGGAAAATCGTCAACACCATCGCCGACATCGCCCAGCAGACGAATTTGCTGGCGCTGAACGCCGCCATTGAAGCGGCACGGGCAGGCGAACAGGGGCGGGGCTTTTCCGTCGTCGCCGACGAAGTGCGCAAACTCGCCGAACGCTCCGCTCAAGCGACGAAAGAAATCGCTGATTTGATCGCCACCATCCAGCAAGGGGCGGAAGAGAGCGTCAAAGCGATGGCGGCAACTTACCGACAAGTCGCTGAAAGCGCCGCAACCGTCAGCGAGGCGGAAAATGCACTGGGTGACATCATCGCCTCCGTCCAAAAAGTGCAGGCGCAAAGTGGCGAGTTAGAACGGGCTCAAACGGATGTGTCAAAGGCGTTGGAGCAAGTGTTCGGCATCGTTCAGCGGCTCTCCGCCATTGCCGAGCAGAACGCCTCAGCGACTGAGGAACTGGCGGCGACGGCTTCGGACATGAGCGAGCAAATCCGCAGCGTCGCCCACATCAGCGAGCAAACTTCGGCGGCGATGGAGGAAGTTTCGGCGGCATCCGAGGAAGTCAGCGCCCAAGCGGCGGAGATGGCGAGCAACGCCCAACAGTTAGCGGCGATGGCGGCGCAATTGCACCAACTCGTCCAACGCTTCAAGACGGACGAAACGGAATCCGCCGAACCGGTTAGCGCACTTTCCCGCAAGACGGACGGTGCTACTAAAACCGACGGCGTCACGGTCGCCGCTTACCGCCTTTAACGCCTAAGATGGAGCGAGGTGAGCGCCATGACACCGATGGAGAAGGCGGAACGAACGCAGGAACGCCACATCGTCGTCTTTCGGCTTAACGGCACTCTCTTCGCCTTAGACATCCGCAGCGTGCAAGAAATCGTCCAGCAAAGCGACATCGTGCTTGTGCCTGGTGCTCCGCCGTTCATCATGGGCATCGTCAACTTGCGAGGAGGAATAATGGCGGTTGTTGACACCAAACGGCTTTTAGGGATTGGGGAAACTTCTTCGGACAAGGTCTTGGTCATGGTTGCACAAATTGGTGAGCACCTTGTTGGCTTCACTGTTGATGAGGTTGAGCAAGTCACCAGAGTTGCCTCCGACTCAATTGAGCCTGTCAGCGATTTAGTTTCCCCCGAAGAAGCGAGGCGCCTTGAAGGCATTTTGAAACTGGATGGGAAACTGGTTTTACTACTGGATGCGAATAGATTGCTGGACGAGGAAACGATTGAGGCTACTATGTCCCAATCCGCCTCTCCTGTTACTCAACGGAGGTGACGGGCAGTGGTGGAACTCAGCCAGGACGAATTGGAACTGTTCGTTACCGAGGCGGAAGAGAATATCGCGAACTTGGAAAACGGTCTCTTGAGATTAGAGCGGGAAGGAGATGCCGCTTTAGTGGCGGAACTTTTCCGATATGCTCACACTCTCAAAGGCTCAGCAGGAGCAGCGGGCTTGGTGGAGATGAGTCAACTTGCCCACGCTATGGAGAATTTGCTTGACGAGGTTCGCAATGGTAAGCGGAATGTTACGAGCGAATTGGTTGATACTTTGCTTGAATGTGTGGATGTGTTGAGGGCAATGGTCCTTGCCCTTCGCGATGGTGAGAAACAGCCTGACCCATCTCTGCTTGTCAGAAAGTTGAGTGCCTTTTCTGAGGAGCAGAGGAACCAATCCGACACTTCTGACCAAAAGGTTTCGATGTCGAGCGGGGAAATTTGTGCAACTCTTAACATCTTCATTAAACCTGAGTGCCCGATGCCTTCGGCAAGGGCTTTCCAGTCTTACTTGATTATGAGCAGGTATGGCGAAATCACTTCCCTTGACCCACCAGTTAGTGAAATTCAGGCTGGAAGAGCAAAATATCGGTTGGTCGCCCAAGTTAAATTGCCCGACGATAACTCCCTTTCAGAAATGGAACAGGAGTTGACGAGGTTTGGTGATTTAGTCGTTGAGGTGCAGCGGCAAAAAGATGGGCAAAAAATCAGCGAAATAGTGACTGCCCAAAGAGAGGTTGAAACATCCGCAGCGCCGCAAGCAGAACTGCAAAGTGTGCGCGTTTCCATTGAACAAATGGACGCGTTGTTGAACTTAGTTGGTGAGTTGGTTATTGAGCGGGCACGACTTGAACGAGGAGTCCGAAAAGTTGCGGAATTGAACGGTAACGGTATCGCAGAGGAACTACAAGGTGTCACGGAACGGGTGAGCAGGATAGTCAGTCAATTGCAGGAAGCGTTAACACGAACTCGAATGGTCCCACTGAATGTGGTTTTCGCTCGGTTTCCAAGGCTGGTTCGCGAACTTGCACGGAGCATGAATAAACGCGTTCAACTGAAGATTGAAGGTGAGGACACAGAAATCGACCGCGCATTGGTTGAGAAACTGAATGAGTGCCTCGTTCATCTCATCCGCAACGCCATTGACCACGGAATTGAACCTCCTGACGAACGCACCGCTGCCGGAAAGCCACCTGAAGGTCTCATAGAGATTTCAGCCTCTCAATCAGAAGGCAGCGTCATCGTCGTCGTCCGCGACGATGGACGGGGAATTGACCCAAACAAGATCAGACGCAAGGCTATTGAGCGCGGGCTGCTCACGGAAGAGCAAGCATCTTCTTTAAGCGACGACGACGCTATTCAGTTCATCTTCCGCTCGGGCTTCAGCACGAAGGAAGAGGTCAGTGAAGTCTCGGGGCGAGGCGTCGGGATGGACGCTGTTAAAGCTGCAATGGAGCAAATTGGGGGAACGATTGACCTTCACTCCCAAATCGGAGCGGGCACGACGGTGACGCTGCGCTTACCTTTGACCCTTGCAATTATCCCAGCGCTCTTGGTCCGAGTCGGGGGACGCCTATTTGCGCTGCCGATGCACAGTGTCACAGAGGTTTTGGATTTGCAAAGGTCAGATATTCAAGAAATAGGGACTGGCGAAAAAGTGCTGGTCTTGAGGGGCAATCCCTTGCCTCTCTTCTCATTGGCGAAACTGCTCGGCATTCCAAATGGTGGGACAGAAGGGACAGGGGTTATAGTCCGACAGCAAGAGAAGTTAATAGCGATGAGCGTTGAAGGAGTGGAAGGGAAAGACGAAATCGTCATCAAACCTTTGGGTTATCCTCTGCACAACCTTCGTTCTTTCATTGGCGCAACTATTTTGGGAGATGGCAGCATTGCCCTCATCGTTGACTTAAACGGACTGACGATAAGGAGGTGATGAGGTGTGGGAACTACCCGCACCCTTGAAGAGGCGTTAAAGTTTGCACAATTGGAATGCGAAACTGCGCTCACGGAGTTCTTGGGAGCGGATGTGGAGTTTCATCCTGTAGAGTGGATTGAGTGTCACGCCGATGAACTTCTAAGTGTTGTAGGTCAATTCGTTGGCGTGGAAGAGGTATACCGCGCCATCGTGGTTGGTGTTTATGGTGACTTGCAAGGTTATCTCGTCATGTTTTTCCGAATCAAGGACGCAGAGGAGTTGACGACCTACATGCTGGATGGAGAGAGTGATCCAGAAGTTCAAGAATCCGTTCTGGCTGAGATTGGGAATTTAACGACAGCCCGCCTATTGATGGGCTTTAGCAAAGCCCTCCAAACTAATGGAGAGGCGATGCCGACACCGCCACAAACTCAAGTTGACTTCTCAGGTTCTCTGCTTCAAAGCCTTTCAGCGCTCTTTCTGAGTCAAGGGCAAATGAAGGTCTTTCACTCCGTCTGGAAACTTAAGGTTCAACTGCCCAAAGGACTCATCAACGGCACGGCTCACTTTTTCCTGCCAATATGAAAACCGCGGGGCTTAATCTCGCCACACTTCGTTTTAGAGGTGTTAAGCGACATGGCGCTAAGGGAACGAATGGTTAATTTGGGAGAAGTCGTGGTGACCGACGACCCTAAAGTGGTGTTAACTGTCCCGGGAATTGGTTCGTGCATCGTTGTGTGCGTTTTTCATCCAAGAACGCGTTTAGCAGGAATGGCTCATATTGTTTTACCTTCGAGTCAAGGGCGAAAGGAAGCCTCGACTAAGCCTTTTTGGTTTGCCGATATAGCAGTTCCCTACCTGATAGAAAACATGAGAAACAAAGGAGCAATTCGACCAAACTGTGCTATCGTAGGTGGTGCAAATGTCCTTAATTTTTCGCTTGAAGCGAGTTCTATCGCAAATATAGGTGAGTTGAACATAAAAGCAGTATTGGAAAACTTGAACGGATCTGTGAACATAGTCGCACAAGTTGTTGGAGGAAACAGTGGCTTTTCTGTTCGCCTATATGTCGATGATGGTTTATTGTTCGTTAAAGACAAAATAGGACAAATTCGCGAAATTAACTTATCTTTACCGTGAATGGAGGGATGAAGAGATGCCTAAAGTGCTCATTGCAGATGACGCTGCGTTCATTCGCATGAAGTTGAAAAAAGTGCTTGAAGACTTAGGTTTAGAAGTCATCGAGGCTGCCAATGGTGCTGAGGCTGTCCAGAAATTTAAGGAGCAAAATCCGAATCTTGTCCTTCTGGACATTACTATGCCTGAAATGGACGGGTTGAAAGCACTTCAGGTTATTATGGAGACAGATTCTTCTGCCCAAGTAGTCATGGTTAGTGCATTAGGGCAGGAGAGTGTAGTGATGCAAGCGTTGCAATTAGGCGCTAAGGACTTTGTTGTTAAACCGTTCCAACCAGACCAAATTAAACAAGTCGTCCAAAGATGGATTGTGTTGAGTTAATCGCCCTAAATTACGACGGAGAAATATCTTCTTAAAGGGCGGGATGAAATCATGAACCGATGGTGTAAAGTAGTCGTTGTAGATGATTCAGCCTTCATGAGAATGGTTATCACAAGGATGCTTAAAGAAGACCCTGAGATTGAGGTTGTGGGAACAGCAAGCAACGGTTTTGAAGCAATTGAAATTGTCAAAACTCATCGCCCATCGGTCGTTACCCTTGATGTTGAGATGCCTGAAATGGATGGCTTAACAGCCCTTGAACGAATAATGAAAGAATGTCCAACGCCAGTTATTATGGTCAGTGCCTTGACCAAAGAGGGAGCAGAGGTAACGCTGAAAGCATTGCAATTGGGGGCTGTTGACTTCATCGCCAAACCTTCGGGTTCAATTTCCTTGGACTTTCACAAGGTCAAGGACGAACTTGTGTCAAAGGTTAAGGCAGCAGCCAAAGCGAAATTAAGACCTTTATTGACACCCCCGATTACCCTCCGACAGGAAAAGTTAACGACTTACAAGTTCAAAGATTGGGCAGTCGTCGTCATTGCCGCATCGACTGGCGGACCAGCAGCAATTCGCTATGTTCTCTCTCAGTTGCCGCATGACTTACCCGCTGCGGTTTTGCTTGTCCAACACATGCCCAGAGGCTTCACTAAATTTTTCGCCGATAACCTCAATCAGGTTTCGCGCCTGCCAGTGCACGAGGCTCAAGATGGTGAAGAAATTATGCCCGGAAAAGTATACTTGGCACCATCTGGCTTTCACATGCTCGTTGAAAGGGGTGACCGGCTAAGGTTGGATTTATCCCCGCCCCTACATAATGTCCGCCCTGCTGCCGATAAAACCTTTGACAGTGCAGCACATGTCTACGGAAAAAGGTGCATTGGAGTTGTCATGACAGGTATGGGCAGTGACGGTGCTGTCGGGCTGCTCACCGTGAGAGAGCATGGTGGAAGGACGATGGTTCAATCACCGGAAACTTGTGTCATTTCGAGTATGCCGGAGTCAGCACTCAAATTAAACGCTGCCGAAGAGAGTGTGCCGTTGGAACTGTTGCCCAAACGGTTGAGTGAACTAATCCAAGAGACATTGAGCTCACAGAGAACAACGGGTGCTAAGGTGTTGAGGTGATTTGATTTGACGGAGCAACAAGTTCAACACCTAAGCCAAATTTTGAGGCTTGACTTGCATGCCTATCATCCACAGCAATTACAGCGGCTTGTAACTGCGTTTATGCAACGAAATGGATTTATCAATTTGGACGATTTGATTAGTGCCTTGAGAGTTGACCCTAAATTGCGACAGAACTTACTCGATAGTTTTGGCATTAATATCACTCAATTTTTCCGCGATCCGCAAATGTGGGACATTTTAGCGAAAGAAATCCTACCTGCCTTATTGAGCGAATTTAAGTCACTTCGCATTTGGAGCGCCGGTTGTTCTATTGGAAAGGAACCCTATTCGCTCGCGGCATTGCTTTATCAATTTGCACCCCAAGGGACGCATATCATCATCGCTACGGATATTGACGAAACAGCTTTGACTCAGGCAAAAAAGGGAGAATATCCTGCAAGTGATGTGAAGGAAATTCCTCCTATTTATCGCCCACTGTTCTCCGTTCAAAACGGCTTGTTAGTTGTTCCCCCTACCCTCAAGAAGTTCGTCAAGTTCCAATACCTGAACCTGTTGAGCGATCCATATCCGCAGGGCATTCACTTGCTTGTCTGCCGCAATTTACTGATTTACTTTCGACCTGAGGTCAAACCGAGGATCTTTCAAGGTTTTGCTCAATCTCTGGTGAGGGGTGGGGTCTTGTTTTTAGGTGCGTCTGAAGTTTTGCTTAACCCTTCATTGTATGGCTTCGCGCCCCTACAGTTTGGTTTTTACCATAAAGTGTTGTAAGGGGGGTGAAAAAGAAAGCGTGCCGGAGGTAGCAGCAGTTTCGTCTTATAGCCTGAGCGATATAGCGAGGTGGTATTCAGAAATAACGAAACCGATCTTAAGAGCGGCATCGGAAGCGTTGGAGGGATTGATGGGATTGACAATTGAGCGTGGAAAGCCTTCTTTGCGGACATCCGCTTACACTGAGGAGGACATCACAGTCGCCATCAGCGTTGAAGGCTCGTTGAGAGGTGTTATTTTGTTGGGGCTCAATTATCGAACTGCCTTTCACATGTTGCAACAAATGCTTGGAGAGGAACTAAACACGAACTTGCCAATAAGTGATTTTTTGAACGAGAGTGAGTTAGCCAGGAGTGCTCTTCAAGAAATAGCCAATATTTTGGCAGGGCGTTCCGCTATGTATCTTGAGGAGGTAGGCAAAACTTGCATCATATCCCCACCTGAGTTGCTTATGAGAAGAGGCATTTTGCTCTCCGAACGAGATTTTCAACAAATCGTCATCCCGCTCAATACTGAAGCAGGGGAGTTGCGACTATCTATTGCCTTGTCACCAGGCGACGGGAGCGAAGCACGAGGCGTTTTCGTTGCCCAACATATCATTCAACCCAGCCGTTCCGTCGCACGCTACGATTTTTCCAACCCAGAATACTTAGGGCGAACCGTTTATGCTGTCTTGCAGCAGGTTCACGAACGATATCAACAACTACTTAACCAAGAGTTTGGCATCCGAATGCGTATAGGTCTTCGTTCCTCAACAGCGAGGTTCGAGAAAGACACCTTTACCAACTTCCTGCAAAGGGATTATCAATGGAGCGTCGCAGCCACCTTTAACACTGGCTTGGGACATGGAATTTGGATTTTAGCAATCAGCCAGTCCCTTGCACTGATCCTCATCGATCGTTGGTTAGGTGGTCCAGGGAAAGCAACTTCGTTTGAGAAGAAGGAATGGACCCCTCTGGAACGAGCAGCCTTGTCCCGCGTTTTAGGTCTTCTCGGTGACGCTTACGCTAATGCGTGGGTTCAACAAGGATATGGGCGCCCCACTCTTAGGTTGACGCAAATCTTCACAGGAGATTTGAGCGACCAAACAGTTAGTTATCAAAGCGGTGGTGGTGCCTTACTGGTGTCACATAGGCTTCAAATCGGTGAGGAGACAGGAGTGCTTCAGTGGATTTTGCCCGCTGAGAGTTTGTCGGCACTTATTTCAAAACCGAGCCGCCAAGTCTCAATATCGTTAGCGCAGACTTCTCCTTTGTCGCCAGCCGTTCGCTTGAAAATCAGTTTCGGATGGCGCGGCTTCCCCATCAGCATCCAGCAACTGCAAAACCTGAAAGTCGGGGCGATTTTGCCCTTGCAAAGCAACTTCCTGATTTGGTGCGATGGAAAGGTCATCGGTGTGGGGCAACCTTGCAGGCGAAACGGCAGGCTTGTTGCGAAAATCGTTCAATGGCGTTTCCCTACATCAGCCTCATTTTCTCATCCTGACGACGAATCGGACGAAAGGACTGAGGGGACGAAGGGTTAGTGGCTGTGAGAGTTCAGGCTCGTTGATGGCACGAGGCAAGTGGTCAAGCAAATCGCCTGCGGTCAAGGAAACTTCACCTTTTTCCCAACTGGCGATGTCTCCCGCGAGCCCGTGAAGAAAGACGGCTGCTGCCACCACTTCAACGGGATGGACATCCAAGCGGCGGCAAAGGGCTTGAGCCAATAACGACGCAATCATGCCTGTCAAGACATCGCCGCTTCCACCTGTAGCCATGCCAGCGTTGCCCGTCAAATTGACGAACAATGTCCCGTCAGGCTCAGCAGTGATCGTCCTTGCTCCCTTGAGCACCACAATCGCTTTGAACTCACTCGCTGCCTTCAAGGCAACTCCAACCCGGTCTCTTTGAACGGCTTCGGTTGAAGTTTGAAGCAGTGCAGCCATTTCTCCAGGATGGGGCGTCAAAACGGTCAAAGATTTTCGTTGCCTCAAAATCTCCCCGTAGCCTGCTAAAGCGATTAAGCCATCAGCATCAATGACCATCGGCTTGTCAACCTGTGCAACTAACTGGCGAACGAAGGTTTGAGTTCGCTCATTGCGTGAAATCCCGCACCCGAGGGCAATGACATCCGCCCAATCCAAACGGGGGGCAAGGGCTTCAATTGCTTCGGGTGCAATAGTCCCCGCATCAGTCTCCGGGAGCGGAAAACTCATCACTTCCAAAGCGGAAGTTTCAACTGCGATGTTCAGGCTTTGGGGCAGAGCAACTTGAGCCAGACCTGCACCAGAACGCAGTGCAGCCTTGCCAGCCATGATAGCAGCACCGCTCATTCCAGGTGCTCCACCCACTACCAAGACGCGCCCATAATCGCCCTTGTGAGTGTTAGGATGTCGCGGCGGCAAAACTTTTTGGACAAGTTCATGAGTTGAGGCGAAGCGGCGAATCCCTATATCTGCCAAGAGCGAATCGGGAACACCAAGCGAACCGACGAACAAGTCGCCAGCATAATCGGCACCTGGAAAGAGCACAAGACCGAGTTTGATTGCGCCGAGGGTTACAGTCGCATCGGCTCTGATAGCAACGCCACAAACTTCGCCAGTGTCGCTGTTAATGCCCGAGGGAATATCAACCGAGAGGATGCGTGGGGCGGTCTCGTTCAGCAGTGGAATAACTTCAGCGTAAAGACCGCGAACTTCTCCAGTGATGCCTGTCCCAAGCAAAGCATCAACGACCAAATCGGCAGACTTAAGTGGCTCAATTAACTGCAAGAGTTCTGATTGCGCAGTGACGGGTTGGATAGGGACGCCGAAATTCACTGCCACTTTGTAGTTGGTGGCTGCATCCCCTTTGAGTTCGTTTGGGTCAGCCAGCAGGAAAACTTGGACCTGAAAGCCGATGTTGTGAAGGTAGCGAGCCAAAGCCATCCCGTCACCACCATTGTTGCCCCTACCGCAAACGACGACGATGCGTTTTGGTGGGTCAAGTTCAAAGTGCTGTTGCAGAACTTCGGCGAGACGCAGAGAAGCGTTTTCCATCAGCACAAGGGAAGGTAACCCCGCTTGTTCGGCAAGTTGGTCAAACTGACGACTTTCCGAAGCAGTAACGAGAGGAAGTGAAGTGAGAAGCAAGTTTGCACCCCGCACTCCGCACTCCACACCTGACACTTCTATCCGCCCCCTTTGCGAATCACTGATCTCAGTTTCGCAGCCTCTTCCTTTGTGAGTCGCCGCATGATACCCGATTTCAAAACTCGGATGTCAACGCCGTCGGCGATGCGCAAGGTGACCATGTTCTCGTCAACGCTTAGAATGCGACCGCAAATTCCGTCAGCAGTTGCCACCTCATCGCCTGGTTTTAGCGAACTGAGGAATCTTTCCCGTTCACGCCGTTGCCTTTGCTGCGGCACAATGAGAAGCCACCAGAAGACCACGAGAATCAAAATCCACCAAGCAACAATAGGCAGCCATTGTTCCATGTCACATCACTCCTGCTTCTCCTCAACCACACACGGGTAACCTTTGTCAATAAGTTCTTGCTTCAGCCGTTCAGCGCTTTCTCGGTTGTCAAAAGCGCCGACATAAACTCGGTATCGCTTCTGACCGCCAACGAATTCCTCCTCAACATAGGGATGGTAGCCCTGAGATGTCAGCGATTCAAGCATGTTTTTGAGATATTGCTCTTGCGCAAAAACTCCCACTCGCACCCTATAGCTTCGTTTTGTCTCCGCAGCCGGTGGAGGCGGAGGCGCAGGCTTTGATACTGGTGGCTGAGGGGGCTGAATCACAGTTGGCGGCGATATGGGTTCTGAAACTTCGGGTTCTCGCTGAGTTGGTGAAGGTTGAGTTCGCCTCGGTTGCTGAGGTGGCGGGGTAGTGGGTTCGGGAGTCGGAGTAGGTTGCTCAGGGATTGGTGGCGAAAATGGTGGTTCAGGTTCGCTCCCGTGAGGGCGAGGGACACGCTCAACGATGACGGCTGTGTGGTCAGGAACGGAATCAACATCGCGACGGTAAACACCGTTTGGGACGCTTTCAGCAAGGGAAGGGGCAGGAGATGTTGCCTCAGACTCAGAAACCTTCGTCGGTTCCTCCGACTTTTGAGGCACGAAAAGCGGACCCAAAACATACATCCCCGCCAAAAAACTCAACACCGCCCCAATGACAAAAGCCAAAGCCAACTTCCATTCGTTGCCCTTCATCGCTTTCCCCTCCACTGGCTGAAAAATTTTCCTGTCGCCAACATTGTAGCGCATTCGCCCACGACTGTTGCCATACTTGACTTTAGCAAAGGAGGGAAGAAACCGTGAGGGTTTCAACGAGGGCATGGTATGGACTGATGGCAATGGTTGAACTTGGCTTGAGGGAGAGGCAAGGACGAGTTCAAGTTCGAGAGATTTCCGAAAGCCAAGGCATCCCTGAAGAATACTTGGAGCAACTGATGCTGACGCTCAAGCGCGCCGGATTGGTCAGGAGCCAACGAGGCGTTCGCGGAGGTTATGTTCTTGCCAAACCTTCAAGCCAAATCACTGTCCGAGAAATTTTGGAAGCGCTGGAAGGTCCGATTCTGGATGCAGAACCGATGGACCCGAACCTTCGGGAACGAGCCCGCAATTCAAGCATCTCTTTAGTCTGGGAGAAACTCGCCGAAGCGATGGAAAATGTCCTGCAGAACATCACCCTCGCCCAAGTCTGTGCTTGGGAACGAGAGAGAAGAGCGAAGCAACCGATGATGTTCTACATCTGAGCGAACGCCAATGGGTTGAAAAGAGCTGTCAACCGATTTCTATCGCCACAACTTCATGGTCCGAAACCTGAGGGACAACGACGGTAAGTTCATCGCCTTGCAGGTTCACAGGGACATCCAATTTTGCCCGCAGCAATTTTACCCTGACCGGCTTTACTCCCTCTGGCAGCACCACTTTCAACTCCTGCCTACCTACTGGCACGATTTCGGTTACCGGTCCACCAAACAAGTTTGGTGTGTTCAGGTTGACGAGGTGAACGGTGATGCTTCTCTCCTGCCGCCAAATTGTCACATCAAGCAAACCGTTCCCGCTCACCGTGACTGGCAACGGCTCACCTTTGCGAACCCAGTTGACAGCATTCAGGAGCAGTCGCTTGTGGTCTGGCAACCTGCTTCGCCAAAATGCGGCGTCAAAATCCATCGCCAAGTAAACTGAGCGTCCATTCTGCTCGCGACAAAAGAGTAATGGCAAACCCGTTTGCTTTGGGTCGGGATAAACCTTTTCAGGCGGGTGGACGGGATAAGTGGGGACGAAATCGCAGAGTGCTTCTGTGTCTCCCACTTTTTCCACACGCGACAGGTAAGTTGCTCCCGGCAAGATGTCGGTATTGTCAAAGCCATTGAGCAAAGGATGGGAACGCTGCTGCTCTAAAATTCGCAGGTAGCAATGTCGCAAGGGAGGTGGAGGTTCGTCAACTCTCAAGACGCCCATCAGTTCGCTCCATTTACCGCTGTCGTGT
>Ga0272447_1001147_pt1 | contig 17375 bp, 17 predicted proteins | sample YNPCB0133_FD_194589 | JGI IMG/M metagenome (GOLD analysis project Ga0272447, IMG submission 194589) | Hot spring microbial mat communities from Yellowstone National Park, WY, United States - YNP-CB-013-3 | ecosystem: Environmental > Aquatic > Thermal springs > Hot (42-90C) > Sediment | place... | reverse complement strand
TGCTCCTGGCCACTTCGCTCGTCCTGATGCCGTCGCCCGGAGGCGTCCACTTGACGTGCGACCGGGAGAGGATAGCGGTGCTCGAGGGGCCCGATGCGCTGTTCGACCCTGACGGAAGCGTGGACGGCGCGTTGCTCGAGAGGCTCGGGTCGCCGACAGCGGTCGTCCTGCCCCTGGGACTGGACTACTTCCTCTTGAGGAGGGAAGGTCTGAGGCCCGATCTCAACGAACATCTGCTCTTCAGGCTCGGCAGCAGGGTGTGGGGTTCAGGGGACCTGAGGCGTTTGGCCGAGTCGCTCAGAAGCCGAGGCGTAAAGCCCTTTGTCGGGGTCTTCGCCTACACCGGCGAGACGCTGATCTCCTACGGCATCCAGGGCTTCACGACACAGCTCCTCGAGTCCAGATACGGTGCAGCGGTGAGGGGGCGAGTGATCGACTTCGGCGCCGAGGTCTCCGATGGCTTGAAGCTGGCTGAAGTCGTGGCGGAGGGCGTTGCGAGGGTCGTGACCGAGGAAGGGTTCGAGGGCGTCTACGTGATGACGGAGCTTTACCGGGCCGACCGCAGAGCCTTCAGCAACCCGAGCGTGACGGTGCTCCTCGGAGCGATAAGGGAGCGGCTGGGCAACAGAACTGTCCTGGTCTTCGACGGGGTCGACGTCTTCGAGCACGACGGATTGATGCTGGAGGAAGCCGTGCGGTACGCGGACATCGTGGTGGTCAGGGCCTCGCCTTGGTTCAGGAGCTTCAGGAGCCTCCGGGTCGAGGCGGTCGGCCTTCAGGAGGTCGTTGAGAGGGTCAGGGCCGTCCGCGAGAGATACGGCGAGGGGAGGCTGGCATACGCCGTCTACGTCGAGAGCTTCGCCGAGGGTTGGATCGTCCCTGCGATACAGGTGCAGGCCGAGTCGGACGCGCTGGGCCCGGTCATCGGGTCTTGCTCGATCGTCTTCGCCGGAAGGTACGTCCCCTTCAGGCTCTCGGCGCCTGTCCAGCTCTCTCGCCCGTGAGCTTTCGACGCCTTTTCAGCTCCCTCTCTCTCGGGATCACTTGGATGATCTCGGAGAATCGCAACTCCGGTCTTACAGGTCCTTTCAACTCCCTCTCTCGGGATCACCGTTCTGAAGGCTCGCGCAACTCGGCTTGTGGCTCTCCGAGAATCTTTCAACTCCCTCTCTCGGGATCACTACAGTGAACGACCGCGAGTATGAGGTCCGTCTGAGGGCTTTCAACTCCCTCTCTCGGGATCACATTGTTGACGAAAGTGCGTGGACATATGGTGAGACTACGTTCTTTCAACTCCCTCTCTCGGGATCACTTGGGCATGAATCTACTGCGAAGCTATTGACGGCTCTTCTCCTTTCAACTCCCTCTCTCGGGATCACCGAGCCCGATTCCGGGATTTTTCGGCTCTCCGCGGCTTTCCGCCGCGGCACCTCTTCGCACAAATGATTCCTAAGGCCGCTATTTGGATATATCGTTTCGCCCCTTTATAAGGGCTTTATAAGGCAGATCTCGCTGTACTTTTGTCACCTGGTGCACATTATTTCTTCCGCAAAAATCGTCCCACAAAAATTGCGAAAACCACAATTTTTGAAGACGGAGCCCTCCGCTGATGGATTCCTTGGCCAAAACGATCCAGTAACCCCGAGTCCAGGCGGGCACATGTAAAAGGCGATGAGTCGTCTCGCTTTTTAACCACCTCAGACCATCTGAACTGGGTTTGGGCGTCAAGCTCGGCGACATCATACCTCCCGAGGCGGTGGAGGAGGTGAACCTCCAGTTCTTCAACGGCAAGTCCGTCGCTATTGACGGCTTCAACGCGCTCTACCAGTTCCTCGCCACGATCAGGGGACCGGACGGAAGGCCCCTCATGGACAGCAGGGGCCGCGTCACAAGCCACCTCAGCGGCCTCTTCTTCAGGACCCTCAACCTCCTCGAGGAGAACGTCAAGGTGGTCTACGTCTTCGACGGCCAGCCGCCGGAGCTGAAGAAGGAGACGATAAGGAAGCGTGTGGAGGCAAAGAAGGTCGCGGCTGAAAAGTACGAGCAGGCGGTCAAGGCAGGAGACATCGAGGCTGCGAGGAAATACGCGAGCCAGACAGCGTCCCTCGAGGAGTACATGCTCCAGTCTGCAAAGGAGCTGCTGGAGGCGATGGGCGTCCCCTACGTGATGGCACCGTCGGAGGGTGAGGCGCAGGCAGCCTACATGGCGATGAAGGGCTACGTTTGGGCCTCTGCCTCTCAGGACTACGACTCGATCCTCTTCGGGTCGCCGAGGCTCGTCAGGAACCTCTCCGTCGTCGGAAGGAGGAAGCTGCCCGGAAGGAAGGAGTACGTCGAGGTCAGCCCGGAGCTGATTAGGGCCGAGAAGCTCTTCGCCTCTCTGAACCTGACGAGGGAGCAGCTGATCGACATGGCCATCCTGATAGGGACCGATTACTTCGAGGGCGTCAAAGGGGTGGGTCCGAAAAGGGCCCTTCAGCTGATCAGGGAGTTCGGGACCGCCGAAAAGGCCCTCAAGGCCCTCAACGTCGAGCCCAAGGTCGACATCGAGGAGGTGAGGAAGCTCTTCCTCAACCCGCAGGTGACCGACGACTTCAAGCTCGAGTGGCGCCCGGTCGATCCGGAGAGGGTCAAGCGGGTCCTCTGCGACGAGCACGACTTCTCCGAGGAGAGGGTCGAGAAGGCGATGAGGGAGCTGCTGGAGAGGCAGAGGAAGACGGCCGGCGAGACGAGGCTCGACCAGTGGTTCTGAGACGAGTTAGGAGGAGCGCGGAGAGAGGACCTGAACCTGAAGAAAGAAATGGTAACGTCTGCCCGTCACTTGACTCCGACCAGCGTCACCAGCTTCCTCTCCTCGTCGAGGCTCTGGACCCTGACGACCCCGTTCAGCTCCAGCACCAGGAGAGCCCTCCTCAGGTCGAAAAGGCTGAGGTCCCTTCCCTTAGACTGGAGGGCCTTGTGCAGCTGGGCCTCCATCATCTTCCCTCCGTTCCTCCTGAGCGTCTCGGTGACCGCGCCGAGGAGTTCTGCGTTAGGCATCGCACTTACCCGAACATGGTCAGGGGCCGCTCGGAACTCCTCAGGACCTCCGAGATCTTCTCGTACTCCTTCAGCATCTGCGGGTTGATGCTCGGCTTGACGATCTTCAGCGCCTCCTGGAAGTCGGCCCAAGTCACCAGCTCCGCGTCGGGGCTCCTCCTGAGCGCCGCCAGCCCCGCCTCCCTGCAGAGCGACTCGAGGTCAGCGCCCGAGTAACCCTCTGTCATCGCCGCCAGCTTCGCCAGGTCCACGTCCTCGGCCAGAGGCATCTTCCTCGTGTAGATCTTCAGGATCTGGTACCTGCCCCTCTCATCGGGCGGAGGAACGTAGATCAGCCTGTCGAACCTCCCCGGCCTGAGGGCCGACGGGTCCATCAGGTCGGGCCTGTTGGTAGCTCCGATCACGATCACGTCCCTCAGCTCCTCGATTCCGTCCATCTCGGCCAAGAGCGTGCTGGTCACCCTATGGGCGACGCCGGAGCTGTCGTCGAGCATGTCCCTCCTCGGTATCAGCGTCTCGATCTCGTCGAGGAATATCACGCAGGGCGCAGCCTGACGGGCCTTCCTGAAGACCTCCCTGATCGCCCTCTCGGACTCCCCCACCCACTTAGAGTAGATCTCGGGGCCCTTGATCGTGATGAAGTTGGCCTCCGACTCGGTGGCGACGGCCTTCGCCAGCAACGTCTTCCCGCATCCCGGAGGACCGTAGAGCAGGACGCCCTTCGGAGGCTTGATCCCGAGCTTCTCGAACCTCTCGGCGTACTTTATCGGCCACTCGATCGACTCGATCAGCTTCTGCTTAACGTCCTCGAGCCCGCCTATGTCGTCCCATGTGACGTTCGGTGTCTCGATCTCCACCTCCCTCAGCGCCGTCGGCGTTATCTCCTTGTACGCCTCTAGGAAGTCCCTCATCGTCACCACGAGCTGGTCCAGTATCTCCGGCGAGAGCTTCTCCTCGTTGAAGTCGATGCTCGGGAGGATCCTACGGATGCACTTCATCGCTGCCTCCCTGCAGAGCGCGGCCAGGTCAGCTCCCGTGTAGCCCTTTGTGATCTCCGCCAGCTTGTCGATGTCGACGTCGGGGGCCAAAGGCATGCCCCTCGTGTGTATCTGCAGTATCTCCTTCCTGCCCTTCTTGTCCGGTATGCCGATCTCGATCTCCCTGTCGAACCTTCCAGGTCTCCTCAGGGCAGGGTCGAGCGCGTTCGGCCTGTTAGTGGCACCTATCACGATCACCTGGCCCCTGCTCTCGAGGCCGTCCATCAGGGCGAGGAGCTGGGCGACGACCCTCTTCTCCACCTCACCTGTGACCTCGCTCCGCTTGGGAGCTATCGCGTCGATCTCGTCGATGAAGATGATGCTCGGCGCCTCCTCCTCGGCCTTCCTGAAGATTTCCCGCAACTTCGCCTCCGTCTCTCCGTAGTACTTGTTCATGATCTCGGGGCCGTTGATCAGGAAGAAGTTGGCCTCAGCCTCCGTCGCGACGGCCTTGGCGAGGAGCGTCTTCCCGCATCCAGGAGGACCGTAGAGCAGGACGCCCTTGGGCGGGTCGATCCCGAGCTTCTGGAAGAGCTCCGGGTACCTCAGCGGCAGCTCGACCATCTCCCTGATCTTCTGGATCTGCTCGTGGAGCCCGCCTATGTCCTCGTAGGTGACGTTGGTGCTGAGCGTCTTCTCCTGGACCGGTCTGCTGTGGATCACGAGCTTGGTCTTCGGGGTGATCTTCACGACGCCCGACGGCCTAGTTTGGACCACCGCGAAGTTGAAGAGGTTCCCGAAGAAGAGGACAGGTATAACGTTCTTCTGGACCAGCGGGTACTCGATCAGCCTGCTCTTCACGAGCTTGGTGAAGTTCTCGTCGGGCTTGATCGTGTTGTTCACCGGCGCGAGGACGACGAGCTGGGCCTCCTTCACGTTCGCCTTCCTGACGATGACGTACTCGTTCAGCGATACACCAGCGTTGCTCCTGATGTAACCGTCGATCCTGATGATGTCCTTCTCCTCCTCGAGGTAGCCGAGCCAGAGCGTCGCCGCCGCGAGCTTCCTCCCCCTGATCTCTATTATGTCACCCGTTGCGAGACCGGCCGAAGCTCCCACCTCCCTGTCTATCCTCGCTATGCCGTACCCGACGTCCCTCTGCCTGGCCTCTGCGACCCTCAGCCTCAGCTCCTTCACCGGCTGCTGCTCCTCTACCATCCGCTCCGTCAACCCCTCAAGGGTCTAATGAATCTTCACGGTCCAGTCGATCGGAAGAGAGGTAAAATGTCCATTGAAACTGCGCTATAACACAGTTCGACCTCGGAGACTCCTGTGGGCGCGGGTTGAGCAACGAATAATTTTTGACGCAAAGTGCTCACCGACGGATGACTGGAATTGGATAGGGAGCTGTTCTCGGAGCCGGTGAAGGCGGTAGAGGTCGGCGAGAAGAGCGTCTCGGAGCTGGTGGAGGCGATGAGGAATACCGCCTATCAGGCCCGGGCCCTCGGAGAGGTCCTGAGGGTCTGGGAGGAGGCGATAAGGGCGGAGGACACGGTGATCTTCCTGGGCCTGGCCGGTTCGATGAGCACAGCCGGGCAGTGGAAGATGGTCAAGTGGCTCATAGAGCGGAGGTTCGTGGACGTTCTGGTCTCGACGGGAGCGAACATCACCGAGGACCTCGTCGAGGCGATGGGCTTCAGGTATTGGAAGGGGTCACCGCACGTCGACGATGCGGAGCTGAGGAAGAAGAGGGTCTACAGGTTCCACGACGTCTTCGTGAAGGAGAGCGATTACATCGAGATGGAAAGGATGCTGGCCGACTTCATGGCGGGACTCGACGGTTCCAGGACCTACTCCTCGGCAGAGCTCCTCTTCCTCCTCGGCAAACACCTCGAGGAGAGGAAGGTGGACGGAATCGTCACATCAGCCTACAGGAAGAGGGTTCCGGTCTTCGTCCCGGCCATAGTGGACTCCGGCTTCGGCGTCGCCTACCTCCTGAACAGGCACAGGAGCAAGGGCTTCAGGCTACTCGTCGACCAGTTCAAGGACTTCGAGCAGATCGTCACGATCAAGTCGAAGTTCTCCGACAGCGCAGCTATCTTCATCGGAGGGGGCGTCCCGAAGGACTTCATCCAGCTCGCTGCCGTCTCGGTCGACGTCCTCCTCTCAGGCGACATGCTGGAGACGAGGCCCCACAGGTTCGCGGCCCAGGTGACGACCGACAGCCCGTTCTGGGGAGGGCTCTCCGGTGCGACGCTGGAGGAAGCTGTGAGCTGGGGGAAGGAGTCGAAGCAGAGCCTGAAGGCCCAGTGCTTCTGCGACGCGACGATAGCGCTCCCGCTCCTCACCCACGCCCTCAACGAGAAGTTCAGGGAGGGTAGGAAGGGCCCAGACCTCTCCTGGGTCTTCGGCGACCTCCTGAAACCTTGAAAAGATGGCTTTCGAGAGGGACCGGGGGTGTAGCGCATGCCGCTGCTCGACGCCTCGCTGATCCAGCTGGCCCAGATGAAGCGGCTCCACTACAAGATATGCAGGAAGTGCGGCGCGAAGAACCCTCCAACGGCCGAGAAGTGCAGGAAGTGCAGGAGCTACAACCTCAGGTGGAAGAAGAGGGAGCTGGGCAGGAAGTGATGAAGCGTTCTCCACACCCCGGTCACTCCCATGTCCGCGAGGCCTACTGAGGGCGACGTCTACGAGTCGTTCAGGGCGGCAGGCGAGATAGCGAGGAGGGTGAGGTCCGAGGTCGTCGGCAGGATCAGGGACGGAACGTCGGCGCTGGAGCTGGCCACTTGGGTCGAGGAGAGGATAAGGGAGCTGGGCGGCGGTGTGGCCTTTCCCTGCAACATAGGCCTCGACGAGGTTGCAGCCCATTCTACGCCCTATCCCGACTCCGACTACGTCCTCAGGAAAGGAACCTTGGTCAAGGTGGACTTGGGCGTGGGGATCGAAGGCCATGTGGCCGATACCGCAATAACCGTCGCCCTGCCTGGGGCCGACGAGGGCCTAGTGGTAGCAGCCCAGAGGGCGCTGGAGGAGGCCTTGAGGGTTGTTAGGGCAGGAGTGAGGGTCAGGGCGATAGGAGAGGCCATCAGCAGGACCATCGGCTCGATGGGTTACAGGCCCATATCCAACCTCTCGGGCCACCAGATCGAGCGGTACAACCTCCACGCAGGTGTATCGATACCGAACGTCCCCGCAGGCGATGAGAAGCTCGAGGCCGGGAAGGTCTACGCCGTTGAGCCCTTCGTCACGACCATGTCCGGTGCGGGCGTCGTCAGGCACCTCGACCGCGTCGAGATCTTCCGCGTCTCGGATGACTCGGTCCCAAGGGCGAGGAGGCTCGGCGAGAGGCACGAGGCCGTCGTCAGGAGGATCCTCGAGGCCACGAGAGGTCTGCCCTACGCTCTCAGGTGGTTCCCCGACGTCGACGCCGAACTCCACAACGTCCTCTACAGAAGGGGGATAGTCAAGGGTTATCCTGTCCTGGTCGAGGCCAAAGGAGAGCCGGTGGCGCAGGCCGAGCACACGGTCATCGTCTGGGAGGACGGGTGCGAGGTGCTGACCTGAGCGCGTCAGGGGTCACTTCCTCTGCTTCTGCTCTTCGACGTGGATGCTCACTATCGTCATCGACTCGGCACCGCACTTAGGGCACTTCATCGTGACCTCCTTGAAGATGTAGTCTCCCTGCTGGTAGGGCCTGCTGTGGACCGTGCCGCAGGAATTGCACTTCAGGAAGGTCGTAGGGGATATCGCGGGCCTGAGGATCTCGTCCCTGCTTCCCGAGAACATCTCAGGGAACCGGTGAAGGGCTTGGTTAAAGCGTTAATTACCGACCTGGCGGACGGAGCGGTGTTGAAGAGGGTCTCGCCGAGGGCGCTGAGGAGGATGCAGGAGAGGCTTCTGAGTTCTGCAGGGATAGAGGTGAGCGAGCTCGGCGAGGCTGACGTGACCATAGACTTCGGCGACAGGAAGATCACGCTCAGGAGGGCGAAGGTCGTTCAGGTCGAGGGCCCCATCGGCAGGATGTACCAGCTCTTGGGAGGGGAGGAGGTATCGGGCGAGGCGGTCACCACCGCACAGGGGGCCCAGAAGGAGGTCGAGGTCTCGGAGGAGGACGTGGCGCTGGTGGCAGCACAGGCGGGCGTCTCGGAGGAGGAGGCGAGGAGGGCGCTGATCGAGGCAGGAGGCGACCTCGCGAAGGCCATCCTCTCCCTCAGGAGCAGCGGACGGAGCGGCTAATCAGACGCCGATGTAGTGGACCTTCAGGTGCTCGCGGAGCAACTCCTCGTAGGGCGTGACGTAACCGCAGTGGGGGCACTGGTGGAGCACCTCGCCTGCTTCTGACCTTCGCAGGACGCCTGACCTCCTCAGGCCCTCCAGCACCGCCTCCCTGTCCCTCACCCTCACCTCGATCCTGTCCGACTCCAGCACGACGTCACAACCCTCGCCGATGTCCATCTCCTCCAGCACCGACCTGACGAGGCGCAGCAGCTCGGCCGGCGTGACCTCGTAGGGAGTCCAGCTCAGGTCTATCGCGACCGATCCGCTCTTCGGCAGCGCCAATCCTCCTAAACCTATGAGCCTCTCGGTGAGCCTCATCGCCACCTCGGCCTCGAGGCCCCGGAGGCCGTTCATCGCAACCTCCACTACCTTAGCCAACTGCTTGCCCACCCCTCACCTGACGCTCGGAGGTGTTCAGCTGCGTAGCGATCGTCCTGAGCCTCTCCTCGGCACCTATCTCGTCGAGGTATGCGGCCACCTCTGGCTGGACGTACCTCCGCCAATCGCCCCCTGAGATCATCAGGGCCCTGATGTTGGTGCCGCTCAGGTGCTCCCTCTCCACCAGCACAGGCTCCCTCACCTTCACGCCTGCCTCCTCCGCCAATAGCTTGACGAAGGGGTTGTTGGTGTAGAGGACGTCGAACCTGGGGACTGTCGCCTTCACTCTGCTCATCCAGAGGTGATGCTCGCCGATGTCGAATATCGGGACCGGAATGAACGAACTGAGGTCGTGACCGGCGCTCCTGAGGCCGATCCTGATCATCTCGATCCTCTCGCCGGCAGTGAAGGGGTTGTCGATCGTGTAGCTGTACTGTGCGCTCCCTATCCCTATGATCACCTCGTCGTTCTCGGAGGCCGCCTGCTCGATCGCCTTCAGGTGCCCGATGTGGAAAGGCTGGAACCTCCCTATCAGCAGCCCCCTCCTCAACTCCTCCAGCCGCCGAACTCCGTCGCCTCTTGGCTAAAGCTTCATCGATCCGGCCTGGTCCTGAGCTGTCTTCTTCCGTTCTCCGTGAGGGCCAGACGCGGCGTGACTTTTCCACACCACCCACAAAAAACGGTTTTTACGGGCAGTAGCCGTGTCAGCCCGATGGCGGTGGAGGTCATCGTAATAGGCGGCGGCTACGTCGGCCTCCACTCGGCCTACAGGCTCCATGAGATCGGTTACAGGGTGAAAGTCTACGCGGGCGATCTGGGAAGGGCTGCCTCCTGGGGAAACGCGGGCATCATCCACCAGGGCTCGATCACGGCGGTCCCGGAGGTTATGGGGCTCCTCAAGCTGATCAGACTCACCCTGCGCCGGGACTCCTACATCTCCATCCGTCCGTCTTTCGCTTTGAGGGAGATCGGTCCGAGAGGCTGGCTGACGAGGTACGTCTCAGAGGTCAGAGCGGGGAGGATAGCTGCGAAGGCCCGGGTCCTCCAGCGCCTGCTCCTCGAGAGCAGAGGCCTCTGGCTCGAGGTGATCAAGAGGGAAGGCTTGGACGCGGAGCTGAACGAGTCCGGGTCGATCGAGGTCTTCGTCGGCAGGGAGGACTTCGAGCACGAGTCGGAGTTCAGGAGGAAGGAGTCGGCGGAGCTGGGCTACAGGGTCGAGGTCCTCGACGGCGACCGGTGCAGGGAGATCGAGCCCCTCCTCTCGAGGCAGGTGGTCGGAGGGCTCTTCTACCCCGACGACCTCTGGATCAACCCCCAGAAGACGATCTACTCGTTCGCCGACGCGCTGAGGCGGAAGGGCGTCGAGGTGGTTGAGCGCTTCGTCGAGTCGGTCAAGTTGGAGGACGGAAGGGCCCAGGTGCTGACGAAGGACGGAAAGGAGAGCCCGGACGTGGTGCTGGTCTCCGCAGGGGCCTGGACTCGCCACGTGCTCAGGTCCGCAGGCGTCAGGGTTCCGGTCGTCGCAGGGAGGGGATACTTGGCGGTTACTGAGCCTTCGCAGTACAGGATATCGAGACCCGTGATCTGCGCCGACCAGAGGACGATCGTAGGCCAGACCAAAGCAGGCGAGTTCAGGATCTCCAGCTACTTCGAGCTCTCTTCGCCCGAAGCTCCGCCGGACAACTCCAAGTTCGAGCGTATGCGCCGGTGGTCCGTCCCCGTCCTCCCGGTCCTCAGCGACCTCAAGTTCAAGATCACGTGGGTCGGCTCCAGGCCCTGCACTCCGGACGGCCTGCCAGTCGTCGGCAAGATCAGGGGCACCGAGAACCTCTACGTGGCCGCTGGGCACTGCAGGCTCGGCGCGACGCTCAGCGCAGCCACAGGCAAGCTCGTGGCTGAGATGGTCGAGGGGAGGGAGCCGGAGATACTGAGGGAGCTGTCCCCTGATAGGTTCTCCTAGCTTTCCGATCCCGCGGCTCGATCTCTGCTGCAGAGGGCCTTCTCGGCGAGGTTGAGCGAGGCGAGCAGGTCGTCGAGCGTCGAGAGCAAAGAATCGACCCCCCTATCACATGCGATCCCCGCGACAAGCACCCTGCCGTCCCTGATCATCTCGATGGAGAGGCCGGGAGGCAGCGGTTCGTTGTCGGGTAGTAGCGACCTCAAAGCGCCCTCGGACTCGCGGTCGTCACAGAACGTAACCCTCAGCTCCGCCCTCGAGCTCCCCCTCATCTTCAGACCAGCCTCAGCTGCTTGCCGGCGCGGGCCTTCGCCATCACCTCTCCCACCAGCGCGTCGACCTCGACGAGGAAGAGCGTCGTCCTGTCTGCAGGGAACTCGGCACCGGCAGCCATCTTGTGGCCACCTCCCCTACCTCCCACCCTCTCAGCCGCCACCCTCATCACCTCTCCGAGGTCGAGGCCCAGCTCGACCAGCTGGCTCGAAGCCCTCGCCGAGACCTTAACGAGCCCTCCCTCCTGGGCCAGCGCAATCAGGGGCTTGTCCGGAGGCAGGAGGTTCGAGGACGAAAGTATCGAGGCGACGGAGCTGATCTGTCTCGGATCGATCTCAGTCCCTCCCCTCAAAACGAAGATGTGCCTCATCTCCTCCCGCACGTCCCTCCTCATCGCGAACTCCATGGCCCTCGCGACCGATGCCCTGTACTCGGCCAGGACCCTCTCAGCCTCCCTCATCACCCAACCCCTGGAGCCCATCGCCACGGAGATGCCGATCCACGCGTTGCCCGTCTTGCCGCAGGCGTTCAGCAACGTCGCGTACTCCCTTCCGTCCCTGAGGGGTGTTCCCGGCTCCTCCTTCGTCAGCTCGTAGACGTTTCCCGTCAGCTCGCTCAGCAGCGTCGGAGGCGCTCCAACCCTGCTCAGATGTGACGCGAGGGCTTCGATGAGGGAGGCCTTCTCCTCAGCGCTCAGGTCCGAGACCGTCCTCCAGACGTCTCCCTTCCTCGGCTCTATCCCTGCGGAGAGGACGAGGTTCAGGGCAGCCGTCTCGTTTCCAGTTATTCCGGGCAGGAAGGGCGAGTTGGTCGAAGCGAGGGCCTCGTGCACGGGCCTGAAGCCCTTGCCGTAGAGGATCAGGTCCTCCTCGACCCTCATCAGCCCGAGCTGCTCCGCCTCCCTCACGATCACCTCGTTCAGTCCGATGAGCTTCCTGCCGTGGTCCTTGTCCTGCAGGTCTCCCAGCGCCCCAACAACCGCCACCGGGGAGTAAACCTTGGCTTCTTCGGTCAAGCTCCTGCAGACGAGGTAGGTCACGCCCGAAGCGCTGACCATCGTCGATCCGTCGATCCCGAAGTCGTGGGGGTTGACCTGGAAGACGTTGGGCGGAGGCCTGACGGGCAGGGGCTTGTGGTGGTCGAGGACAAAGACCTGGGCGCTCACCTTCTCGCCTATCAGGTTCAGGTACCCGCTCCCCATGTCGACGAAGACCAACGCGTCGAATTCCCTGTACGCCTCGTCCGAAAAGACCTCCTCGATCCTTGGGACACTGAGGGCCACGTAAGTCGCCTCGAGGAGCGATGCCGTACCGCAGAAGATGCCCAGAGAAGAGAGCGCATCGGCGTCGTTGTGCCCCGCCACCAGCACATTAGCTCCCTCCCTGAAGAGTTGTGAGATCCTCTCCGCCGCCTCGGCACACCTCCTCAGGAAGGCCTCCTGCGCACCGTCCATCCTCCCCTCAAAACCTGGACAAGTATTTGGCTATCTCGCGGGCAAACTCGTCTTTGGTATGCCCTATCGTCTCGAATGAGGGTCTTGACAGTCAAAGCCTGACCCACCTCCAGCTCAATCCTCTGCCGTTGGGTTCACCCTTCGTCACCCTTGTGGGTTGGTGAACACATGCTCTGAATAGAGTGCTGTCTTAATTCCTCCAACCTCCTGAACCATACGAGAATTGTGGGAAAAATTAAGGCCCACTAACCCTCGGCACACAGGGCTGTGGAGCATCTCGAGGACGCGGCCGGATGCCCGGCCTGCCTCTCGCTTTCTCTCCCCCGGGGAGACGGGTGAAGGAAGATGACAGCAGTTATATCCATCGACATTGATGGAGTTCTCGCAGACACTGACTCTTTCTACCGCCGATATGAAAGGTGAGAAGTGATGGAAGTACAAGGGAAGAAGGGAACTAAAGAAGAAGCACTGAACATCTACAGGAAGTTGCGAGAAGAGCTTCAACTGCCGATTTACGTGGACGAAGACACAGCAGTAGTTGACTTTCATTGGGCCAGATCGTCCATCGTCTTCATCCCATCGAAGGAGATGTTAACTACAGTAAAGAATAATGAGCTCCTGGAGTTCTTGAAGAAGGCCGGAGTCAAGAGAGTCGTGCTCGACAGCCTGTATCCGAACCACGTTGAGCTATTAAAGATGCTATGCGAAGCCAATCTGGAGGTCGAAGCCGTAAGCAGACCAACAGCACAAGAGGAGTTCAGGTCGTTTGTTAGGCGGAAAGTAGAAGCCATGAGAGCTTTAGGAGTCAACATCGATATCGAGATCGATAAGAACGACTACAACGACGCTGTTATAACGGCCTTCATCTATCCGAAATATCGAAAAATTGTCGATGTGAGATTTCTGAACTGTTGGTCGCACATGATGCTGTGGAGACGGGCAAGAAGGCTTCATAAGGCACTTCGACAACTTTTGAAAGCGACGGCGCCGTCAATAAAGAAGAGGTTGCAACAACTCATACAGGCGATCATGACTACGAGGAAGATAAGGTCGCCGACAAAATTCGATGAGATGAGATTAGAGGCGTTTGCAGAAAGTTTCGTCGAGGTGGTGCTACAGAACTACCCGGAGTACAAGCTCATGGGGTTATTCGAAAGGCTCAGAATCGTAGACGATGCAATCAAGCAAGCACATGTTTGCGAGGTCTTCATCGAGATGCTGGGTTTCAGGAGCCGCCAAAAGTTTTTCAATAAAGCAGGTATCAGGATGGCACGAAATGCAAGTGACAAGCCGTTCATTTGCGACAGAGCGCTCAGGGACGCGTTGATGCAGGCGGCGATCAAATTTTACCACATCGATACATACAGAGAACAACCGTTGATAAAGATCAGAGCTATTAGATTGGCTGAAGAGATCTTCAGCTGGATGAAGGAAGTCGAAAAGAAGAACGTCGAAGACGGCCGGGTGGAGGAGACCCGGGTGACCGGCCCCTCTCGAGAAGAGAGGGAGTCACAAGTATTCTCCCCCGTTAAGGGGCCCTGCGCAAGCAGGAGTGACTTTGAAACTCCCGGCGCTCGGGCCTTAAACACCCGGCCGTACTGAAGAAATCACCAAATGAAGCATACCCACCCCCTTTTACCCCCTGATACTTACCAGTTCACTGCGTCTATGGGCTCCTTACTATATCTATCTTCTCTCATAGAAACACTTCAAACCCATACTCTAGTGGTTGAGACTTAGGACCAGAGGACAAAAATCTTGGTCATTTCATTCAAAATATAGATACCGACCTCTATTCGGCGCCGACGACGAAGTCGGATTCATTTCAAAGTCCTCCGCGAAGTCGGGCGAAGTGCGACCGAGATCGGACCCCAGTAGAACCCCTCAAAATTAGAAAGGAGGACGATGCGGTCCTCTGACGATGGCCAGAGTCAGGGCCCACGTCTGGATCTCCGGGAGGGTTCAGGGGGTCTTCTTCAGGGCCCACACGAAGGAGCTGGCGGACGAGCTGGGTCTGACCGGCTGGGTCAGGAACCTGCCCGACGGTCGGGTCGAGGCCGTCTTCGAGGGCGAGGAGGACGCCGTGAAGAGGGCGATCGAGTGGTGCAAGCGCGGGCCTCCGCTCGCCTCGGTCGAGAAGGTGGAGGTGCGTTACGAGCAGCCGACTGGGGAGTTCAAGGACTTCAGGATACTCCGATAGCGGCCGGTCCCTTTCCTCCTTCTGCCAGCCCGATGACCGAATCCGCAATCACCTTCGCAGGGTCCTCCATCTTCTCCCTCAGCCTCCTGGCCCTCTCCGCCAGCCTCCGCCTGAAGGACCTGTCCGAAGCCAAGGCCACCGCCCTCTCGATCGACTCTCTACTCAGGTCCTCCAGAACCCTCAGCAGTCCCCTCCTCACCAAGAACCTGTGGACAGCTGGCAGCTCGCCGGGGTAGTAGGAGAAGACGGGGACTCCGAGGAGCGCCGCCTCCTGCGCCATCGTCCCTCCGCCCGAGAAGACCGCCAGAGCTCCCGAGACCAGGGGAAGCGCCAGCCTCGGCTCCGCTATCACCTCCACCCTATTGTCAGTGAGACGCCCCAGGACCTCGACGTCCTCAGGATAACGGGCCATGACCAGGACCCTCGCACCGCTCGAGGCGAGGAGACCCTCCACAACCCTCACCGTCTCCTCGAGGCCCCTTCTGAGCGAGTAGGAGGCCATGTGCTCCGTGGGCCTCACGAGGAAGTACTCGCCCTCCGGCCTCGGCTCACTTGTAGCGATTTTGCCGAGCCTCTTGATCCACGCTATAGGGTCGAGGGCCCTGTACCTGACGATCCCGATTCCGGGAGTGCACCACCTTTTCCACTCAGAGACCGGAACGTAGAAGGGCGTTGCGATCAGCTCCGAGAGCGGGACCGCTATCCTGTTGACGGGCGAGTGGGGCGAGTCGGAGACGAGGACGTGCTTCACCCCGAGGCCGTAAGAGACGCGGCAGAGCTCGACCGATCCGCTCGAGACCGTGACGTCAGGCCTGACTGAGATCAGCTCCTCGGCCAGCAGCCTTTGCCTCTCGGTGCTCGCCAGCAGCTTCCCCTCGAGCGTGCCGCCGCCGAAGGACCCGAGCTCCTTCATCCCGAGCCTCAGGTACCGCTCGACCCATCCCAGCTGCAGGTACTTGCGGCCGACGTAACTGACCTCTGCGCCCCTCTCCCTGAGCTCCTCGCCTACGGCCCAGAAGAGCAGCGCCTGCTTAGGTGTTAATACGTCGAAGAGGACCTTGACCATCGATCCCTCCCTTACCGGAGTTCTCTCGGTGATAGAGTTTGGGACGGTCCTGTATCTCGGCCTGTCGGAGGTTAACGACCGGGGCGGACGCGTCCATGCCCCGGCGATTCGTGGATCGGACCTCCGGCGCCGAAGGTGGTTCTGTCAAAAGTTGCGGCTTTCGCAATTTTTGTGGGACGATTTTTGCGGAAGAAATAATGTGCACCAGGTGACAATAGGTCAGCGAGTTCTGCTATAAATCTCTTTAAGCCGAGTAGCGGTTATATCTTCAAATAGTGGTCTTGGAAATCATTTGTGCGAAAGGGTGCCGCGGCAGAAAGCCGCGGAGAGCCGAAAAATCCCGGAATCGGGCTCGGTGATCCCGAGAGAGGGAGTTGAAAGATCCGTGACCTTCGACCCGCCGATACTGTGGTGGAGTGATCCCGAGAGAGGGAGTTGAAAGCATAGCACGAGCTCCTTCACGACCTCGAACAGCAGGCCGCGGAGTGATCCCGAGAGAGGGAGTTGAAAGCCCATCACCCGCGGGAGCGCACATCGGGCACAGGACGACCTCATAGTGATCCCGAGAGAGGGAGTTGAAAGCAGGGACTTCCTCTTCGACGTCCACGTGCTGAGAGAGCTCGCGAGTGATCCCGAGAGAGGGAGTTGAAAGCTCAATCCATCCAATTCCAAAACCTATTGCCGTCTCGACCGTCTGTGATCCCGAGAGAGGGAGTTGAAAGGATGCCCGTGCTGCGGGCAATTCTTGAGACAGAACCGGAGGGGAGTGATCCCGAGAGAGGGAGTTGAAAGCCAAGACTACCGTCTCTTGGCACCACTTGCAATATCCAACCTGTGATCCCGAGAGAGGGAGTTGAAAGGCACCAAAAGCTGGCGGTCCTCGTCATCCATACATCATCCCCTTGTGATCCCGAGAGAGGGAGTTGAAAGCAATAGAACCCGATGCCGCGGGCATATTCCCATTCCCTGATGTGATCCCGAGAGAGGGAGTTGAAAGTTGGCTATATTGTTCGAAAAAGAGAAGCGACCGCTGACACTTGGTGATCCCGAGAGAGGGAGTTGAAAGTTCGAGATTGTGCTCCCCGAGGTCATTGAAGACATTGAAGTGATCCCGAGAGGTGATCCCGAGAGAGGGAGTTGAAAGAAAATCTCTTCGTCCACCGGCTCCGGATACGCCTTTTCAGCGGCCTCTGTGATCCCGAGAGAGGGAGTTGAAAGGGATAAGCGCGAGAAACTTCCTCCAATCTCGCCTCAGCTTGACGTGATCCCGAGAGAGGGAGTTGAAAGTCTTTGCCGAAAGAGGTCAACGTGGTAAGGAATTTGAATCTGTGATCCCGAGAGAGGGAGTTGAAAGCTGGAGAAGTACTACAACAAGCTGCTCAGGCAGACAGTGATCCCGAGAGAGGGAGTTGAAAGGGTGACTGAAGTAGCCCTCTCCCGCTCAAGGGCACTCCGCCTAGGTGATCCCGAGAGAGAGGGGATCGATTAAGGGAAGAGATGGACGGAATCAGCAAACCAAAACAAAGGAAACCGTTCAGGCGAGCCTCAGATCCAGCTGCCCTTCTCCCTGATCTCCTTCGCCGCGGCCTCTATCGCCTTGACGATGTTCACGTAACCCGTGCATCGGCAGAGGTTCCCCGATATCCCCTTCCTGATCTCATCCCTCGTCGGGTTCGGGTTCAGCTTCAGGAAGCCGAGGGCCGCAAGGATCATCCCGGGCGTGCAGTAACCGCACTGGAGGGCGTGGTGCT
>Ga0272447_1001146_pt1 | contig 17377 bp, 17 predicted proteins | sample YNPCB0133_FD_194589 | JGI IMG/M metagenome (GOLD analysis project Ga0272447, IMG submission 194589) | Hot spring microbial mat communities from Yellowstone National Park, WY, United States - YNP-CB-013-3 | ecosystem: Environmental > Aquatic > Thermal springs > Hot (42-90C) > Sediment | place... | reverse complement strand
CCGATTGCAAATTCTGAGGTATCGTCCCCTTCCGTTTTGGGGCGGGGGTCGCTATGGTAAATGCTAGGGGGGTGACACCTGGTAGTACTCTGGTAAGGTGTAGCTTTTTTGTTGATCCCTGTGATGTTTATTTGAGGTCGCCATGTTGTCTTGGTTTTTGGAGTCGGTGTGGTTGGTGCCGCTCTATCCGTTTGTGGGGATGGTGTTGGCGGCGCTCTGGTATCCGGGGATCATCCGGCGCACGGGGCCACGTCCAGCAGGGTACATCAATGCGCTGATGACCTTTGTGAGTCTGCTGCATACGGCATTGGCGCTGGTGGCAACGGGGGGACAGGAATCTCTACATTATTCCCTGCCGTGGCTGCAGGTAGCGGGGTTGGATTTATCCTTGCCTTTGGTGGTGTCGCCGGTGTCGTTGACGGCGCTGATGGTGATTTTTGGGGTCAATCTTTTGGCCCAGATTTATGCTTTTGGCTATATGGAAATGGATTGGGGATGGGCCAGATTTTTCTCACTGCTGGCCTTTTTTGAGGCGGGGATGTCAGCCCTGGCCCTGTGTGATTCCCTGTTTTTTAGCTATATGATTTTGGAAGTGTTAACTTTGGGGACCTATTTATTGGTGGGTTTTTGGTTCAATCAGCCGTTGGTGGTGACGGGGGCACGGGATGCGTTTTTGACCAAGCGGGTGGGGGATTTGCTTTTGTTGATGGGGGTGTTGGCGCTCTGGCCTTTGTCCCACACCTGGAATTTCACGGAGTTGGCCCAATGGGCGGCTCAGCCGGAGACGGTGGCCTATGCCCAGGCGCATCCGCAGGTGATGTTTTGGTTGGCGCTGGGGTTGCTGGCAGGGCCGTTGGGGAAATGTGCCCAGTTTCCCTTCCATTTGTGGCTGGATGAGGCGATGGAAGGCCCCATACCGGCAACGATTTTGCGGAATGCGGTGGTCGTGTTGACGGGCAGTTGGGTGCTGGTCAAGTTGGAACCGATCTTGGCCCTTTCGCCAGGGGCGATGGGGGTAACCGTAGGGGTAGGGGTGGCTACGGCGGTGGGGGCAGCCCTGATTGCGATTGCCCAGATTTGCGTCAAGCGGACGTTGTCCTATCCGGTGAGTGCCTATTTGGGTTTGCTGTTTGTGGCGGTGGGCACGGGACACCCGGAGACGGCCTTGTTGATGATGCTGACCTATGCCGTGGCCATGGGCTTGCCGGTGATGGCGGCAGGGAATGTGATTTGGAATAGTATTACCCAGGATGTGCGACTGTTAGGGGGGTTGGCGGCGCGACGACCCATCACCTTACTGTGTTGGTTGGTGGGAGTGGCCGGGGTGGTGGCGTTTCCACCCTTGGGGGGTTTTTGGAGTTGGTTGCGCTTGGTGACGGATGTGGCGGAGCAGTCGCCGGGGTTGGTGGCGATGGTGCTGCTGGTGAATGGGCTGCTGACGTTTGGTTTGGTGCGGGTGGTGTGTTTGATTTTTGGCAATCGTCCCCAGCCGATGAGCCAACGGTCGCCGGAGTTGCACTGGCCGTTTATCCTGCCAATGACGGTGTTGGCGGGGGTGGTGTTGCATATGCCCCATTTGCTGGCGGTGGCGGGGATACTACCTGCTTGGCAACAGGATTGGGGGCTGCTGTTGACGCTCAGTACGTTGCTGGGGGCGAGTTTGGCGGCGTTGGTGTACCTGAGTCCGGGCATTCCCAAGCCGGTGCGGTTGCCGGTGGCGGCGGTGCAGGATTTGTTGGCCTATGACCTGTACACGCCAAAACTCTATCGTATGACGGTGGTGGGGGTGGTGGATGTGGTATCCCGGATCACGGATGTTTTGGATCGGTATTTGGTGGATGGGTTGGTGAATTTGGTGGGGGTGGCGACGGTGTTTGGCGGCGAAACGCTCAAATATAGTACGTCGGGGAAATTTCAATGGTATTTGTTCACGATCCTGGTGGGCATGGGTTTGGTGGTGGGGTTGGCAGTGCTGACGTTTGGGGATTAAAGGAGGGGCGGCAATGCTCAGTGTGTTGATTTTTGGCCCCGTGTTGGCGGGTTTGGCGGTCTTTCTCCTGCGGGATGGACGGCAGGCGAAAACTCTGGCGCTGGTGTTGGCGGCGCTGATGGTGGGTTGGATGGGGGTGGTGCTCCGGCGGTTTGATGTGACCGCACCGGGAATGCAGTTGACGGAATTCGTGCCTTGGTTGCCGAATTTGGGCCTGAATTATCACTTGGGCTGTGATGGCTTGAGTGTGTCGCTGTTGGCACTCAACAGCATCATTACTTGGATTGTGGTCTATAGTACGCCGGCGGCGGTGGTGCGTCCCCGTTTGTATTACGGTTTGGTGTTGTGGATCAGTGGTGGGTTGGCGGGGGCGTTTGCTGCCCAGAATGCTCTGTTGTTTGTCTTGTTTTATGAGTTGCAGTTGATTCCCGTCTATTTTTTGATTGCTATTTGGGGGGGACCACGCAAGGGCTATGCGGCGTCGAAGTTTCTCCTTTATACGGCGGTGTCGGGGATTTTGCTGCTCGGAGGTGTGCTGGCGCTGGGCTGGCTGAGTGGACGGGCGAATTTTGATTACGGGGCGATGCGGGCGACGGTGGCCGGGTTGCCGGTAGCAGTGCAGGGGACGCTGCTGCTGACGTTGCTGCTGGCTTTTGGGATCAAAACGCCTTTGGTGCCGTTGCACACCTGGTTACCGGATGCCTACGTGGAAGCGTCACCACCGGTTGCAGTACTGTTGGGGGGCATTTTGGCGAAGCTGGGTACCTACGGGCTGGTGCGGTTTGGGGTGCAGTTATTTCCAGAGTTATGGGTACAGGTGTCTCCGGTGCTGGCACTGTGGGGAACGGCGGGGGTGTTGTTTGGGGCTTTGGCGGCCATTGCCCAGAAGGATATTAAGCGCATGGTGGCCTACAGTTCGATTGGCCATATGGGCTATGTGATGTTGGGGTGTGCGACGGCGACGCCTTTATCCTTGGTGGGGGCCATTGCCCAGATGGTGAGTCATGGGTTGATTTTGGCCATTTTGTTCCACCTGGTGGGGGTGATTGAGGCCAAGGTGGGCACGCGGGAGTTGGATGTGCTCAATGGGTTGATGAATCCTGTGCGGGGGTTGCCGACGGTGAGTTCCCTGCTGGTTTTGGGGGGGATGGCCAGTGCGGGGATTCCGGGGATGATGGGTTTTGTGGCGGAGTTTCTGGTCTTTCAGGGCAGTTACCAGGTGTTTCCCCTACAGACGTTGTTGTGTGTGTTGGGTACGGGTTTGACGGCGGTTTATTTTGTCATCCTGCTCAACCGCACGTGTTTTGGCAGGCTGGATAACCGCACGGCCTATTATCCCCCGGTCTGGGCGTCGGAGAAAATCCCAGCTTTTGTCCTGGCGGGGTTAATTTTATTCCTAGGGTTGCAGCCCCACTGGTTGGTGCAATGGAGTGAGCAGACGGCGCAGAATTTGGCGCTGACGACGGTGGCAGTGGCATCCCCGGTGGCGCAGTTATGACCTGAATCATGACGAGGAGTACCCCATGACGACAGCGACGTTGGAACCTCGGACGAAATTACCCCCTTCTCAGCACGAGTTGGCAGAGATCGTGCATCGGTTGGAAGCGGGGGGGGCAATGGTGCCGGATACCCCGGAAAATCTGATGCAGATTGTGGGGATTTGGTATGCCTATGCGGTGCCGATGGATTTTTATTGGCGGGATTTGTTGTACATCGCCGAGCAGGTGTTTTTGAATCCGTTGGCGTTCCGCAAGTTTTTCATTTCAGAGGAGTATCTCAACCGGCACAATCACTATGCGGGGGATGATGCGGATTTGCGCATTTGGCGGGGGGAAGCGACGGCACACCCTGAGTTGTTGAAATTTATCCGGCAAGGGGAAACTCGGCCCATGCCCCGTTGGTTGCATCATTTGTGGCACGACCGGATCAATATGGAGTTTGCGGAAGAATGTATGCGGGCGATGCTCTGGCATCGGGGAATGGGCGGCCAGTTTGACCCGTACTTGGACAGTGAGGAATATAAACAGAATGCGGACCGGGCCATTCGGGCCTATTTCCGGGGAAACCCGCTGATGTTGGGGCTGTATCGTCTGTTCCCGGAGATGTTTTTGGAGCAGTGTCGTCAGGCTTCTTACTATGCAAATTTGGGGCTGTTTTGGGAGGTGATGGCGCCGGTATTTTTTGAAATTCACGACCGTTATTTGGAAGGGAGTATTACAACGGTCAAAGATGCCATGAATTTTATCGTGAAGGGAATTTTTGCGGTTGCCGGTCGCCCGATTTATCACCACGTTTATATCCGGGGGGAATGCTACGAAATTATCCCGAAATCGAAGGGTTTTATGTGGTTGTACGAGGCGGCGTTGCCCTACGTAGAGGCGGTGTTTTATCGCACCTCACCGTTTCGGGGTACGAAGTCCTACAATGCTCAGGCGGGGATGGTACCGGACAAACAGGAGGATTTCCACTATGGGGTCCTTTATGCGGATAAATTCCCGGTGGGAACGGCAGGGATTCCACCTACGTTGCTGGCGCAGGATATGTTCCATTTCTTACCGGATTATTTGCGGGATTATTACCGGAAGCATTGTCGGGGCGAGGCAGATATATTGGTGCAGTTGGCGATTAGTTTTCAGCGTTCCATGTATTGCGTGACCTCGGCGGTTTTTCATGCCCTGCGAGAGGCTTTGTTGTATCCTTTGGATGATCCCAATCCCCGGCATTTATTAGCCAATCGCCGCTTTTTTGAAGCCCAGCTGGATCGCTTTTGTCGCCCAGAGTACGGGATACGCGATGCGGCACGAATTCGCCATATCCAAACCGCTGACTACCGGTAAAGGGGGGGGTCAAAGACTGCTTTTGTTAGCAACTGAAGCGCGGTGGAGTAGGCAAGCATCTTGCTGCTCATGCCAATGACAGCCTGTTAAGGGGTTATGGGATACGGCTGTAAACTCCTCCCAGGAAATACGATCTATCCTGGCTCTCTTGAGTGTTTGGTGGTCAGCAAAACTGATGCTCAGCCTGACAAGGGTTTCAGTCCCGTTGGCGAGAAAATAATTGCTATGCAGTCTTAACCACCCATTTCGGAGCGCCGTATCCTATGGGGGCAATCCTCATTTTTTGTCTGTCTTGTTGCCGTTATTTGGATGAGTTAAACGGGGTTTGATGGTGTTTTTTCTATGAGTTAGGTTGACCAGGGTTTGTGATACGCATTCGTTGGATGTGCCCCTTCTGGCTGGGGTGTTAGGATTGCTATGTGTACCCACACCTGCCCATGAATCCGCGCCAGTGGTTTCACCATCTACCTCGCCGATTTACGTTTACCCGTATTGGGGGCATTTTCACGTTGGTAACGGTGCTGGTGAGTATTGGGTCGTTCAACACGGGCAACAACCTGCTGTACCTGCTGTTTGGGATGCTCTTGAGTTTGATGATTGCTAGCGGTGTGCTTTCGGAAGAGGTGATGAAGGGGTTGGTGGTGGAGCGGGTGTTTGCCCAGCAAATTTTTGCCGGTACGCCAACATTGGTCACGCTGAAGGTGCATAATCGCAAGCGCCGGATTCCCAGTTTTTCCATCAGTATCACGGATCGCACACCGGCGGGCATGACGGCTCCGGCTAATTATTTTCTGAAGGTGGATCGGGGGCAGACGGTGCAGGTATCCTACTGGCTGACGTTTCCCCGGCGGGGCTGGTGGACGATTGAGGGCTACGAAATCAGTACCCGGTTTCCTTTTGATCTGTTTTGCAAGGTGCGATTCATCCGGTCGCCCGTATCGGTATTGGTTTACCCTGCCCTAGGACAACCCCCACATTTGCGGTTTTTGTCCCTGGTGGGAGAGGGCAACCGTCCGCAGGTGCAGCCTGGGGGAGAGGGAGAATTTCTGGCGTTGCGGGATTTTCGCCCTGGGGATGATGCCCGACGTATTTACTGGAAAGCCTCGGCACGACGGGATGTGCTGTTGCTGCGGGAGCTAGAACGCCAGCACCACGAGGCCCTGACCCTGTATTTTTACTCGGTGGCACCGGCCAGTTTGGAACCCCAGCGCCTGGAACAAGGAGTGAGTCTCTGTGCGGGTTTGGCCTACGAACTCCTGCACCGGGGGTATCCGGTTGCTCTGGTCACGCCCCAAGAACGGACCGCAATGGGCCAGGGTTTAAGTCATTTGGATGCCATTTTGCGACTGCTGGCAGTGGTAGAACGGTTGCCCCAACCGCCTGCCCAGACCCCGCTAACGGCTCAGGATCGCTGCATTGTGCTATCACCTGGGAGTTCCCCGCCCCTGGGCGCTGCCCAACTCCTGGCACACCTGCCATTTTAGTCGGCATAATGGGGGTGACGTTACGGGAGCAAAACCATGCGCCTACTACACACCATGCTCCGGGTGAGCGATTTGGAAGCTTCCCTGCGTTTTTACTGCGATGTGCTGGGGATGAAACTGTTGCGGCGGCAAGACTACCCCAGTGGCGAATTCACCCTCGCCTATGTCGGTTACGGGGATGAAGCTAGCCAAACGGTCATTGAGCTTACCTATAATTGGGGACGCACTGGATACACCCTGGGAGACGGCTTTGGGCACATTGCCATCGGTGTTGATGATATTTATACAACGTGTGAGCAAATCAAAGCCAAGGGCGGCAAGGTCGTGCGGGAACCGGGGCCAATGAAACACGGTTCAACGGTGATTGCGTTTGTAGAGGACCCCGACGGTTACAAAATTGAATTGATTGAACTAAAAACCCATTTACCGGACCAAGGAAGCGTCCAGCCGGAACAGGTCTTGAGCGGCACAACTACTGCTTAACCCATCCACCATTTACTGCCCCCGGAAACCCCACCGGCTTGAGGCGTTGGTGCTGGCGGGCGGTTTCCAGCCGTTGTAAATCCCGATAGCTGACCCAGTGGATACAGTCCACCGGGCAGGTATCAATGGCTTCTTGAATGAGGTAATCCGGGTCCCCATCCTGATTGATGACCCGAGAGCGGCCATAGTCCGGCTCAATGTAAAAGGTATTGCGGGCGACATGGGCACAGTGTTTGCACCCAATACAGACTGCCTCATCCACATAGACCGCCTGTTGCCGCCATTGACCGCCCAGTTCTGGCTCGAACCCCGTCCGTTCCATCAGGCTGCCCAGCGCTGCACCACCAACCGCAACGAACCATCAGGCAACTGCTGGGATTCACTCACTTGGAACCCCTGTTTTTGGCTGTGGGCGAGCACCACTTCATAGGCATATTGTTGGTGCAACCGCTTGATAAACCCTTCCACGCTCAGGGGTTGTTGCCAGTACTGCAAATCCGTCACCAAGTTGTACTGCTGGCCGTCCCAGACAAAGCCGATGTCGTAGCCATTCTCCTGGGGAATGACCAGTTCTGCCATGTGGGTTTGCCCCCGGTAGCCCCGTACCAATTGAGCGCCAACCCGGTAGGAATAGTTGAGGCGAGTCAGGGCCGCTTCCAGGGCTTCCCGGCACCGCAAGCTGGTTTGAATCGTACTGAAGTGGGACATAGGAATACCGCCTTTAGTAGTGAGGATAGATGTGCACGTCTTGGTGGTGGGGTTGGGCGGTGGCGGCCTGGAAGTACTCCGCCGTCCATTCCCGCTGGGCAACCTGACCCAAATCCTGCTCGATTGGGTAAGAAACCTGGGTACAGTTCTGACCGGCAATCCCTTGTACCCGCATTTCCACCCGCCCATCCGGGCGAATGATAAACTCTATGGTTTCCATCGGCCGTAACCCCACAAATTACCTCAGATTGTAACGAAGATAGGCGGAAATGACAGCCCCATCATAATTTTTAACATTCTTAGCCGGGGCGGTGTCCTGGGCATCTGGGGCGCGTTGGTTTTGGCAACGGGGTTACACTGGTGCAGTAGGCTGTCACGGAGCTTACCCATGACCCAAGACCGTCCCCCCAGCTATGTCCGTCTGGCCATGCGGAATATGGTGCGTCAGGGGCGCAAATCCCTGTTCCACTTCAGCCTCACGGCGCTGGGGTTAATAGGGGTGTTGGTAGGGCTGGCCTATCTCACCCGTCACTGAGGGCAACCCTGAAATCAAAGCCGTCGCTTGACCCACAGGAGCCGCAAGTGTGGTAGCCTGAATTTCACTTGTTCAAGATTAGGGAGAATAGGGACCACCCATGACTGGTAACCACTACCTGGAACCGGCATCTGTGACGCTCACGCAGGCGGAATACGAGCGTTACTCCCGCCATCTGATTTTGCCGGGGGTGGGGCTAGAGGGGCAAAAGAAATTGAAAGCAGCCAAGGTGCTGTGCGTGGGAACGGGCGGGTTGGGTTCGCCGGTGTTGCTCTATTTGGCGGCGGCGGGCATTGGTCGCTTGGGCATTGTGGATTTTGATACGGTGGACATTTCCAACTTGCAGCGGCAGATCATCCATACGGTGGCCTGGGTAGGGCAATCCAAGGCGCAGTCAGCCAAAGAACGCATTGCCCAATTGAACCCCCATTGCCAAGTCGATGTGTATGAAACCCAGTTACGGGCCAGCAATGCCCTAGACATTATTGCCAACTACGATGTGGTGGTGGATGGCACGGACAATTTCCCCACCCGTTATCTGGTCAATGATGCCTGCACGTTATTAAATAAACCGTTTATTTACGGTTCCATTTTGTGGTTTGAAGGCCAAGTTTCCGTGTTTAATTATCAAGGCGGGCCCACCTATCGGGATTTATTCCCGGAACCGCCACCACCGGGCGCTGTACCTTCCTGTGCCGAGGGCGGTGTGTTGGGCGTTTTGTGCGGCGTCATCGGTTCGTTACAAGCCACGGAAACGATTAAAGTGATTCTCGGCTTGGGGGATATCTTGAGCGGGCGTTTGCTGATTTATAATGCGCTCAAAATGCAGTTTCGGGAGTTAAAGCTGCGTCCCCATCCTGACCGTCCTGTGATTAAGGAACTCATTGATTACGAACAGTTTTGTGGGATTACACGTGCCAAACAGCAAGAGCAGCAAATGCAGGCGGAAATTCCTGAAATCACGGTGCAGGAATTACAGCAGCGGCTGACGACGCAACCAGCGAAAACACTCCTTGTGGATGTGCGCAATCCAGGGGAATACGAAGTAGCCCGCATTCCTGGTTCCGTGTTGATTCCCTTGGCGGAATTAGAGCAGGGGCCGGGGCTAGAGAAATTAACGCAAATGTGGGGGGATCGAGAACTGGTGGTGCATTGCAAATCGGGGGTGCGTTCCCTGAAAGCATTACATTTGATCAAGGAAAAAACCGGGCGGGTGGGGCTGAATGTTAAAGGTGGTATTTTGGCCTGGAGTCGGGAAATTGACCCCTCCGTACCCCAATACTAAGGTTGCAATCAAGGTGGGTGACCCCTGATGAAAAAAGCCCTGATTACCGGCATTACCGGACAAGACGGTTCCTACCTCACCGAGTTTTTGATACAAAAGGGCTATGTGGTGCATGGCATTATTCGGCGGGCTTCGTTATTCAATACCAGCCGACTGGATCATTTGTACAAAGATGCACACGACCCTGAGGCACGCCTTTTTTTGCACTATGGGGATTTAACCGATGGAACGGGCTTGCGGCGGATTATCGAGCAGGTGCAACCGGATGAGGTGTACAACTTGGGGGCGCAATCTCACGTAAAAGTCTCTTTTGCCCAGCCCGAATACACAGCAGATACCGTAGCCACAGGTACACTGCGATTGTTAGAAGCAGTGCGGGATTACGAACATATTTCCGGGCGCAGGGTGAAATTTTACCAGGCGGGTTCCTCAGAAATGTTTGGAGCAGCACCTCCCCCGCAAAATGAAAAAACGCCTTTTTATCCCCGCAGTCCCTATGCCGTGGCAAAGGTGGCAGCCTATTGGTACTGCGTCAATTACCGGGAAGCCTACGGGATGTTTATTTGTAATGGCATTTTGTTTAATCACGAGAGCCCACGGCGGGGAGAAACCTTTGTCACCCGGAAAATTACACGGGCGTTGGGGCGGATCAAAATGGGATTGCAAAAGTATTTGTACTTGGGTAATTTAGCGGCGAAGCGGGACTGGGGATTTGCCGGGGATTATGTTGAAGCCATGTGGTTGATGTTGCAACAGGAGCAGCCGGATGATTTTGTCATCGCAACGGGAAAAGCCCATTCGGTGCAGGAATTTTTAGAAACGGCGTTTGGGCTGGTAGGTTTGGATTGGCGGGAGTATGTGAAAATTGATCCCCGCTATTTCCGCCCGACGGAAGTGGATTATTTACTAGGAGATGCCACCAAAGCCGCCAAACAATTACACTGGCAACCCCGGTGTAGTTTCCCAGAATTGGTGCGGATGATGGTGGAGCATGATTTGGAGTTAGCCCGCCAAGAATTGACGCTCAAAGAGGCAGGCCATTGGGTGCATGTTCCGGGATTGAGTGATTAGGGGGGATGTTGTGGATGCCGGTTAAAACTGGGAAAAATTGGCTGAATCGTTTTCTGCGTATGAAGCGAATTTTGAAAAAGAGTTTGCAGCAAATTGCCGCAATTTTCAAACCCGAATTCACTCCAATCACCAGTGGAACTTTTGACCTGCATGAGCTGGTCACATTATTAGGTAAAGATGACCCAGTGATCCTAGAAATTGGGGCGAATGATGGCGGTCATACGGCTCTTTTTCTAGAGCTTTTTCCCAAGGCGAAAATCTATGCTTTTGAACCTGACCCCCGTGCTTCTGAGAAATTTCAGCGGCGATTGGGGAATGATTCCAGGGTTGTGTTAGAGAAGATCGCCATTTCTGCCATAGATGGAGAAATTGATTTTTTCATGAGCAATAGCATTGCCTGTGAAGATATACCTGGCAATTGGGATCAATCCGGTTCCATAAGGAAACCCAAAGAGCATCTGGAAGTGTTTCCTTGGTGTATATTCGACCAAACGATCCGGGTGCCTACGCAAAGATTGGACACTTGGTGGCAGAAGGCGGGTGTGGGGCAGATTGATTTTATTTGGGCAGATGTTCAGGGGGCAGAAATTGATCTCATTCAAGGTGGTCAGCAGGCTTTGGCCCAAACTCGCTATTTCTATACCGAATACGCCAACGCCGAGCTATACGAGGGACAGATTCCTCTGCGAGACATTCTGAAATTGCTGCCCAACTTCCGACTCATGCGCCGCTTTAGCAATGATGTTCTGCTCAAAAATAAACGATGGAAGTAGGGTTAACTCGATTAATGGAATGACAATGGCTGGGCCATGCACCTTGGAATCAAGCTATTCCAATTCAATGAAATAATTTAATCAGTAGCTCTGTTCTACCCACAGAGTGGGATTGTCGGCTCAAATTGCTTTATCATGATGGGTGGGGTAGATCATGGTTTGGTTTTCGGCCCTTACTTATGGAATTAGTGCGTTATCTGCATACGGCGCTTACAGTGAATGACCTGGAACGATCCCAGCATTTTTACGGTGAGATTTTGGGCTTGAAATTGGTGCAGCGCGATATGAAATTTCCTGGGTGTTGGTATGAACTCCACGGCGTTCAGATTCATTTGATCTACCAGCCCCACCCACCCCTTCCCTTGACCGACCCGGATCGCTGGGGACGCAATCCTCACTTGGCTTTGGCGGTCAAGGATTTAACGCAAGCAGCGCAGGAACTGGTATCGGCTGGGTATCCGGTGCAACCCAGTAGTTCCGGGCGGGCGGCGCTCTTTACCCGGGACCCCGATGGTCATGTCATTGAACTCAGCCAGTGGGAACCTGAACCCCATCCTGACCGTCGGTAATGTGCGGTTTAGGGCAACATTTTCCCTCTGCCTATGAGGTACGGTACAATGATGACCAGCGTTGTGTGGCAACGGTTTTCGGGCGTACCCTATGCTAACCCTTGATGCACCGGCGGGCTGTCCTTACCAGGATATGCCGATTACGTTTCCCCGGCGGCGCACACGTCCTGTGCAGGTGGGAGATGTAACTATTGGTGGGGGCCACCCGGTGGTGGTGCAATCCATGATCAATGAGGATACGCTGGATGTGGCCGCATCGGTACGGGCGATCCGACGGTTGCACGAGATGGGCTGTGAAATTGTGCGGGTGACAGTACCGAGTTTGGCCCATGCCCACGCTGTAGCAGAAATTCGCAAGCAATTACAAAAGCAATACAAGGATGTGCCGCTGGTCGCTGATGTGCATCACAACGGTATGAAAATTGCTTTGGAAGTGGCCAAGCACGTCCACAAGGTGCGGATTAATCCGGGGTTGTATGTGTTTGAAAAACCCAAGCCCAACCGCACGGAATATACCCAGGCGGAATTTGATGAAATTGCGGAAAAAATTCGTGAGACCCTAGCGCCGCTGGTGATTTCTTTGCGGGAACAGGGCAAGGCCATGCGCATTGGGGTCAATCACGGTTCGTTGTCGGAACGGATGCTATTTACCTATGGGGATACCCCCGAGGGCATGGTGGAATCGGCGCTGGAATTTATTCGCATTTGTGAGTCGTTAGATTTTCGCAATATTGTGATTTCCCTCAAAGCCTCACGGGTGCCGGTGATGCTGGCGGCCAATCGCTTGATGGTCAAACGGATGAATGAGTTGGGGATGGATTACCCGTTGCATTTGGGGGTGACGGAGGCGGGTGACGGGGAATACGGGCGGATCAAGTCCACGGCGGGAATTGCGACGTTGTTGGCGGAGGGGATTGGGGATACCATTCGGGTATCGTTGACGGAGGCGCCCGAAAAGGAAATTCCCGTATGCTATGGCATTTTGCAGGCGTTGGGGTTGCGTCGGACGATGGTGGAGTACGTGGCGTGCCCTTCCTGCGGCCGGACGTTGTTTAACCTGGAGGACGTGCTACACAAGGTGCGGGAGGCGACGAAGCATCTGACGGGGTTAAACATTGCGGTCATGGGGTGTATTGTCAACGGGCCGGGGGAAATGGCCGATGCGGACTATGGGTATGTGGGGAAAACGCCGGGTGTGATTGCTTTGTATCGGGGGCGAGAGGAAATTAAACGGGTGCCGGAGCAGGATGGGGTAGCGGAGCTGATTAATTTGATCAAGGCGGATGGGCGCTGGGTTGAACCACAAGACACACAAGGGGATGTAGGATGAGGATGCAAAGGAAATGGCCGTGGCAGTTGGCACGGGGTGTAGCGATTGGGGCGACGGTTACGGCGGCGGCGGGGTTCCTGGCGACTGGGGTAGGTAAGCAGAGTTGGGCGAGTCTCAAAGACAGTCCCAAGCAGTTGGTGGATGAGGTCTGGCACATCATTTACCGGGATTACGTGGATGGTTCGTTTAATAAGCAGGATTGGCGGCAGGTGCGGCAGCAGTACCTCAGCCGGGAGTACAGCAGTAAGGAGGAGGCATACAAGGCCATCCGGGAAATGCTGGAGAAGTTGGGCGACCCCTATACCCGGTTTATGGAGCCACGGCAGTTGGCCAATCTCCGGGTGGATACGTCGGGCGAGTTGACGGGGGTGGGGATTCAACTGGCGCAGGAGGAGGGAACGGATCGCTTGGTGGTGATTGCCCCGATTGAGAATACGCCAGCGTCACGGGCGGGAATTTTGCCCAAAGACTATATTGTTGCGATTGATGGGCGCAGTACCCGGGGGATGGATATTAACGAGGCGGTGTCTTTGATCCGAGGGCGTCCGGGGACGACGGTGCAGTTGGTAATTGAGCGGGATAAGAAGATATTGACGTTTACCTTGACGCGGGAGCGGATCGAAATCCATGCGGTGCGCCATGAGGTGAGAGAAGCGCCGGTGGGGAAGGTGGGGTATATCCGCATGACTCAGTTCAATGGGAATGCGGCGCCAGATATGCGGGCAGCGATTCGCCAGCTAGAAAGTCAGGGGGTGACGGGGTACATCCTTGACCTGCGGGCCAATCCCGGGGGGCTTTTGCAAGCCAGTATTGAGATTGCTCGGATGTGGATGGACAAGGGTACGATTGTTTCGACGGTCACCCGGGCCGGGCAAGCGGAGCGGTACGAAGCTCATCGGCGGCCTTTAACGAATCGTCCGTTGGTGATTTTGGTGGATGGGGGTTCTGCCAGCGCCAGTGAAATTTTAGCTGGGGCGTTGCAGGACAATCGGCGGGCGACGTTGGTGGGTACCAAAACCTTTGGTAAGGGGTTGGTGCAATCGGTGCGGGAGTTGCAGGATGGTTCGGGAGTGGCGGTAACGGTGGCCAAGTATTTCACGCCAAGCGGCAAGGACATCAATAAAGAGGGCATCATTCCCGATGTGAGAGTAGAACTGACAGATGAGCAACGGGAGAGGATCATTCGTGACCAGGCAATGGGCACGGCGATGGACCCGCAGTATGCCCGGGCGGTGGATGTGCTGACAGATTTGGTGCGTCGCCACAGTAATACTCTGCGTCAGGGTGCGGCCAAGTAGTTCGTGCCATGTCCCATGTCATTATTTTGGTTTGGTTGCTGGGGTTTGCCTTGGTGCATAGTGGGTTGGCGGCCTTGCGTCCCCAAGGGGAACAGCGTCTGGGGGCACGGGGGTATCGGGTGCTGTTTGCGACGGCGAGTTTGGCGGTGGCCGTGCCGTTGCTGGGTTATTTTTTGCAACATCGCTACGATGGGGTGCAGTTGTGGCAGGTACAGGATGTGCCGGGGGTGCGGGCGTGGGTTTGGGGGTTAACGGCGCTGTCTTTTTTGTTTTTGTTTCCCGCTACGTTTAATTTGGGGGAAATTGCAGCGATTCAAAAACCACAAATTCGTCTCTATTCCCAGGGGATTATTCGCATCTGTCGTCACCCGCAGATGGTCGGGCAAATTCTGTGGTGTATTGCCCATACGCTGTGGATTGGCAGTTCGTTTATGGTGGTTACGTCCCTGGGGTTGATTGCATACCATTTGTTTGGTGTGTGGCATGGGGACCGGCGTTGGGCGGCTCGTTATCCCGAAGCATTTCCGGAACTAAAGGCCAACACTTCCATCATTCCGTTTTGGGCGATTGTGCAGGGGAAACAAAAGCTGGTTTGGCGTGAATTTCTCCGTCCGGCCTACGTGGGTGTGGCGGTGTTTGTCATCGCCGTTTATTGGTTACACCCACAGATGCTACGTTGGGCGCAAGTTTTTCCTTTTTAGTTGCCGTGTGAGTGCTCAGAAAATGGCGTGGTTACAGCCACATGTTCATTCTGGCAACATATGTCTCACCAGTTTTCTTTCTTCGTGACATACTCCCAGCACTCATGCTAAAGCATAGAATGCGGGCTTCAAGAACTCCGTCCCGCTGACGCGAACAGTGACTCCTGTGAAGGACATTTCCTGAGCTTTAAGGACGGGATACCCCACCGCCCTGTTTTTGATGGTGATGGCCGCATTCTTCTATAGACCTCAATACCTTATTACACAACAAAGAAAAAGGAGCAACAAAAACGGGGTTTTATGTGCTAAGCTATATGTAGCTTAGCTTCTTTGATGTGTAGTGAGTGCAACCGTAGAGACAGCGATTGACCCGACCACAGGCGAGCGGTTTCATTGCGTCTTTGACACCAAGACCTGTTTGCCGGTTGAGCCGATTCAGAGGTTTCTCAACTACTGCCGGAAGCGGGGGTTAGCAGCCAACACGGTCGAAACCTACGCTTACCGCCTGGTGGATTACTGGCGGTGGCTCGAGTACAAAGGCTTGAGTTGGGATGCGGTGGGTCTGGAGGAGCTGGCCGACTTCGTGAACTGGTATCTACTTGGGGGCGACGTGGAGGTTATCGACGAGTCTTTCCGGGAGTGTGTCTCCAAACGCAGCCCCAAGACGGTCAACCAAGCCGTGACTGCCGTTCAGGGGCTGTACGAGTTTCACGCCCTCGAAGGCCGCATAGACCAGAAGCGGTTTACCAAGCTGGCTCACGGTTGGGGTAAGCGTGGCGGTTTCCTGCGGGGCATCGTCAAAAGCGGGCCGGAGCGGCGTAAGCAAATCAAGCTCAAAGAGCCCAAGGTCTTTCCTGGTTGCCTGAGTGATGCGGAGGTCGCACGGCTTGTGGAAGCCTGCCTGCGCTACCGCGACAAGCTGATGGTGATGCTCTTACGTGAGACGGGCCTGCGTCGTGGAGAGCTCCTGGGGTTGCATCTGGTGGATGTTCAGGAGGTGGACGTGACAGGGCGGTTGCGTGTTGTGCGCCGCCACAACCCCAACGGCGCTTGGGCCAAAGGAGCGGAGCGCGTGGTGCCGATTCTGCACAACCGCCGCGCTGTGCAGGAGATGCTGCGTTTGTACCTGCTGGAGGAGTACCCACCTGAAGCGGAACGACTCGGCCACGGGATGCTGTTTGTCTCCCTGGAGGGCGAGCAGCGTGGCCAGCCCCTGAGTCTGGTGCGCCTGAACAAGCTTTTTGAGGAATTGCACCGTCGTACGGGCATCCAAGCGCACCCGCATCTATTCCGTCACACCTTTGCCACGCGGCTGCTCCAGATGGGTTACCCCGACCAGTATGTGCAGCAACTCTTGGGCCATCGTTCCATCAGCACCACCAAAGACATCTACAGCCATGTCCTCGATGAGATGGGTTTGGAAAGTTTTATGGATGAGGAGGAAGAGCAATGAGTGCCGTGCCCTTAGCCGACCTGTATGAGCGGGTCAAGCAATCAGAGCTAGGTAGTCAATGGGTTGACGACCCACTGATGCAGCAAGAGGTTTGGCCGCTAACAGCACTAGGTTTCGACGAGGAGTATTTTCGAGTTCACGGCACAAAGAACGTCTATTTCACACGCATTACGCTTCCTTGGCTAAAGTACCTGGCCAAACTTACGGCAAGGGCGCGGGCTCGAGAGAAGTGTTCAGCCGACCGAATCATTATTGATACCAACTGCTTAACCCACCTCAATGAGTTTTTGCTGGCTCATGGCTGCACTCAACCCGCAGGCATCACAGAGAGCCTTCTTAAGGCTTTCGTCTTAGCCGGTAACAGGAAACATTGGCACAGCATCTTGTTATATGCAACGCGCCTTTGGGCAGAGGAGGGCTGGCTGACCCTACCATTTACCCCAATGCGAATGGGGAAGTCAACGCCCAAGGTGGAGACGATTCCTGAGGAAGTGTTGCACCAAATCTATGAACAGCTTGACCTTTTTCCTCCGCCTTGGGAACGCTTGTTTCGGTTGCAAATTGCTTTGGGGTGCCGCATCAGCGAGATGCTACTGATGCCACGCCATTGCCTCAAGCGGGAAGGAGAGCGTTGGTTTTTACTACGCTGGGTAGCCAAACGGAAGCAGTGGCGTTATGTCCAGGTTCATCCCCTCGTTGCCGAGGTAGTGCAAGAGCAGCAGCGGTTTTTGGACGAACAGTTGGGCAAGGACTCTCAGTTCAGCAGACTTTTCTGTAAAGCATCCACAGCACTTCGGGACGGAGCAGGTGTGGGAGGGCGTTTTCAAGCTGAGCCTGTTTATGAGCCTAGTCCCTTATCG
>Ga0272447_1001145_pt1 | contig 17377 bp, 17 predicted proteins | sample YNPCB0133_FD_194589 | JGI IMG/M metagenome (GOLD analysis project Ga0272447, IMG submission 194589) | Hot spring microbial mat communities from Yellowstone National Park, WY, United States - YNP-CB-013-3 | ecosystem: Environmental > Aquatic > Thermal springs > Hot (42-90C) > Sediment | place... | reverse complement strand
GCGCCAAGGGTGAGGTAGCAACGATGCACATCTCTTGGTCCTGCGCAAATTCATTTAGCAGAACAGGCGTTGCGCGGAGGGGATAGATGCACCTTGTAGCCGCAGGCTTTAGCCTGCGTTCAATCATTGTGATCTGCCTCCTGAGCCTGCTACTGGTAAGCTGTTCGCCTGGCAAACACTCTCGCAACGTCGCCGGGTCCGAAATCCGTTTCTGGAACGGGTTCACCGGTCCCGACGGCGCCACGATGGAGAAGATTGTCAAACGGTTCGAGCGGGAGACGGGCATCCGTGTCAAAATGCAGATTATCCCCTGGGGCACCTATTACGACAAGCTGGTGCTGAGCCTTGCTTACGGCGGCGCGCCCGATGTGTTTATCTGCCACGCCAACCGTATCGCCGAGTTCGCCCGTTACGGCGTGTTTCGCCCGCTCGATGACCTTATCGAGGCGGATAGAGATTTTGACCCTTCCGACTTCCTGCCAAACATCTGGCGAGCGGGACAATATGAAGGCAAGCAGGTGGGATTGCCGCTGGATTGCCATCCGCAAGGGCTGTACTACAACCTGAAGCTGTTCCGCGAGGCAGGGATTGTGGACGCGCAAGGTAATCCCAAACCTCCTGAAACGTGGGAGGAGTTTCTGGATGCCGCGCGCCGGCTGACAAAAGATAAAGATGGCGACGGTCGACCCGACCAGTGGGGCTTTGCCTTTACCTGGCTGCGCACCAACTGGATTACCTTCATCAGTCAGCATGGCGGTTCCATCCTTTCGCCCGACCTGAAGCGTGCAGCGCTGGCAGAGCCGCCAGCCGTGCGAGCCACTCAGCAGATGTGCGACATCATCACCCGGTACGGCGTTGCTCCCAAGCCCGAGGGCTTCGATTCGTGGATGGGCTTTCGGCAGGGGCGTGTGGCGATGGCGATCGAGGGAATCTACATGCTCTCCAGCGTGGAGGAGCAAAAAGGGCTGGAGTACGCCGGCGCGTCGGTGCCCTCCTTCGGACCGAAGCGGGCGGTGTGGGGTGGTTCGCACCTGTTGTGTATGCCCAAAGACCTGTCGCCACAGCGGGCGCAGCTGGTTTGGCGATTCATGCGCTACCTCTCCGACCACAGTCTGGACTGGGCAGAGGGCGGACAGATACCCGTCCGTCGCTCGTTACTCGACCAGCCGCGCTTTCGGCAGATGCGGGTGCAGTATGCCTTCGCCAAGCAGCTGCCCTACGTGGTGTTCGAACCCGCTTCGCACAAATCTACCGAAATCATGCCCTTCTATGATGCCGCCATTGAAGCCGCGCTGCTGGGAATCAAAAGCCCTCAGGACGCCCTGAACGAGGCGGCGCGACGAATCCAGCAGGTGCTTGACCGACCATGAAACTCCTGGCTCTTCCCGCACATAAACGACATGAGGCGATGGTGGGCTACCTGTTCATCGCGCCCTATCTCGTGCTGTTTGTGGCGTTTGTGCTGGTGCCCGTGGTGTGGGGCTTTTTCATCAGCCTGCACAACTGGCACGTGCTGGGCGAACAGAAGCCCTTTGTGGGCTTTGCCAACTACCGCGCCCTGCTCCGCGATGACCTGTTTGGCATCGCACTACTGAACACAGGCTACTTTGCGCTGTTGACGGTTGTTCCGGGCAACATCGTCTCGCTGTTGCTCGCGCTGGGACTGAACGCCCGCATCCGCGGGGAGAACGTGTACAAAGCCATCTTCTACCTGCCCGTCATCCTCTCGGTGGCGGTGGTGGCGATTATCTGGCGGTGGATGTACAGCACCGAGTTCGGGCTGCTCAACTACTACCTGAAGGTGGTGTGGCAGTTCCTGCACCTGCCGGGCGAGTTTCAGCCTGTTGCCTGGCTGAACAGTCCACAGACCGCCATGCCTTCGCTTGCACTGATGAGCATCTGGTGGGGCGCAGGCGGCAACATGCTTATCTATCTGGCGGGACTGCGGGGCATCCCCGAAGAGTACTACGAGGCGGCACGCATCGACGGGGCGGGCACCTGGGGAAGGTTCTGGCACATCACCCTGCCCCTGCTGAAGCCGTCGCTGCTGTTCTGTCTGGTGATGTCGCTGATTGGCTCCTCGCAGGTGTTCGGGCAGAGCTATATCCTCACGGGCGGCGGCCCGCACTACAGCACGCTCACGGTGGTGCTGTATATGTATCAAACGGGCTTCAGCCTGTACCGCATGGGCTACGCCTGCGCGGTGGCGTACGTGATGTTCATCATCGTGCTGGGGTTGACGCTACTGCAGTTTCGACTGCTCTCGGCGAGGCAGGAGGAGTAGACGATGCGTGTCTCTCTGGGGCGAACGATGCTCTATCTGTTGATGACGGCGGCAGCTATCCTGTTCCTTGCCCCTGTCGCCTGGATGCTGGTGATGTCCATCCTGCCCGAACACGAGATTTTCCAGCCCGTGCCGCACTGGATTCCGCAGGAACCGACCTTGCAAAACTTTCAGGAGGTGTTCAAGCGGGCGGAGGAGGCGCCCATCATGCGCTGGTTCTGGAACAGCCTGTTCGTAGCGGGCACGGGCACGATCGCCTACCTGCTACTCAGTTCAATGGCGGCATACGCCTTCTCGCGGCTGGAGTTTCCAGGCAGAAACATCCTGTTCTTTGTTGTGCTGTCCACGCTCATCATTCCCGGGCAGGTGACCATTATCCCCGTGTTCCTGATACTGCAGAAGCTGCACTGGTTCAACACCTACTACGCGCTGATTGTGCCAGGGCTGGCGGGGGCGTTTGGCGTGTTCCTGTTGCGACAGTTCTTCCTCACCATCCCGCGCGAGATAGAGGAGGCGGCGTTCATCGACGGTTGCGGCAGGGCAGGTATCTATTGGCGCATCATCCTGCCTCTTAGCAAGCCCGCGCTGGCGACACTGGCGATTTTCTCCTTTCTGGGTGGGTGGAACGACTTCATGCTTCCCCTCATTGCCACCAACGAGATCGAGATGCGCACACTGCCTGTGGGGCTGACCATCTTTCTGGGGCGCTACAGTATGCAGTACGGTCTGGTGATGGCGACGGCGGTGCTGGCCACCCTGCCTGTGCTGGTGATGTTCCTGTTGTTCCAGCGGCACATTATTCGCGGCGTGGTGCTGACCGGGCTGAAGGGGTAACCTTCGCTACGCAGCTTTATTTTGAACGGAAGGAGAGTCGGCTGGAGGGGATAAGCGTTTGGACGTCCTCAGCTGCTCGATAAGCGTTTCCCAGACCGAGGCAGGGATACTTAAGAATGCTTTCACGATCTGCGGGTCGAACTGCGTGCCTGCACATCGCTCGATTTCTGCTGCGGCCTGCTCCAGTGAGAGCGCAGTACGGTAGGGACGGTCGGATGTCATGGCATCCAGCGTATCCGCGATGGCAAAGATGCGCGCACCGATGGGGATATCCTCGCCCCGCAGTCCTTGTGGATAGCCACTGCCGTCCCAATGCTCATGATGGCAAAGCACAATCTCCTCAGCTGCCCTCTGCAACGAGCGCACTCTCATGCACATGCGGTAGCCGATAACGGGGTGCTGTCTCATAATCTCCCACTCGGCGGCAGTAAGGGGACCCTCTTTGAACAGGATGTGGTCGGGGATACCAATCTTACCAACGTCGTGCAATAGCGCACCCCGCTCAATATGAGGATGCTGATGATGGGGCACACCCACCGCTTCGGCGAGCAGCATAGTGTAGGTCGTTACTCGTTCGCAATGTCCCTCTATCTCTCGTTCACGCGTTTCAAGGGCGGTCAATAACGCTTCCAACATGTCGGAGTAGGCTTCGTTCAGCTGGCGCAGGTGCCGCTTTTGTTCATCCATCCAGAGACGATGGCGGTGGAGGTTCCGTTCAATCACGAGAGGCAAATCCACTGCGCAGATCGATTTGGTGACCACATCGCTCACTCCACTGTCCAATAGCTCCCGAAGCGTTGCCACCGAGTCGGTCTCGGTCATGATCACGACAGGGATGTCGGGATAGTAACGACGCACATGCCGGGCAAGTGCCACGCCGCTCATGCTGGGCAGATGGAGGTCGGTGAGGCACAAAGAGATTCGTTCGCGTGCCAGCACCTGCAGGGCTTCCTGTCCGTCGTGCGCCACAGTCACTTTGCATCCGCAGCGGTGCAACGCCTGTCGGATTAGTTCTCCGACCACTGGCTCGTCATCCACTAACAGGACATGCGCGCGCGACATACAGTCGTCTCCGTCCAGTTTAGGGTTGGTGTAACGCGAACACAGGACACGTATAGGAATACAATGACTTCATCGGTTGCCGCAACACTACGTATTATCGAAGAGCAGTCAAGTTTCTTGCAGGGTACCGCCAAAACGCTCAACATATTCCCGTAACATAGCAAGGCAGCGTTGCGTCCAGTAGCGCGCGATGGCGTGCAGGTCGAAGCTGCCATCTAAGGCCGCATCCCGAAGGGTACGCGGTACTACATCGAGGTAAGGTAAGTTTGAGGGCAGCGGAACAGCGATGTACCCAGGCATCTTGTAGAGGCGCACCAGACTCCCGTATTGAGGAAACCAGTGAACGTGCACCTCCATCAGCCACATCGTGCCATCCGTGGCGGTGTAGAACTCCTGCTGATCGATAGGGGACGCAGGGGAGTTCTCCCCTGCGCCCTCAGTCACTTGCTCAGCCATTTGCGCAGGCGATTGATAGTAATATCACGGTTAAGCTCTGCGATGGCGCGAGTCAGCGGAATGCCCTTCGGGCACACCTTCACGCAGTTTTGGGCGTTTCCACAGCCCGTGATGCCGTCGGGTCCAGCCAGCACGTCGAAACGTTCGTCTTCCAGCGTCGCTCCGACGGGATGCAGGTTGAACAGTTTCACTTGCCCAAGCGCGGCGGGACCGATGAAGTTGGAGTGCGCGTTGACGTTCGGGCAGGCTTCCAGGCAGCAGCCGCAGGTCATGCACCGCGCAAACTCGTAGCGCAGCTCGCGGATGTTGTCGGGAAGGCGCGGCCCGGGTCCGAGGTCATGTGTGCCGTCAATCGGCACCCACGCCTTGATGCGCTTGAGCGTCTCGAACATCTCGCTGCGGTCTACCACCAAGTCGCGCACGACGGGGAACTTGCTCATCGGTTCTAGCGTGATTTCCAGATGCCCGTTGACGCGCTTGCCCACCTCGTCCACCAGTGCGGAGCAGGATTGCCGTACGCGACCGTTGACCAGCATCGTGCAAGTGCCGCAGACCTCTTCCAAGCACGCGGCTTCCCAAACGGGTGCTGTCGTCGGCTGACCTTGCCGGTTGACGGGGTTGCGCTGAATGTGCATCAGGCAGGAGATGACGTTCATGCGCGGTCTATATGGAACCGCAAACTCCTCCCAGTAGGGTTTGCTCTGGGGGTCGGCTTGTCGCTTCACTTTCAAGATGACCTGCTGGATCTCGCTCATCGGTTTGCACCTCGGTCGTCTTTTGCCCCTACTGTCGCAGCTGGTTGTGGCTGCGCCTGCAAGGTGGCTTTCTTGTCGACGTCGTACTTTCGGATGCGCGGGGGTATTAGGGAAGTATCTACTGGCTCATAGAAGATGTCGGGCCCGTCTGGAGTGTAGCGAGCCACTGTGGTCTTGAGCCATTCGGCGTCGTTGCGCTCAGGATATTCGGGCTTGTAGTGAGCGCCACGGCTCTCGTTGCGCAACAGCGCGCCCCGCGTAATCACCTGCGCCAACACCAGCATGTTGCGTAACGCGCGCGTGAACGGCACAATCTGGTTCTTCCACAGCGATGTGTCGGTGATGTTAATCCGCTTCCAGCGCTCCATCAGCTCCAGAATCTTCTCTTCGGTCTGGCGCAGTCGGTCGTTGTAGCGCACCACTGTCACGTTGTTGGTCATCCATTCGCCCAGCTCCTGATGCAGGCGATAGGGGTTCTCATCACCTGTCATCTGCAGCAGGTGCTGGTAATCGTTCTCGTGGTATCGCTGTTCCGCTTCATACAGCGACGATGGCAGGTCGGCTGCCGAATCTTCCAGCCCCTTCACGTAGCGTACTACCGCGTTGCCTGCTACCTCGCCCCCGAAGATGCACGCCAATAGAGCGTTGGCGCCCAGCCGATTCGCGCCGTGATACTGGTATTCGCACTCGCCTGCTGCATACAGACCAGGGATGTTGGTCATCTGATTGCGCGTGCTTTCGGGGTTCAAGAAGCCCTCTGGCGTGCGCTCGTAATCGATCCACAGTCCGCCCATCGAGTAGTGAACCGCTGGGAAGACGCGCATGGGCACCTCGCGCGGGTCTTCGCCCACGAACTTGGTGTAAATCTCCAGAATGCCCAGCAGTTTGCGCTCAATCACCTCGCGGGGCAGGTGGGTGATGTCTAGATAGACCTCGTTGCGCCCCATGATGCCGCGCTTTTGGGTTACACACACCTCGAAGATTTCCCGGGTGGCGATGTCGCGCGGCACTAGGTTGCCGTAGGCAGGATACTTCTCCTCTAGGAAGTACCAGCGGTCGCTCTCCGGAATGTCGCGCGGGTGACGCTTGTCATAGGGGTCTTTGGGTACCCACACCCGTCCTCCCTCGCCGCGAATGGCTTCCGACATCAAGCGCAGCTTGTCCTCGCCCGGGATGGCGGTGGGATGCACCTGAATAAACTCGCCGTTCGCGTAGTATGCGCCCTGCTGGTAGCAAATGCTGGCAGCGGAGCCAGTGTTGATAATGGAGTTGGTGGACTTGCCGAACAGGTAGCCAGGTCCACCAGTAGCCATCACCACCGCATCAGCACGGAAGGCGCGGATCTCCATCGTCGCCAGGTTCTGTGCCACCAGTCCGCGACAACGCCCGTGAGCATCGCGCACGATGCCCAAAAAATCCCAGCCTTCATACTTCTGCACAAGCCCCTCTACCTCGAAGCGGCGCACCTGTTCATCCAGCGCGTACAGCAGCTGCTGCCCTGTGGTAGAACCAGCGAACGCTGTCCGGTGGTGCTTGGTGCCTCCGAAGCGTCGGAAGTCCAGAAAGCCTTCTGGAGTACGGTTGAAAGGCACTCCCATTCGGTCGAGCAGATAGATGATGCCAGGCGCACGGTAACACATGCTTTTAACTGGTGGCTGGTGCGCGAGAAAGTCGCCCCCGTACACCGTGTCGTCGAAATGCTCTTCGGGGCTGTCCCCTTCGCCTTTGGTGTTCACCGCGCCGTTGATGCCACCCTGTGCGCACACGGAGTGACTACGCTTCACTGGCACCAGCGAAAACAGGTCTACAGGCAGCCCTTGCTCCGCAATCTTAATCACCGTCATCAGTCCGGCGAGACCGCCGCCGACCACTGCCACACGTTGTTTTGCCATTTTAGTTCACCTCGGCGTGCTTATCGGAATGCAAATAACGCTGCCCAGCCCAGTGCTGTCAGCAAGACGAAAATGACTGCGCACACCTTCGCGCAGGCTTGCTGTGCCCTCTCGCTCACCGTGATGCCCCAGCGGATACAGAAGTTCCAGATGCCGTTAGACAGGTGAAACGTCGCAGAGGTGATGCCCACCAAGTAAAAGGCGACCAGCAGCGGATTGCGGAAATACTCCACCATGCCATCGTAGTAGATGTTTGCGCCAAACAGACGATGGCTGATGGTCGTCCCCCACACGTGTACCGCGATGAAAACAATCAGGATGACGCCGCTGATGCGCTGCCACAGATACATCCAGTTGCGCCAGTAGGAGTAGCGTCCGACGTTTACCTGCCCGTGCGCTGTAATGACTAAGCCATACAGCCCGTGAAACAGCAGGGGCAGGAAGATGAGCCCCCACTCCAGCACGAACAGGATGTGCGACGGCATCTTCTTGTTGAAGAAGTCGATGACCGCGTTAAAGTGCTGGGGGCTTGCCAGAGCGAACGAGTTCAGGGTCAGGTGCTGCACCAGAAAGATTCCGAGCGGTACAATTCCCGACAGGGAATGGAGCTTATGTAGGATATGGTTATCGGCTAAGAGTAGCGACCGTCGACGCGCTGCGATTACTGTCATGTTTTGCCTCGCTAATCAATCGCGGATTGTTCAGCCACATTATACCTCAGTCCGTTTTATCAGGTCAATTCGGGTACAATAGCAAGCAAGGGGAATGTAAGACATGGAGAAAATCGTTTTGGCGTCGCCGCGGGGGTTTTGCGCAGGGGTTGCCTACGCCATCGAGGTGTTAGACCTAGCCCTGCAGGCATACGGCACACCGATCTACATGCGCCATGCCATCGTGCATAACGAGCATGTGGTGCGTTCCTTCCAGCAGCGTGGCGTCATCTTCGTAGAGGAGATTTCCGAGATTCCGCCTGGCTCCACGGTGGTGTTCAGTGCGCACGGGGTATCGCCTGCGGTCCGACAGGAAGCAGCCGCGCGCAACCTGCGCGTCATCGACGCCACCTGCCCACTGGTCTCCAAGGTACACCGCGAGGTGCAGCGTTTTGCCGCGCAAGGATACCACATCATTTACATTGGACATGCGGGACATGTCGAAGCAAAGGGCACGATGGGGCACGCGCCAGGGCAGATAACCTTAGTGGAGAGCGTGGAGGACGCTGAGCGCGTGCAGGTACCAGAAGGCAAGATTGCGGTCGCTACTCAGACTACCCTTAGCGTGTACGAGGTGGAGCGCATCATGAAGGTGCTTCGGCGGCGCTTCCCCCACCTGGAGACACCGCCTAAGGACGACATCTGCTACGCCACGACCAACCGCCAAAACGCGGTCGTAGAGCTGGCAAAGGTGTGTGATCTGATATTGGTGATCGGCAGCCGAACGAGTAGCAACTCCAACCGACTGTGTGAAGTAGCTAGGGAAGCAGGTGTGCCTGCCTACCTACTGTTGGAGCCAGAAGAAGTTCGCCCCGAGTGGCGTAGCGACTATTCGGTGGTGGGCATCACTAGCGGCGCATCTACTCCAGAGAGTTCGGTGGAGGCGATTATTGGCGAGCTGCTGCGTGGACAGGAACATGTGTCTGTGCAGACCTTGCAGACGGTGACCGAGACTATCGAGTTCCTGCCACCGCGTGCGCTCATCGCAGCAGCAAATCGGTAGCACCTGCTCTATCCTTTGCGCAGCGGACGGGGAGTAGGTTCCCTCGTAACCCGTAGTCCTGAACGGTGCAGCCCGCGCTGTATCGCGGGATGCTGCATGAACCGTCTCCATATAGCACCATTCCGATAGTTCTCAATCGCTAGCAGCGCCATGCCCAAATCGATTCCGATAACATCTTTGTCCCACCAGTCCCTATCCACATTGAAGGCGTTGCTAAACCCATAACGTCCCCAGATTTTGGCACGATAGCGGTCGTACATCGCCTGCATTGCCCGCAGCGACTCTTCGGGAGTGAAGATGACCGAACCGATAGGGGCAGTGGGAGCTACCGTGCCGTCTGTGGGGTCTCCCATGCCGAAGGGGGCGTAGCCCCGATAGCCGTCGGGTCCGTCCGAGGCAGTAATGCCCCAGATGTCTTCACTAAAAGTACGGAACCGATGCTGATGGTCGATACAATACTGCCGATTGGCCAGCGTGGCGTGAACGGAGCTCACCCAATAGTCCCATCCTAAAGCGTCGCGTCGGTTGCGCAGGTCGATATAATGATGGGACATCTGATGCACGAACAGCGGCCCGCCCAGCAGGTGCGGGAACCGTTGCTGGTACTCCATCACAGGTCGTTCCCACGCTTTCCAGATTGCCTCGGGGAGTTTTTGGTGCGGCGCGCCCAGCGCGAGAATGTATAGGATAATGTGTTCACAATAGTAGTCCCAACGGTTTTTCAGGAAGCCTTCCTCTGGGCGCCAGCCGTGCGTGAAGCGCAATTCGTTGGGTTTGGTGCCTCCGTCGGTGCGCATGACCTCGAAATCCAGCCGTCGATAGAAACGGTCGGTCAGTTTGGCGACTTCACCCTTGAAAAACTCTGCCGCCAACAGCGCACCCGCGAGAAACAGCGCGGTGTCGATGGTGGATACCTCACAGTTCCACACGCGCTTGCCGTTGCGCCAGTCCACGAAGTGATATAGCCAGCCGTGAAAGTGGAACATATCGTTTAGCACAAAGCGCAGCGTGGTCAGGGTACGTTGCTCCGCCTGTTTTCGCCCCACCCATCCGCGTTGCACTGCCACCACGTTCGCCGCGAGCGCGTACCCTGTGCTGGCGATGCTGGAGACGGTGTAATCGTCGGGGGCAAAGTTGTCCGCACGGTCTTTGGTTAGCCCAGTGTCGGGGTGGGACTCGTTCCAGAAGAACCGCCACGCGCGCTGTTGCACTTCGTTCAGTAACTGCTGTGTGGTCAACGCTCTGCTCCTGAAGGATGTTAAAAAGGCGGAGGCATCCGCCTCCGCCTAGGAGGGTGCTTACCGCACCTGTCCTCTTGCTACGGCTTCGCGGAAGGTGCGGCACATGGTGTCCAGCCACGTCAGGTCCAAATTACCGATAATCACACGCCCGTCGGCATCTTTGGCATAGCCCCACTTGTTCGTGCCGTCGGGGTTATCGTGGGTGCAGACGGCGTCCCAAGTGGTCCACTTGGCGTGCCCGTCCAGATAGGTTAGGTTCGCGGCGCGGTCGCTGCCTCTATGCCTTGCACCGAAGTTCGCGCCAGCGGCACCCCAGTCTGGCACAAAAGCCATCCAAGGACCATAGTCGGGCCATACGTCCTTGTGCTCGCCCACGATGAGCGTGTTAGCGGGATAGGGGAAGTTGACCTCCGCGTAGTTGAAGCCTGCCCACCACTCACGGGAGTCTACGGGAGAGCCCGACTTGAAGAAGGCGTGGTACAGGAAGTAGCTGCGGAAGGTCTTGTGTACTGTAGGCGGATAGACCTCGCAGTCCACCCTGCCGTCGCCGTCCAGGTCACCGCTCGTGTCGTCCAGCGTGCGGCTCAAGGGGTTGCTGGGGCACTTCAGCAGGTCCCAGTTCTTGATGTAGGGGTGTAGCATGTGCTTCCAGTTGGCGTCACAGCCGCGCGAACACCAAGCGCCAGGGCAAGTGCGGCGCATTGGAAGCACTTCGTCGTAGTCCTGCGTGTACATGCGGATGGCAAGTCCAATTTGCTTCATGTTGGACAGGCAGGACGAGACCCTTGCCGATTCTCGCGCCTGCGAGAACACGGGGAACAGGATAGCTGCCAGGATCGCGATAATCGCGATGACCACCAGCAGCTCAATGAGCGTAAAAGCCCGGTTGTGTTTCATGTGTGTTCGACCTCCTTCGTGATGTGTGATGATGGGATGCTGGTTTTTACCGTCCCTGTGCGCCCGGCGTAATTGGGGCAACGGGAGCGTTATTCTGACCAGGAATCACCCCCGGGTACATGGGCGGACCTGCGCCCGCGTCTTTTGCTGTCTTCACACCGCGGCTGAAACTGCCGGTCATCGCCATATAGCCCACGATGAGCGCAATAACCAACACCACGATGACCGCAATCGCTACAGGCGGACTGACCTCCTTTTTCAGGTTCATGTCGCTCCCTCCTTTGGTAGCGTTAATCGGTTCAGCATAAAGCCGAAAAAAACCGTCTTCGCTCACGAAGCTGCACCGCACGATCGCCGAATGTCCAGCGTCGGCTCGAACACTCGCGCGTAACGGCGCGGACGCTCACCGCTGATCAGACGCACCAGTGTCCGTACTCCCTCTCGTGCCATCTCATACACCGGCTGACGCACACTGGTGAGTGGCGGGTCGGTATGGTTACAGACCTCTGTCGAGTCGTAGCCCACTACTGCCACATCCTCAGGTATGCGCAGGTTCATCTCGCGAAGCACCTGTATCGCGCCGATAGCCACCTCATCGCTCCAAGCGAAGATGGCGGTAGGACGTTTCGCTGATCGCATCAGTGTCACCAGTGCTTCGGCATTAGAGAGGGGACTGGGCATTTCAATCACCCACCCTTCCTCAGGCTCGATGCCCGCTTCGCGCATTGCCTGCACATAGCCATGCCACCTGTCGAGCGCAGGGGCAGCCCGCGAGCTGCCGCGCAGATGCGCAATGACGCGATGTCCTAAGCTCAGTAGGTGCTTCGTGGCAAGGTAGCCACCCTTCACGTTGTCACAGTCTACGTAATACACATCGGGTCGGCGCGCGCGCGTGAATATCAGCACATGCGGGAACACATTGTCCGCCAGAATATCCGATAGTGGGTCATCGATATCGCGCAGCAGCAACGCCCCGTCGATGCGTCCGTCCATCACCGCGTTGGCTTCCTGCTCCACATCATTGCCATGCGTGCCCGTGTACATCAGCAGGTCGTAGTGTTGCTGGATGGCTTCATGCGATGCCCCATGCAGCAGCTCGAGCATGAAACCTGACCATCCTCCAAAGATGCCCGCGTATTGCATGACCACGCCGATGGTATTCGTACGGCGTCGGGACAGCGCACGGGCAAGCGCGTTGGGACGATAGCCTAACTCGCGGATGGCTTCCCAGATGCGCCGGCGGGTTTCGTCGCTGATGCGCACTTTGCCCTCCCGTCCGTTGATCACGTACGAGACCGTGACCTTGGACACGCCTACTTTTCGCGCCACGTCGGCGATGGTGACGCGCTCTCGTCGCATAGCCATCACACTCTAACCGGTTAATGTATCTTTATTATAACCTCCGCTGTTCAGATTGTCAAGGGTTTTTTGGGGTGTTCGAAAAAGAGACTGGCGCTGCAATCTTGCCCCCGAATATCTCACGGTTTCTTGACATTATTACCTCTCTGTGGTATCATCTCGCTAGAAAGGTTACTTCCTCACAAATTAGCAGATGTCATGAACCACTCAATTTGAGCACGGAGGTGGCGCGTATGAATTCGCAGCCGACCAACTTGCAAGGTGCTTTGCAGAGCATTGTCGCCAATGTACCTCAAATGCTGGCGGCAATAGCCACACTAATCGTTGGCTACGTGGTAGCGTTGCTTCTAGGAGCGAGCGTCCAGCGATTGCTGCGCCGTACTGGGATGGACGCCCGCTTAAGAGGCTGGTTGGGCGATGAGGCAGAAGGAGATGCGGTCCGCTTTTCGGCGTGGGCTGGCAAGTTCGTTTACTACGTGGTGATGTTGTTTGTGCTTATTGCGTTCTTCCAGATATTGGGCTTGACCATGCTCACGGCTCCGCTCAACCGCTTCTTGGAGCAGGTATTCGCCTATGCGCCTCGTCTGGTAGGGGCGTTGTTGCTGCTCTTTGTCGCGTTGATCGTAGCGCGTGTCGCGCGGGTAGTCGTGCAACGCTCGTTGAGTGCGGTGCGTCTGGACGAGCGTCTTGCAGCAGAGCCAGGTGAAGAGGCGAAACCATTCAGTCAGGGAGCGGCAAACACAGTGTATGGTTAGTATTGGTGCTATTCCTGCCAGCCGTGTTAGGGGCGCTCGGTTTGACGGGGCTGATGGAACCGATCCAGCAGATGCTGGATAAAGTGTTGCAGGCTTTGCCAAATGTGCTGACCGCCACCCTCATCGTGGTCGTAGGGTTGTTTGTCGCGCGACTGGTGCGGCGCATTATCGAGAACCTCGTCGCGTCGGTCGGCGCGAACCAGCTCAGCGAGCGTGTGGGGCTGGCATCGCTGCTAGGGCGCTACACGCTTTCTAGCGTCGTTGGCTGGATTGCGTACGTGCTGGTACTGTTGTCTGTCATCACCGGCGCGTTGCAGGTGCTGGCGTTCGAAGCGTTGACCACACCGGTCAGCAACATGATCGACCGCATGGTAACTGCGCTGCCCGCGTTCTTCGGAGCCGTGCTGGTGCTCATTGCGGGTTACGTCATCGGACGCTTCACGAGAGGGGTGGTCAGCAGTCTGCTGGCAGGCGTTCGCTTCGACGCTTTCGTGCAAAGCGTGGGCATCCGTCTGCCTGAGGGCGCGAAGAGCCCGTCTGAGCAGATGGGACAGTTGGCGTTGCTGGTGGTGATGTATTACGCCGTGATGGAAGCGTCGAAGATTCTGGGGCTAACCCTTGTGGCTGATGTGCTCCGCAACTTCCTCTCGTATGCGGGACACATTGGTGCTGGGCTGGCTATCTTCGTGCTGGGATTGTATCTGGCGCAGGTAGCGGCTAATGCCGTGCGTGCTAGCGGAATGGGACAGGCGAACCTGCTTGCGGGATTAACACGCGCGGTGGTGCTTATCTTCGTGGGGGCGATTGCGTTGCGTCAGATGGGCATCGCCGACGAGATTGTGGTGTTAGCGTTTGGCCTGTTGATGGGAGCCGTAGCGATTGCGGCGGCACTGGCGTTTGGTCTGGGTGGACGCGAAATCGCCGCACGCGAGCTGGAAAACTGGCTCAATCGCCTCCGCAGCAATGACCGCTCGACTGGTTCGCAGTAAACCGACATGCCCTCTTCTCTCCGCAGGGAGAGAAGAGGGCTTTTACGCTTTCTCCACCTCTACGAAACACGTATGAAACGTAGAACCTCCTCCCATGTCTGCCAAACGGTCGGAGGTGAGCGCGTTGACATTACGTCCGCCTGGGCTATCGCGATGCCACCACAGCGAGGGCGACCAAGTGGTGCCAGGGCGCACCTGTTCTGAACTGACCACCGCTTTGAGTCGCACCTCGCCGCGGGCGTTATAGACGCGCACCCAGTCGCCCTGCTGAATGCCTCGCGCTGCCGCATCCTGTGGGTGAATCCAGATTCGCGGCTCACGCTCGCCCTTTTGCATTCGCTCCAGATTGGCAAAGGAGGTGTTCAGGAAATGGTGCGCGGCAGGCGTCATCAGCTTCAACGGATAGCGTTGCGCTGCCTCGTCCTCCTCGCGGGCAGGAGTATACACTGGTAACGGGTCGTAACCGTCTCGCTTCGCCCGCTCAGAGTAGAACTCCACTTTGCCCGAAGGCGTTCGGAAGCGTATCTCGCCGTGCAGGTAAGGGGCGTAGGGGTCAGACGGGGTGCGCAATTTGGCAAAACCGTGTTCTAGCAAATACTCGTAGGTGATGCCGCGCAGGTATGGGTGGTCGCTATCCAGTGCCTGGCGGATGATGTCTTCCGCGCTATCACGGAAGCAATCCTCTTCGTAACCCATCCGCCGCGCCAGCTCGGAAAGCACGTCCCAGTTCGGACGGCTCTCGCCCAGCGGCGGGATCGCAGGCTGATTCAGCTGCACGTACAGGTGTCCGTAGGAGGTGTGCAGGTCCAGGTGTTCCATCTGCGTGGTGGCGGGCAGCACGATGTCCGCGAGCCGAGCCGTGTCCGTCCACAGCTGCTCATGCACCACCGTGAACAGGTCTTCGCGCAACAGCCCCTCAATCACGCGGTTGCTGTTCGGCGCGACAGCCGCAGGGTTGCAGTTATACACATACAGCGCCATAATTGGGGGGTCATCCAGCGTAAGTAACGCCTCGCCGAGCTGGTTCATGTTGACAGCGCGCGGGTTACCCTGCAACAGGTCGGGACGTTTGACGGCTTTCATGTTCAGCGGGAAGTGCGCGCTGGTGGACAACAACAGCCCGCCGCCCAGCTCCTTCCATGCGCCGATGACCGCCGGCAGGCAGGTGATGGTGCGTATCATCATCCCGCCGTTGGTGTTGCGGGCGATGCCGTAGCCGAGACGAATAGCCGAAGGGCGTTGCGTGGCATAGGTGATTGCCAGCCGTTCGATGTCTGCTGACGCGATGCCCGTTATCTGCGCCACGCGGTCGGGCGGATACTCCTTGAGAACCCTGTCGCGCAGTGCCTCCCAGCCAAGCGTGTGCGCGCGCAGGAACTCTTCGTCCTGCAACCCTTCGCGGAAGATGACGTGCATCAACCCCAGCGCCAGCGCGCTATCCGTTCCATGCTCGAGATGCACGTGCCAATCGGCGCATTCGGCGGTGCGGGTGCGGAACGGGTCGATCACGATGAGCGTCGCGCCACGCTTCTGGGCGTCGCGCAGGATAGCCATCATGTGGGTGCAGGTGCTGGCGGGGTTCATACCCCACACGACGATGGTGCGCGCGTAGACGAAGCTCTCGGGGTCTATTCCGCCCGACCAGCCCATGGTGTAATCGTAACCTGCCTCGGCGGCAGTAGAGCAGATAGTGCGCAGCAGGCGGCTGCACCCCATGCGATTCCACAGCCTGCCGTCGCACGCGGACATGTTCACGATGCCCATCGTGCCCGCGTAGGAGTAGGGCAGAATGGCTTCGGCTCCGTAGCGCGCGATAACCTCTTGCCAGCGGGTGACAATGGTCTCCAGCGCCTCGTCCCATGAGATGCGCTCGAACCTGCCCTCTCCCTTCGCACCTACCCGTCGGTAGGGATACAGCACGCGGTCCGGGCTGTACACACGCTCCTCGTATCGATTCACTTTACAGCACAGATAGCCGCGCGTGACGGGATGGTCGGGGTTACCCCGAACGCCCAGCAGGCGACCATCCTGCACCCGCGCCAGCATCGCGCAGGTGTCGGGACAATCGTGCGGACAGACAGTTTTGATTTCAATCAACGGCTCGCTCCAGAGTGCCTCCGCTTGCGTCACTCGATCTTCTTTTTGGTCTTGCCAGCGAAGAACTCGTCGGTGGCTGCACCAATCGCTTTGACAGCGGCGTTCTGCATATGGGGTGTCTTGGGACCACCGCTGAACAGGGTAATGCCCCACGTCACCAGCAGCGCCCCCGCTGACTCATACCACTTCTCCGCCTTCGTGCTGGCGGAATTGAAGTCCTTCACTTCATGCACTATTTCCCCATTTTTGACATCGATAATCACGAGACTGATGGTGGCGTCCGCTTTGGTTTTTGGACCAAGGCCAACCCACACAGATCGTACTCGCCAACCGACGGTGCCGGAGCATACAAAGTCAGCGCCGACCTTCCTGCCGAACTCCAGCAACCGCTTCGCATCGAAAGTGGTGGGCAGTTGTCCGAGCTCCTCGACAGTGAGCGGTTGTTCAGGGAAGCCTAACTCCATCCAGGCTCGTCGGCAAGCAGCGTCGGAGATGACTTCGTAGCCGCCACGTTGCTCAAACAGCTTGCGCAGCACGTCCTGTGCGGTACTGACTGCCGTCATGTTGGTGCCTCGCTCGTTCTCTGCAAACGTCCAGGGGTATAGCGCTACTTTCGGCACTTCCACCTGAGCAAAACTGTGAACCGCCCATATGCAAACCCATACCCCAGTGACGATCAGGTGTTGCCAGCGCATCTTGCAATCCACCTCCATTTTTGGTCTCGTCGAGGTTTTAATTTCAATACTTCGCAGGACGCTGTCCGCGTTCCTCTTTCCAGTCGGCGGCGAGCGGTATCCCGCTCGTCAAAAACCTCTACTACAGTATTGGCTCGTCTCACCCGAAAGTTGAGCCTTCAACAGCACGTCCGGGTCTTCATGGTGTCAGATTTTTATAACCACCAACACAATAAGGCACGAAGGTTTGAAAATGCTCTGCAGAATACCGAAGGCCTCATTTGGCTCATGGGATGGTACAATAGTAAAGGGAGGTGCTTATTGATGAATGTCGTATTGCGCGCACGCTTCGACGGTAAAGTCATCGTT
>Ga0272447_1001144_pt1 | contig 17384 bp, 14 predicted proteins | sample YNPCB0133_FD_194589 | JGI IMG/M metagenome (GOLD analysis project Ga0272447, IMG submission 194589) | Hot spring microbial mat communities from Yellowstone National Park, WY, United States - YNP-CB-013-3 | ecosystem: Environmental > Aquatic > Thermal springs > Hot (42-90C) > Sediment | place... | reverse complement strand
GGACTACCACCGTCCCAGCGACCATGCCGAGCGGCTCGATTACGACAAGCTCACGCGTGTGGCGCTCTTGGCGGCGCGGCTGCTGTGGCGCCTTGCGCAGGTGTCGGCGCTGTAGTAATTTCGCACCACCCCAGCCCCGTGCGACCGGAGGGAGCTCAACCCCGCTAGGTCCGGAAGGAAGCAACGGTCGGCTCGCCTTCGGTGCGACACGGTCGGCTGGGGCTTCTTGCAAAAAGAAGCGGGCGAGGGTGCTGCGCCCCTCGCCCGCTTGTTGGATGGTGCTGAAGCTTAGCGAGGTCTTGGGATCACCGGGGTCAGGATGAGCTCCTTCGGGCTCTTCGGACGCGGTCCGGTCCAGATGTACTCCGTCCCACACCAATTCTGCGGCTTGCCCGGACCGGGCGCGCCATCGATGCCTTCAAGCACAGGGGTGCCGATAACTCCCACCCAGGGCCAGTCCGGATCGCGCGGCGGATTGCCATTAGGCCAGAGCACTGGCATGCCGCCTTCAACCATTCGAAACTCCGGAATACCAACGTCCGAGGGGCGGGGAAGGCTAATAGGACCAGCCATGCGATGAACTTCAACTTCCGCGCCCAGCTCAGCCAGTTGTTGCCGAATAGCCTGCCCCATATTCTGGTTACCCCCTTGAGGTGGAGCTTGCCGCGTTACCGCGCCCAAGGTTTTCCCCGTTGGGCGCCCAGCTCCAGAGGCAATTGCTTGATTGAGCACATAGCCGGTGTAGCGGGCGGTGGAGCCTACGGTCTCTTCCCCTTGCCCAAGAGACCCTGGTATACCGCACACAGGTCCATCGCCAGGGTCAAGCTCCAGCTCGGGCATCGGTAGCCCAACGTGGGTTGGGGTGAAGTTCCCAACTACGAGCACGTTGCCCCTCCGTTCCGCGATAATCGCTCCCTCCACACCTGCATTGTAGGCGATCTGCCGCTCCTCTGCAGGTGCTGGTTCGACGACCACCCTGTCAGCCAACGGCTTGATGTTGATTCGCGCAGCAGATGCTGGCTCGGTGGTGCCCTGCGGGGTGCCGTTGGGGACATAGTAGTCCACAAGCTCTGCTGGCTTAGTGGTATCCTGTGGTAGCGCGTAGAGGAAGTAACCGCCCGTGTACCGGGTCCTGTCCACTCCGGCACCCGCTGTGTCCTGCGGGGTGCCGTCGAGGTCGTATATAACCGCGTACTTCGGTGGCCAGTACTGCACCCCGAAGGTATCCTGCCCCACGCGGTAGATGGTTGCATACTTCGGTGGGTAGGACTGCACCACGAAGGTATCCTGGTGCGTGCGCATGGCGCTGATCTCCTTGCGCACCTCATGCGCCCAGTTCTTCCGAAGCTGCTCCAGTTGCTGCAGCGAGAGCTTCTCCGGCACGCGCACCCGCAGCACGTACAGCACCGTGTCCTCCTGGATCGGCGGCACCTGCAGGCTGATGGGGTGCCCGCTAATAAGCTCCTCATAAGGGACCTCCCAAACGATGACAGCCCCCTGTTGCTGCTCCTGCTGGGCCATTCCTAAAGTTGCCAATAGACCCCAAGAGCTAAGCGCCAAAAGCAGCGATAGTGATCTCTTCATGAGTCTCCTCCTTTTTTGTTTAAGACTCGTTCATTAGGTTTGCGCCTAACCTGCTTCTATCCCTACTTATGGCAACATAGGGAATGTGCAATATTTTCTTATTCTATAGCTTAAAACTGCACGGCAAAGCCATTTGAGTTCTAGTCTTCCTAACATAGTTCGTCTCATTTTCTCTTTTTTTTCATCTATAGCGTTTCTGTCAAATACTTTCGACTTGAATATCCAGTTGTGCAAAAATTTCACTCCTTTTACTAAGGTCTTTCTCATGAATAGCTTTCACCTTGCTACAAAATGGACACCCAAACCTCAGCAGGCTTTCGGGCTAGAGGGCGTTTTAGCCAAACGGCTCGTTTTCTACTGCCTCCTTTAGCGCTTCAGGTGCGTTACAGAAATCTAAGCGCTCCATTTCCAGAGAACGAAAGAGGTTTCTCAGCGCTTAGGTTATGTAAAGCAGAAAACAAAACACATACCACAAAGGATCAGGAGGCATTCTTCCAAATCATAAGGAACTCAGCTGCGGTAAATCGACAAGAAGACTGCTTAGTCGCTGGGCTCAAGCTGATGCGTAAGCAGAGAAAACACCTCTACAAGCAAATGGCACTGCCTCGACGCGCTTCACATCCTGCGACAAACCTGCCCTTAGCACAATCCAGCCTGTAGCGTGTGCCTGTAAGGCCCAGGGGCCCGCTGAATCACATGATAGACTCGATGCCCAATCTTGGCGAAAAATCGTTAGGCCTACCTAAGGCCAGCTAACTTAAGCGCAGGAAGAGCATTAACGTCTCTAACAAACGCAACCTGAAAGCAGCCAGTACGTACCTCGTATAAAATGAGAAATATCTCTCAAAGCTATGAAGACGAAAGACCCTCAGTTTGAAAAATTTCGGGTACGTGGTACCCAGCTGCTTGAGCGCATTCGGGAAATTATTGAGGAAGGCAATGCGCAGCGGGTCATCTTAAAAAAAGATGACCGGGTGCTCTTGGAATTTCCTCTTTCTGTAGGGGTAGGAGGCGCAGCGGCGGCTGTACTATTCGCCCCAACGCTGGCTGCAGTAGGGGCAATTGCCGCGCTTGTCAGCGACGTGGACGTGATCATCGAACGCCGATCGTCTTCGCCTCCGGAGCTTCCAGGTGGTGAAGCCCCTAACGCCTCTGCATAAAAAAGTACGGTGCCCTGGTACCTCTTAACGACCAGGGCACCCCGCGTTTGCTTTTACTTACAACGTAACGCCAAAAACCAAATAAGAGCGCTCAACCCGAGGATTGGGATTGAGGATATAGCTTACAAAAAGTGGAAGCGCAAACTGTTCGGTAATCGGGATGGTGCGCGAAGCCGATAGCCCCAACTTGACCAGCGCCACAGCTCCAGTATTGTAAAAACCGCTCTTACCCCCTACAGCGGCCACCCTGGCGGTTAAATCCACTCCATTTATTGTAAAAGGATACTGGGCTTCGAGATAGACTGAGTTGTCGGGATCATTGTAGGCAAAAAACCCTGCAAAAAGCGTAAAGGGGGTCGACGCTGGCCCCGTAAGTTGCACAAAAGGCTCTAAATAATGTGCACCCCTACCGTTGTTGCCGAAATTAAAAAACTTACGTCCTCCGGGAGCTGGAAAGTGGTAATCGGTAACACCTACGGTCAGGACACCGAAATTGAGGCTTACGTACAGATCGTGTTCGTTGGCATAAGCCCCTGGCGTAGCGATGGCATAAGAAGCCCAAGTTCCGATTGTTAGCAATCCAGCCGTTAGGCGCAATCCCGGCTGCACGCTCATCGACTCTCCAAAATCCAGTCCCCGCCAAACGTAGCGGCTCACCACATCGGCTCCCAGGTGAACCTCTTGCGCCTGCGCTGCGTGTATGTGCAGCAAGCCCCCAAGCAGGAGTAGGCAAACCAGCGGTCTTATATTGACTCCTAATTTTAACTGGTTAATTTTTGTTTTTTTCCTATACTATTAAACATAAAATTTAACTTCAACATACTTTTTTATTAAAAAGCGCTTTCTATCATAAATCTTTATGATTCCTTCTTATCATTCCGTACTTACAGCGGCTCAGCAGCTCGATGGCGTAGCGCACCGCACGCCGGTCATGCATGGGCGCACACTAGATCGCCTATGTGGAGGCTACGTGCTGCTTAAGTGTGAAAACTTCCAGCGCACCGGGTCTTTCAAATTCCGCGGTGCTTACCATGCCCTTGCCTCGCTTCCTGAGGCAGAACGCAGCCGCGGGGTACTCACGTACTCTTCAGGCAATCATGCCCAAGCCCTGGCCTTAGCGGGGCAGTTGCTGGGCGTTCCTGTCACGGTCGTTATGCCGACTACCGCCCCTGCGGTTAAACAGGCTGCCACAGCCAGCTATGGAGCCGAAATCATTCGCTACGATCCAGCCCAAACCTCTCGTGAGGTGTTGGGGCTTCAAATCGCCCAAGCTCGCCACTTGACGCTGATTCCTCCCTATGACCACCCCCACATTATAGCCGGACAAGGAACTGTTGCCAAAGAATTTCTTGAAGAAGTTGGTGCGTTAGACGTGCTCTTGGTACCCTGTGGAGGTGGTGGCTTGTTAGCCGGGTCTGCGCTAAGCGTACGCGCCTTAACACCTCGTTGCCGGCTTATTGGAGTAGAACCCGAACGTGCCGACGACGCAACCCGCTCGTTTCGCACAGGCTGCTTGCATCGGGTGCATAACCCCGATACCATTGCCGATGGCGCCCGAACCCCTTCGCTAGGCGAAATCACCTTCCCGATCATCCGGCGTTACGTGGACGACATGGTTACGGTCTCTGAGACCGCCATCTTACAGGCCATGTATCTTTTGTGGGAGCGCCTAAAGCTCGTCGTCGAACCCACCGGCGCCTTGGCCCTGGCAGCTTTACTGGAACGCAAAGTGCTGGTTGCCCACCAGCGTGTCGGGCTAATTATAAGCGGAGGCAACGTGGAACTGCGCCAAGCGCTAAGCTGGTTTGTCCAATTGCCTACCCCTTTGGAGATATGAGCAGCATAGATCCTGTGCATTTGGAAGCGTTGGTAGCTCGCTATGAGCAGCCCGCCTTTATCGCCGAGGACCCCATCGCTGTTGTACATGCCTTTGATGAGCCGCGCGACCAGGAAGTAATCGGCCTTTACGCAGCCCTCCTGGCCTGGGGACGCCGCAAGCTCATCCTGCGCAAGCTGGAAATGCTATGTGCCTGCATGGACTACCAACCTTACCGGTTTGTCAGCCAATTCGATCCGGTACGTAACGGCTATCGGCTTGCAACGTTTTGCCATCGTACCTTTCAACCGGTTGATGCGCTGTGGTTTACGCTCAACCTGCAGGCTTTGCTGCATCGGTATGGCTCAATAGCAGCCTTTGTCGCACAGCATTTGCCGCCTCGAGCGCCCACCATCGAACCCGCCCTCGAGGCGTTGGGCCATGCTTTATGTGCGCTACCTGGAACGCCCGAGCGTCTGCGCAAGCACCTTCCGCGCCCTTCCAGCGGTAGTGCCTGCAAACGGTTAGCGCTATATTTTCGCTGGATGGTGCGGCCAGGTCCGGTAGATCTTGGCCTTTGGAAAGTGGTGCTTCCTTGCCAATTGGTACTGCCCTTAGATGTGCATGTAGGCCAACAGGCGCGGACTTGGGGATTGTTGCAGCGGCCGCAAAACGATTGGCAGGCGGTGCAGGAACTTACGGAAAATTGCCGACAGTTTTCCCCTGAAGATCCAGCCCGCTATGATTTTGCCCTTTTTGGGGCCGCGCTCTATGGTGCCGGAACTTCGTGATCGATTACCGGTCCAGGTGCCAAAGTCTCCCCAATGGCTCGGTATGCACGATTGTAATACAGCACTGGAGATCCATCTTCGGACGTCTCAATCTCGCACACTTCTCCCACAAAGATCGTATGATCGCCAGCTTCCAGCTTACTGTAAGGTCGGCAGAGCAGAACTGCCAGTACGCCTTCTAAAATCGGTGTACCATAGCCGTCCAGCCGGTAAGCCAGTCCAGCAAACTGCTCGGACCCCCTAAGGCCTGCTTCGGCAAAGCGTTGACTCAAGTAAACCTGTTCGGCGCGCAGCAGATGTACGGCAAATCGTTCAACCTCAAGCAGCACCGCATGCATACGGGACTTATGGCTGACGTTAAAGGAGATAAGCGGCGGGTTGAGCGACACACTGGTAAAGGATCCGATTGTAATCCCGCGCATCTCGACAGGTGTGGCAGCCGTCACTACCGTAACCGGCGATGGGACGCGCCGCATTACCTGACGAAACGCTTCGCTGCGTGAAAGATTCGTCATAGACTACCTTGAGGGCATCGGGCCTTATCGCTTTTAGCGAAAGACGTCCTTAACCCGGCTGAAGAAGGATTTACGCCCGCCTTCCAAACGGGGCTGGAAAGAGGGCGAATGTCGCAGTTGCTCTAAAATTCGACGTTCGTTTTCGGTGAGCGCTGTAGGAGTCCACACGTGCACGCGCACCAGCTGGTCCCCGCGACGCGAGCCGTTGAGCTCCGGCAGACCGCGCCCCCGCATGCGGAGTATTTTGCCAGACTGAATGCCAGGCTCAATCTGCAAACGCGCCCGTCCACGCAGCGTAGGTACTTCTACCTCGGTTCCCAGAGCGGCATCGGGAAAAGAGAGGACCAGATCGTAGTAGATGTCCAGCCCCTCTCGTACAAAATGCTCGTGCGGGAGCTCTTCAATTTCTACAATCAAATCGCCCGCCGGTCCACCGTTAATGCCAGCATGCCCTGCGCCTTGAATCGTTAGATAATGCCCTTCGACAGCCCCTGGCGGAATGGTTACGCGCACGGTCACCTCAGCCATCTGACGACCGGAGCCCCCGCAAGCAGCGCAACGGTTACGCAATACCCGCCCTTCACCTCGGCAGTGGGAGCAGGTTTGGATGTTGATAAACTGGCCGAAAATGGAGCGTGAAACTTGACGCAACTCACCGGTGCCATGGCAGGTTGGGCAGGTAGTATACCCTGCCACGCCGCCCTCAGCGCCGGTGCCGTTACAGGCCTGGCAGACAACGTATTTGCGTACCGGAATTTCTTTTTCAGTGCCCTCGGCGATTTCTTCAAGCGTTAACGCCACCTTAACCTGCACATCGCCTCCGGCCCGACCGCGTTCGCGTCCACGCGCACGCCGCCCCCCTGTAAAGACCTCTTCAAAGACAGATCCAGAAGCGCCAAAAATATCGTGAAAGGCGCTAAAAATATCGCTCAGATCTTCAAACGGAGACGTTTCGGGTGCTGTACCCCCCACCCGCAAACCGGCATGACCAAAGCGGTCGTATCGCTGTCGTTTCTCTGGATCGGAAAGAACCTCGTAAGCTTCAGCGATTTCTTTAAAGCGTGCTTCCGCTTCCTTGTTGTTGGGGTTGCGGTCAGGGTGGTATTGCAGCGCCAGTTTGCGGTATGCCCGTTTTATTTCTTCCAGCGAGGCGTTTCGATCCACGCCGAGCACTTCGTAGTAATCGCGCATAAATGCCCTTTAGCTTACGGGCTGCTCTTTTCCATCCGCTGGGGCAGCCACTACCACACGGCTGTGGCGTAGCACGCGATCCCCCAGGCGATAGCCTTTTTGGATCTCATGCAGCACGATTCCCGGCGCGACCCCTTCAGGGGCAGGCTGCCGCAGCAGCGCCTCATGAAGCGCAGGGTCAAACGGCTTGCCGGTAGCCTCGATGGGCTGTACCCCTAAACGCGCCAGTTCATCCAAAAACTTACGATAGACCAGCGCAACGCCCTCACGGAACTGCTGCAAGGCTGCTCCGAGGTCTTGAGCTTCCGTTTGCTGTACAGCCGCCAACGAGCGTTCCAAATCGTCGAGTACGTCCAACAGGGGACGCAAAGCTGCAGCCTTTCCCAGTTCCAACAGTTGCTGTTTTTCTTGTTCTACGCGCCGGCGGTAGTTTTGCAATTCGGCTGCTGTACGCAGAAATTTGTCCTGTACCTGCGCAAGCTCTGCCTCCAATTGCGCAATACGCGTCGTTAGGGCGCTCACCTCCTCTGTTAGGTCTTCCGGCGGCGCTGCCCTATCCATCGAAAGCTCTTCTTCTGGCATAGGCTCTATAGGCGCCGGAGACGATTGAACGTCTTTGGGTTCCATAGGGAAATATAAGGCTTAGTTTACTACCTCCTCTGCAGGCCGACTGAGCAGGATGGCCATTTCCTGTACTAGCGCCATCACGTGGCGGTAGTCCATGCGCGTAGGCCCAATGACGCCAATGGTTCCCACGGCGTCACCTAAGCGATAGCGGGCCGTGACAATAGAAAACTTCTCTACTTTTTCGTCCTGATTTTCGCGACCAATGGAAACCTGCGCGCGGCCGATTTCAATATTTTCAGGAAGTTCGGGGCCTTCTAAAAGCTGCACCAACGCCTCTTCATCCTCCAGCAATAGAAACAGGTTGCGAAGCTCTTCGGCGTGGCGAAATTCTGGCTGCCCCATGATATACTGGGTTCCCCCAAATCGCAAGCGGCCTTCGCTTGGCTCGGCAAACAAGGTTGGGGCTTCGCCTACCATAAGCTGCACCAAGCCGGTGCGGTCTTCTACATCCTGCAAGCGCTGGGCGCAGGTATTACGAATGGTAGCCAACGTCAAGCCCGCCAAACGCTCATTCAGCAACGCAACAACCAGCTCCAGGTCAGGTCGGCTCCATTCTGAAGGCAGCTCGGCAAGGATGGTGCGCACCAGACCGCCGCGCACGCTAAGTACAAACATGGCGCGCGTCGATGAAAGCGGTACAACTTCCAGTCGCTCCAGCACACTGGTCGAAAGGCGGGGTGTCAGCACAATGCCGAGCAACTGGGAAAGCTGGCCCAAAAGGCGTGTGCTTTCCCGTAACAGTTCCTCAGGATCATTGCTCACCTGCCGTATCCGCCGCTCTAGCAACCGACATTCTTCGGGCGTAAGCTTGGGCACTTCCATCAGCGCATCGACAAACGTCCGATAGCCCAAGTCTGTCGGAATGCGACCGGCAGAGGTGTAGGGGTGGTCCAGATAGCCCATTTCCTCTAAATCGCTCATGGTGTTGCGGATCGAGGCTGGGCTAAGACCAATAGGATACCGCCGGGCCAAAAAGCGCGAGCCCACTGGTCCCGCCGTATCGATAAAACTTTCGACAACCAGCCGTAAGATCTCACGCTCCCGCGCATTCAACGACGCAGCGGGATCTGCCGGCGGTCGGTAGGGTATCCGCCAGTGTCGCATCACATGCCCTGTCCGCACCATGCGCATTCCTTCCATCCCTCAATGACCAGGATACAAAGGCCTGTATCTCCAACCGCATAACGGCAAATGCGGTTTCGCCTACTCCAAGCGCTCCACGACAAGCCGTCTGGAAAGCCGTATTGGCCGACCTTCGACCGTGAACGTCTGCACCTCTTCGCGCGGCTCTAGGTGTACGGGAGGTTCAACGGCATACCAAGCTCCATCGGTCGGCAGCAAAGGAACCCAGGCCCCTGCATTTTGCGGCCAGTGTGCACTTCCCGGCAGAGCTTCTATGCGACCCTGGCTAAGCTCCAAGCGCCCGATAAACTCTGGCCTTTCCCCCCCCATTCCTGGGCTTGCCATGAAGTAAAGCCCTGCTTCTGGCCCCTCTCCCAGAAACACCATTCGGTCAAACACAACACGCCCATCGGCATAAAAACGCGCTTCAAGGTGCCGCATCGCTGGTGGAAACAGGGTGACACGTCCCCACCATCGCCCGCGATCATAAAACATCACCTCTTCAACCCATAAATCCACCACGGCAAAGCCGGCATAAAGGGTTCGCACACGTGCGCGGTAGATAACTTCGACTTCAAGCCAAACGGGCCCCTTAGGCGCCCACCCGCTCACGTCCCAATACAACCATTGCCGCAGCCGATACCGAAAAGGCCGATGACGATGCGCCGGATGCTTCCAAAAATGGAAGGCCACCCCATACTGGGGCGACGGGGGTGGCGGAGGCGGCGGCACAACAACCCAACCTGGCCACCCATGAAAGGGCCTGGGGTGAGCCTGCCACCCGACCGGCCACTTCGAAGGCCGCTTGTCCACATCGCGTCTGGCCGCAGGCGCTTCTGCTGGAGGACGAGGCGGCCTTGCACCCCGTGCTTCCGAATCCGCTCGGGATGGGGCACGTGGCACTTCCACCGGCCGCCGCTGGGCTTGGGCAGAAAGCCCTCCCCAAGCCAGCCAAAGGCAAGCGATACCAATCCAAAGCCGATGCATAACCCACCTCCTGGTCTGGAATGCTTTTCCCCAACCCTGGACAAGCACAGTGCCGAAGGTGCAAAAGTGGTTACTTCAGCGTAATTTCCTTGGAAAAAAACAATGGCTGCTGTCTACTTTTAAAGACATTCGGCTTTGTAACCCTGCCGGTGAATGTACGTAGACCTGCCAACGGTTTCTTCAGGACCATTCAGGGTAAAACCATGCGCTTTTTTTCTACACTACTGGCCAGCATCCTCGGGACCTTAATAGCCTTAGGGCTGGTGCTGCTTTTTGGCTTTTTGTTTCTGTTCAGTTTGGCTTCGTTAGCCGAACGCCCGCCAACGGTTCGCTCCGGCTCGGTGCTCGTCGTGGAGCTCAGTGGCTCCATTCCTGAAGTGGTCTCTGGCGACCCCTTAAACCGCTTATTGCTTGATGAGCCGGCCTACGGCCTGCGGGACCTGACGCATGCCTTACGAAAAGCTGCAGCCGACCGTCGAATCGAAGCCGTTTGGCTACGGCTCCGCGGCTTGGAAGCACCCTGGGCTACGCTGACAGAAGTACGCCAGGCTTTGCAGGACTTTAAAGCAAGCGGCAAGTTGCTCATTGCCTCTTGCGAGGATTTTGGCATGGACGAAGACGAATACTTTGTCGCCAGCGTGGCCGATAGCGTGTTTGCCGGACCTGAGTCGTTCTTTGAGTTCAACGGACTGTATCTGGTAACTGAGTTTTACAAGCGGCTGTTAGATCGGCTGGATATTGAGGCGCATGTCGTACGCGCTGGAGCTTTTAAGAGTGCTGGAGAGCCGTTCGTACGCGAGCAGCTCTCAGACGAAAACCGGCTTCAGCTCCAAGCCCTGCTCGACGCATACAATCAGCAGCTTCTGGAGGCAATCGCCCAAGCCCGCAAGTTACCGATCGAAACCCTATACCATCTAGCTACAGAACAGCTTCTGCTTACGGCCGAAGAAGCCGTAGCAGCTGGTTTGCTGGATGGATTGCGCGATGCAGCGCACATTGAGTCCAGCCTAAAGGCCCATCTAGGCTATCCGGATGAAAAGGAACTGCGCCAGGTTTCGCTGACCCAGTATCTGCGGGTGCCGGACCGTGAAGCCGGCTTGCCTACTGGCAATGAAGGAGAAATTGCGGTCGTTTATGCGGTAGGAGCGATTGTGCCCGGCAAAAGTCGCATGGACCCCAATCCGCTTTTCGGCGGCCAGGTGCTAGGAAGCGAAACTCTAGCCCAAGCCCTTCGCGAAGCCCGCGAAAACGCGCGCGTGAAAGCCGTTGTGCTCCGGATTGATTCTCCTGGGGGTTCTGCAGCAGCTTCTGAGGCAATGTGGCAGGCCATTCGTCAAACAGCTGCCGTTAAGCCCGTGATCGTTTCCATGGGCAGCGTAGCTGCTTCAGGAGGCTACTGGATTAGCACGGCTGCCGATTCCATTGTGGCCAATCCCCTCACAATCACGGGATCCATTGGGGTTATCGGCGTTCTGTTTAACGTAGAAGGCTTATTAGCCAATAAAATCGGCATTACGTTTGACCTGCTGCGCACCAGTCCGTATGCCGATATGTTTTCGGGTCTGGTGCCCCCCGATCCCTATGAGCTCAAGCGACTTGAGCAGGCGATTCTGGCTACCTATCGCACCTTCTTGAACAAGGTCTCTGAGGCCCGCAGCCTACCGGCCGACTCGGTAGATACCCTTGGAAGGGGCCGTATCTGGATCGGCCAAGCAGCGCAGCAAGTAGGCCTGGTCGATGTGCTGGGCGGACTGGACCGCGCCATCGAGATAGCCGCAGAAAAGGCTGGACTGGCTCCGGGGACCTACCGCGTTCGCGTGCTACCTCGGCCCAAAACGTTTGCCGAACAGCTCCTGGAGAGCCTAGAGGCACAAGCCGCTCGCCTCGGACTGCGGGCTGCACTCCCCTCTGCATTGCCAGAACCCTACCCTTCAGCCCTCGAAACCCTTCGGCTCATTCATGGCCAGCCCCTGGCCTGGATGCTGCCTGATGTGCGTGTTCGCTAAGACGTGTAATGGCGTGGGGGCGGCGTTTGCCGCCCCCACGCTTTACTTCACGGAAAGATGCCCAGCTCCATGTAAGACTTGGCTACCTTTTCGATAGCACTGATAAAGGCTGCCGTACGCAAATCAACGTTATGTTTTCGCCGAATGGCCTGAATTTCCTGGTAAGCCGTCACCATCGTCTCCTCCAAACCCGAGTTTACCAAGTCTTCTTCATCGGCGCCATGGGCTACTTCCTGCACCAGTTCAATAGGTACCTTTTTGCCAGTTAGATCCTCGATCACCTCGATAATGCGGCTAAAGGTGCGCTCCTCAAACCGTTTGCTAAGCCGTCCAAATCGAACATGGGACAAATTACGTAGCCATTCGAAGTATGAAACCGTTACGCCGCCAGCATTCAGATACACATCCGGAATAATGAGCACGCCTTTTTTGAGCAAAATTCCTTCAGCTTCGACGGTAACCGGACCATTAGCCGCTTCGGCAACAATTTTTGCCTGAATGTGCGGCGCATTTTCCGCAGTGATCTGATTTTCCAGTGCGGCAGGAACGAGAATATCGCAAGGGAGCTCTAAGGCATATTCGGGACGCTCCAGGTTCTTAGCACCTGGAAAATTTAGAATCGATCCGGTTTGCCGTCGATGCGCCACAACCGCTTCCAGGTCGAGCCCTTCGGGATTGTAAATGGCCCCTTCAATTTCTGCCAGCCCAACAAGAACAGCCCCACCCTCAGCCAAGAACTTCGCTGCATGGTAGCCTACGTTACCCAGGCCTTGCACGACAACGGTCTTCCCTGCAAGACCTGGCTGCAACCCAAGGGCTTTCATGTCTTCCTCTACACTGCAGGCTTCCCGCACCCCAAAGTATACCCCCCGACCTGTGGCTTCTTTACGGCCACGCACGCCGCCTTCGCCAACAGGCTTACCTGTCACACAGGCCAGGGCTTCGAGCGGATTGGCCGAAAACGAGTTGTACGTATCCAGAATCCAAGCCATCTCGCGCGGGCCAGTACCATAGTCGGGGGCCGGCACATCGATGCCTGGGCCTATAAAGTTTTTGCGTAGCAGCTCAAACGTATAGCGCCGCGTGATGCGCTCTAACTCGGCATCGCTGTATTTCCGCCGATCAATTTTAACCCCTCCTTTTGCTCCCCCGAAGGGCACGTCGACAATGGCGCACTTGTAGGTCATCAGCGCTGCCAGCGCCATTACTTCGTCTTCATTGACCGTTTCGGCGTAGCGAATACCACCCTTTGTTGGAAGCTTGTGATGACTGTGCTCAGCCCGGTAAGCGCGAATGACTTCAATAGAGCCGTCATCCCGCTTAATCGGAAATTCCATTCTATAAACGCTGTTGCAGGCCTTAATTTGATCAAGCAGTCCTTTGGGATGCTTGGTATGAGCTGCAGCCCGGTCAAAAATGCGGTTGACCTGTTCAAAAAATGAATATGGCCGCGCTTCAACAAGGGTTTCTGGCAGTTGCATAGGACTAAAGCAGTTGGTTATTCGGCACCGTGTGAACAGTAATGTACGTCAAACAAGTTAAAAAAGCGCTTCCAAATTGTTAAAGCGAGACAAAATTCCGTCCCACTCTCCGTTTTTAGGCTAGTGCCTGCAGCAAAATCTCTGCCGGATGTAAGGCGCGACGGCCGGTTGTGTCGAAAATTTGTGCGCGGCACGACGTTCCAGCTGCTGCAATGAGCGTGTCTTCACTGGCTGCCCGCACTGCCGGCGCTAGACGCCGTTCGGCCATCTTCAGGGAGATATCGACATGTTCTTTTTCATACCCAAAGGCTCCTGCCATACCACAGCAGCTCGTATCGAGCACCTCAACGCGATAGTTTGGAGGCAGGGCTAGAATGCGCGCCGTTGGCCCCATACCTACCAGTGATTTTTGATGGCAGTGGCCATGTACCAGAATGCGCCGCTCGGCTTCCGTCCAGCGCACTTCACGCAGGCGCCCTTCGTCGGCTAAACGGGCCACGTATTCTTCAAAGGTAAAGACGTTGCGCGCCAGTTTGCGGGCGCGCGGGTCTCCGGGCAGCAAGCTAAGCAGCTCATCACGGAACGTTAGGATGCAGCTGGGCTCCAGGCCCACAATAGGCAATTCCTGTTCGGCATAGGGATAAAGCCGCTCAAGAGCATCCAAGGCTTGACGCTGGGCCTCACTGATGAATCCCTTTGAGATCAAAGGGCGGCCGCAACAGGCCTTCTCATCCGGGACAATTACTCGAAAACCTAAACGTGTAAAAAACAGGGCAGCTGCACGGGCGATTTCGGGATGATGATAGTTGTTAAAGGTATCTGCAAAAAGTACAACTGCAGGTCCTGTAGCTGGCCAGTGCTGTCTGCCAAACCAAGTGGTAAAAGACTCAAGTGCAAACGTTGGCAACGCGCGGCGGGCGCTGATGCCCAGCGTCCAGTCCATCAGCCGACGTAGAAAGCCATTACGTAATCCCCAATTGGCTAGCCGTGCTTTCCACCCTCCGCGAATCCACCGGGCCAGCTGAGGTTGATGCGCAAACAAACGTACGCGCAGCGGCACGCCGTTGGCCTCCCAGTATTTGGCCAGCCATTCGGTTTTCATTTTGGCCATGTCGACGTTTGAAGGGCACTCGGTTTTACAGGCCTTGCATTGGATGCACAAGTCCATGACTTCGTAGAGGGACTCTCCGGTCAGCTCTTCAACAGGTAGAGCTCCCGACATAACCGAGCGCAGCGCATTGGCCCGTCCACGCGTGGAATGGCGCTCATCACGCGTGACCATAAAGCTGGGGCACATCGTGCCACTTTCGAGCTTACGGCAGGCTCCGTTGCCATTGCACTGCTCCACAGCCCGGGCAAAACCGCCTTTGTCTGACCAGTCGAGTTCTTCGACAAGCTCGATCGTGCGATAGGTAGGCCCCATCCGTAGATTTTCGGTCATTGGGGGGGTATCGATAATCTTGCCCGGATTCAGCAACCCATTAGGATCAAAGATTTGCTTGAGTTGCCGGTAGACCGCACACAATTCTGGGCCGAGAAAAGCTTCGTTAAGCCATCCCCGCACGATGCCATCGCCATGTTCTGAAGAAAGCACGCCCCCATATTTTTTGACCAGCTCCATTGAGCCTATGGCCAGCTCGCGCATTTTTTCTACTTCGCGGGCATCTTTTGTATTGAGGAACGGCCGGATGTGCAAGCATCCTGCCGAGGCGTGCGCGTAGAGCACGGCTTGCGTATGGGTTTCCTGGAAAAGGCGCTCTAAATCGGCTACGTAGTCGGCCAAATGGGCTACGGGAACGGCGGCGTCTTCAATCATAGGCAAGGGCTTGTGATCCCCTTTGACGCCCATCACCAGCCCAACGCCCTCGCTTCGGACAGCCCATACGTTTTGGATATGTTCAGGCTGTAAGGCACGTACGATGGCATAGCCATAGCCAGCTCGGCGCAAAGTGGCCTCTAATGCGTCGAGTTTAGCAATTAGTTCGGTCTCACTCTCCCCAAAATATTCGGTAATCAGCACGGCGCCGGGATTGCCTTGGATAAACGTGGCCAGACGAGGGGCATAACCTGGCGCATGGCGCGTTGCTTCGATGGCCACGCCATCGAAAAGTTCAACGGCCGAAGGCTGGGTTTCGAGAATGGTGGTCACCGAGCGCAACGCCTCTTCCCGGGTATAGAAGTGCACTACGCCGAGTGCGGTGCGTTTGGGACGAGGCACCAGATTGATCGTGAGCTCCGTTACTACGGCCAACGTCCCCTCGCTGCCGCAAAGTAGCTGCGCCACATTGCGAGAGTGAGGGTTGAGCAGGTATTCAAGCCGATAGCCGCTGTTACGTCGCCAGTGTTTAGGCGTGTCGCGGGCAATGATGTCGCCTTTGGTGCGCAGTAGGGCATCGAGCTCGCGGTAGAGCCGACCTTCGGGATCTTTACGGCGCATGCGCTCGGCCCAGGCAGTTTCGTCGAGAGCTTCAAAGCGGACCGACGTACCGTCGGCCAACGAGGCTTCAACAGCGCGTACGTGCTCGACCATATTGCCATAGAGAATCGAGTGGGCGCCGGTCGAGTTGTTGGCCAGCATGCCCCCCAGGGTTGCCCGCGCGCCGCTGGCCGGATCAGGGCCAACCATCAATCCCCAAGGCCGTAGCGCCAGATTAAGCTGCTCCATGGTGCAGCCCGGCTCTAGACGGGCCCAACGCTCTTCGGGATTGATTTCCAGGATGCGATGCAGATGGGTCGTAAAATCGATCACCAAAGCCTCGCCTACAGCCTGGCCGGCAAGGGAGGAGCCTCCGCCTCGGGGTAAGACTGGGATGTTGAAGCGCGCGGCCAACTCGAGCGTGGCCTGCACGTCGTCAACATGGGCTGGAATAAGCACGCCGACAGGCTCTATCCGGTAAATGCTGGCATCGGTCGCATAAAGCGCCCGCGTCATGGCATCGGTATAGAGGGTCCCGCGAAGTCGGGGGCGCAGGGCGTGGCAAAACGCCTCCAAGCGTTCGGCCGATAAAACGGGCCGCGCTGGCGTCACAACGGTCAGGGTCTCCATCCGGTAGATGCGGGTTTAGTCGGGCTACAGCCACCTCACAGCTCCAGCGGCTCGCCGGAGCGCGGCATCCATACCTGTACGTTAGGATAGAAAAACTGAATGTTGTCGGCCATCCACTGACGCGCTTCTTCGTCGCCATGCACCAGCAGTACATGTTGCGGCTTAAGCCGCTCAACTAGGCTGAGCAAGTCGCGCCGGTGGCTGTGGCCGCTAAAGCGAAAACGAGCAACCTCACAGCGAAGCTGCTGCGGCCCGCGCTGCTCATCCAGGACTACGGTTTCGGCTCCTGCCGCTGCTGCCTCGAGCAATCGCCGAGCAGGGGAACCTTCTTTAGAGAAGCCCACCAGAAAAATCCCATGTCGCTCGTTTTCCACCATCAGCTGTGCCATTTGGTTTGAGAGCGAACGCTCAAACATCATCCCGCTGCTAAGCACGTAAATGGCCGGCTCTTGAAGGGCCTCAAGCACACCGCGCAGCTTGCAAGGAAAGCGCCGCTGCTCGACGCGAAAGACCTCAAACGAAGGATCTAAGCGGGGCGTCGTAAAGCGCGTTCGGTCGTACAGGTCAGCTATGGCGCGCATCGTGCCGGCCGTATAAATGGGAACCTGAGCTGGCAACACTTTTTCACGCTTGAGTCGGTCAAGTACGGCCAGTACCTCTTGCGCCCGCCCTAAGGCAAAAGCTGGTACCAGTACGCTACCTCCCCGATCTAACACTCGGCGTACGGCCTCTCCAAAGCGCTCCTCTTCGAGCTTTCGGGTAGTGCGTTCGGCTTCTGGATCGGCTCCTGCGGTGGATTCCAGAATCAAAACGTCAACAGGGGCCTCCGGATATTCCCCTCCAGGGATAATGGCCTGAGCCCGCAGGTTGGTGTCGCTGGTATAGAAAATGCGCTGCTGTCGACCGTTTTCTTCATGCGTTAGCAGCACACCGGCAGCCCCTAGCACGTGCCCCGCATAATAAAACCGCGCCCGTACCGGTGCGCGTCCTTGCAAACCGGTCACATTAAACTCTTCTCCAGGCTCGTGCGTCAGGTACAGGTAGCTGTACCCTTCGAG
>Ga0272447_1001141_pt1 | contig 17415 bp, 21 predicted proteins | sample YNPCB0133_FD_194589 | JGI IMG/M metagenome (GOLD analysis project Ga0272447, IMG submission 194589) | Hot spring microbial mat communities from Yellowstone National Park, WY, United States - YNP-CB-013-3 | ecosystem: Environmental > Aquatic > Thermal springs > Hot (42-90C) > Sediment | place... | reverse complement strand
TCATGCTTGTTTTCATTCCCGCTTCATGGCCTGCTCGCTTCAGAACGGGATCTCCTCCTCTTCCATCGAGCCGGGCTCCTCTAAGACCGGCTCCTCAGCCTCCACCGCGGGCGGTGCCTCTGCCGGCCGCGGCCCGATGAACACGATGCGGTTCGCCCGCACCTCGTAGACCGCCCCCGCCGTCCCGTCGGAGCGCCGGAAGATCCGCGGGTTCCCGGTCTGCGGGTCGGGACGCAGACGTCCTTCCACCAACACCGGGCGCCCCTTCTGCAGGTATTGATTGGCGATCTCCGCCTGCCGCCCGAGGACCGACACCCGGAACCAGATCGTCTCCTCCCGGGGCTCCCCGCTGGCGTCCCGGTAGCGGATGTTGCTAGCCATCCGGAAGGAGGTCACAGGTGTTCCCTCCGGCGTGTAGCGCATCTCAGGGTCGGTTCCCAAATACCCGGCGATGATCAGTTTGTGATACATGGCCTCATCCTCCTTGCCACAGGTTTCCCTCACAGGAACATCGGCATCACCACGTGAACGAACGAAGGATCGCTGACCGGGAGCACCTTCACCGGCGATTGCGGGGTGGTCATCTCGAAGGCCACCCGGTCGTCCTCGATGGCCTCCAGCACATCCATCAGGAAGCGGACGTTGAAGGCGATCTCCAGCCGGTTGCCCTCCACCAAAGCGTCGATGGCCACCTTGGTCTCCCCTTTCTCAGGGGAGCGGGATTGCAACAGGACCTGCCCCGGGCGTCCCTCCTCCCCTGGCGTGAGGACCAGCCGGACCGCGTTTGAGGCCTCTCGGGCAAACACGCTGAGGGCCTTGCAGGCTTTCAGCAACGCCTCCCGGGGGACTTCCATCCGGGTCTCCCAGCGCTTCGGGATGATGGCCTGGAAATCTGGGAACTGTCCCTCGATGAGCTGGGAGAGCACCGCCGCCTGGCGGAGCCGGAAGCCCACCTGATTGCGTCCCCGTAATGCCATCATGGACACCGGTTCGGTCTCTCCCCGCAACAACCGACCTACCTCTTCGAGGGCGCTGGCGGGGACGATCACCGAGAAAGCGCCCTCGGGCACCTGCGCGGCGGGGAGGGTCTTGACGGAGAGCCGGTAGCCATCGGCCGCTGCCATGGCGAGGAGGGTCGTCCCTCCCGCGGGCTGCCCGGCGGGTCTCCCCTCCTCCCGGCGGATCAGAACCCCGGTCAGGATCGGTCGGGTCTCGTCCGTCGCCGCGGCGAAGGTCACCTGATCGATCGCCAGTCGGAAATCCTCCGGGTCCAGGGCGAAGCCGTCTCCCTCCAGCTCCGGGAGGATCGGATACTCCTCCGGATCCAGCCCCTTCATCGCCGTCTCATAGGCTCCGCACACGATTTGGAGGGTCCATGTCTCCCGGTCCACCTGGAGATGGATCGGCTCATCCGGAAGAGCTCCGATGAACTCCGTGAGGGGCTTCGCCGGGACCGTGATGCCGCCGGGCTCGGAGACGAGCGCCTCTTCCCATGTAATGATAGCCAGATTGAGATCCGTGCCGGCGACTTTCAACCGCCCGGGCTCGGCCTGCAACAGCACGTGCGTGAGGGTTGGCAAAGTGGCCCGGGAGGGAACCGCCCGGCCCGCCACCGACAGGGTACGCTCGAACGCTGACTGGGCGATGGTCACGTTCATCGAGGAAGCCTCCTGTGCCAGGGCTCTCCGAGCCAAAGAGGCTGGAGCGGTTGCTGCTCTTGATTATAGTGTGGGCTGCATCTGCGGAGGAGGCAAAAAGCGCCCCTGTCCGTCGATGGAGAGACGAGGGACCCGAACGCGCCTCGGATCGCCGTCTTCGCGGCTATAGGGGGGACGGCGGATCCTCAACGGGGAGTTGCTCCCGGCAACCCCAGACGCCGGGCCAGGAACCGCGCCAGCTCCTCCAGCTCCCCAAACCGGAAGCAGGGGGCCCCCAGCTCAAGGGGCACATCCGAGACGATCGCCCAGCGCTCCCCCGGCTGGGTCACCGGCTCCAGCCCTGTCTCCGAGCGCATCACCTCCACCTTGGGAGCGGCTTCCGTGTGGAAGCCTTCCACGAGGATCACATCCACCCCCTGGAGCTCCTGAACGAGGTCACGCAGGGTGAGGGGGCGCTCGAGGCGCCGGGAGATCCAGAGCCAGCGCGGCGTCACGCCGATGACCAGGTCCGCTCCGGCCTCCCGGTGCCGCCACGTGTCCTTCCCGACCTGATCCCACTCCATCCCCCCGTGGGGATCATGCTTGATCGTCCCCACCCGGAGCCCCCATCCCCGGAAGATCCGCACCAATCCCTCGAGGACCGTCGTCTTCCCTGCGCCCGATCGCCCGACGATGCAGATCCAGGGAGGAGGAGCACGGCGCATGGCGGATCTCCCACGTTTTGATCCGAAAGGAGGAACAGCGCCCCGGCTCACTTCGGGCCCACCAGCAACACCCCGATGTCATTCACGTTGGTCCCCGTCGGCCCGGTGCGGATCAGATCCCCCAGAGCCTCGAAGAAGGCGTAGGCATCGTTGGCATGCAGATGGGCCATCGCGTCCAGGCCCAAGAGGTAGGCCCGGTGCACGCTCTCGCCGTCCGCCAGGGCGCCGGCCGCGTCCGTCGGCCCATCGATCCCATCGGTCCCCATGGAGGCCACCACGCAATCCGGCCAGCCCTGCAGGGCGATGGCCGCTGCCAGCACCAGCTCCTGGTTCCGTCCGCCCCGACCGCTCCCGCGCACGGTGACCGTGGTCTCGCCGCCCCAGACGACACAGGCCGGGCGGGGGACTGGTTGGTCCGTGGTGGCGATCTCCTTGGCGATGGCGGCGATCACCCGGGCGACCTCGCGGGCCTCCCCCTCCACGAACGTGGAGAGCAGAAGCGGATGATAGCCCAGGCGGGCCGCTTCCTCCAGAGCGGCGCGGGCGGCCAGGCGGTTGCTGGCGATGATGTGATGGAAGACCCGCTGGAAGATCTCATCGCCGGGCTTCGGGGTTTCAGGGATCCGCCCGTGGAGACCGGCCTCCAGGTGAAGGCGCACCGGCAGGGGGACGCGCTCGAGCAGGCCGTAGCGGTTCAGCACCCGCCAGGCATCCTGGAAGGTCGACGGATCGGCGGCCGTAGGACCCGAGGCGATCACCGAGAGATCATCGCCTACGACGTCGGAGAGCACCAGGGTCACCACGGTGGCCGGGTAGGCGAACCGGGCCAGCCCTCCCCCCTTGATCCGATCCAGATGCTTGCGCACGGCGTTCAGCTCGTGGATGGTGGCCCCCGCCCGTAACAGCAGGTCCGTCACCGCCTGGAGATCGCTCAGGCTGAGGCCCTCCGCCGGCCACGTGGCCAGGGCGGAGCCTCCCCCGCTGAGGGCGCAGAGGATCAGATCCTCCGGCCCGGCTTGTTCTGCCAGGGCAGCCAGAGCCTGGGCGCCCCGCACGCTGTTTTCGTCGGGGACCGGATGCCCGGCTTCGACCACCGTCCAGCGTTCGTCGAGAGCGGCGGCCAAGTGCCCGTATTTGGTCACCAGCACCCCCCGATCCAGGCGGCTGCCCAGCAGCACCTGCAGAGCGTAGGCCATTGGATAGGCGGCCTTGCCCAGAGCCAGCACGAACACGTAACGGTAGCGCTCCAGATCGAAGCGCTCCCTCCCGATGAGGAGCCGGTTGCCCTCCCGGCGGACGTGCCGGCGGACCGCGGCGCTGGGGTCCACTGCGCCTAGCGCTGCATGAAGGATCTGCCTGGCATCCTGGCGGAGAGCATCTTCTTTCCTTTCGACCGACATCCCTTGCCGCTCCTCGAAAGCAGGAGTGGGGCGTCCGTCTTTCATTTTAGCGACGCTTCTCCCGGTAGTGATCGATCATCCGGCTTAGGGCCATCCAGTCGGAGACCAGGCAGACGAAACCGGCGCCCTTGGGCAGGCAGAGGTAAGGGCCCAGCAACCAGCGGATCCATCGGGCAGGGATGGGGTAGCCTACGGTCTCGATCACCAGCACCGTGTGATCATAGAAAGGCTCCACCCACCGTCGATGGCGAAAGGGAAGGCGTGGGAAGACTTCTGAGAAGCGGGTGGGGCGGGTGGCGCGGATCCGGCGGTAGGAGACCCGAAGCGCGAAGAAAGGGGCCCGCAAGACCAGGGCTTCCGGGCGAGGCTCCACCCCGGAGAGCCGGCTGCCGACCTCCGGGATCAACCAGATCCCCAGGGCCGCTCCCGCCAAGATCAGCAGCACGACGTCCCGTTCCGGGGGCCAGGGATAATTGACCTCGGCGATTAGCGGGAGATAATACAGCCCGAAGGCCAGAAGCGCAATTAACCACGCGGGGCCTCGATACATGCGGGCCAGCCGCTGATACAGCAAAAAAGGAAAACGCCGGGGGCGGACCCCACCTCGTCTGTTCTCCTCGGCGACCGCTCTCCAGGTCCCCTGAGGCCGGCGGAAAGCCATGCGTGAAATACGGTTCCGAGAGCAAGCCTTCAGAAGATAAGCGCTCCCCGCCCGTCTTTGAGGGGGAGCGCTGTTTGCTCCTTCGTCGGGCGCAGGCTCAGTTCAGCTCCTGCAGCTCCCCGGTGACCATAAAGATCACCCGCTCTGCGATGTTGGTCACCCGGTCCGCGATGCGCTCCAGGTTGTGGGAGATCCAGAGCAGGCGGGTGGCCCGGAAGATCGTCCGCGGATCCTGCATCATATACGTGATCAGCTCCATGTAGACCTGCTCATCCAGCGCGTCCACCTCATCGTCCCGGGCCACGGCCGCACGGGCCTTCTCCGGATCTTGCTCCACGTAGGCCTCCAGGACCTGCCGCAACATCTCCTTGGCGATTTGGGCCATGCGGGGGATGTCGACGAGCGGCTTGAGCAGGGGCTCGTCGGCCATCTCGATGGTGAGCTTGGCGATGCTCTTGGCGTGGTCGCCCATGCGCTCCAGGTTGGTGGCGCAGAACATGGCGGCGATGATGGCCCGCAGGTCGCTGGCCATCGGCTGCTGGGTGGCGATGGCCTCCAGGCATGCCTCTTCGATCTGATAGCGCATCCGGTTGATCTCCTCATCGAAGGCGATGATCTCCCGGGCCATCTCCACGTCCAGCCGCTTCATGGCCTCGATGCAACGATCGATGGCCTGCTCCACCATCCCCCCCAGCCGCAGCACATCCTGACGGATGGCGCTCAGATCGCGCTCCAGCATCACGCGCGCCTGCATCAGCCCCTCCTTTCCGGACCTGGCGCCCGTATGGTAATCCCCGGCCGGCGCCCGGTCAAGCATCCTCTGCTCCGTCTCCCGTCGCTCCAGCCAGCGCCGCAGGGCCGGGATCAGTTCCTCTCGCATCCGATCCCGGACCTCGCGGAACTCCTCCAGCATCCCTTCCTCGCCCCAGGCCCGCCGGCCGGGGTCGGGGTAACCGATATGCATCCGCTCGCCCTGGCCGGGCCAGACCGGGCACTCCTCGGCCGCATCGTCGCAGACCGTGAGGACCAGATCGAAGGGCTGTCCGATGAACTCGGACAGCGATTTGCTGCGCTGGCCGGAGATGTCAATCCCGATCTCCCGCATCACCCGGATGGCCATCGGGTGCACGTAGCCGGCCGGATGGGTCCCGGCGGAGAAGACCTCCACCCGGTCCCCCAGGGCGGCGCGGATCAGCCCCTCCGCCATCTGGCTGCGGGCAGCGTTCCCGGTGCACAGCACCAGCACGCGCGGCTTCCGCGTGTTCATCGACCCTCCTCATCCGAACCGTCCGGTGATGTAGTCCTCCGTGCGTCGATCCTGCGGGCGGGTGAAGATCTGCTGGGTGGGCCCGAACTCGATGAGCCGCCCCACCCGATCCTCCCCGGCCAGCATGAAGGCGGTGTAATCGCTCACCCGGGCGGCCTGCTGCATGTTGTGGGTGACGATCACGATGGTGTATTCCCGGGCCAGCTCCCGCATCAGGTCCTCGATCTTCATGGTGGCGATGGGGTCCAGGGCGGAGGCCGGCTCGTCCATCAGCAGCACCTCGGGTTCGGTGGCCAGGGCCCGGGCGATGCACAGGCGCTGCTGCTGGCCGCCGGAGAGGGTCAGGGCGTTCTGGTGCAGCTTGTCCTTGACCTCATCCCACAGGGCCGCCGCTCGCAGACAGCGCTCCACGATCTCGTCCAGCTTGCGTCGGTCCCGGATTCCCTGGATGCGCGGGCCGAAGGCCACGTTCTCATAAATGCTCTTGGGGAAGGGGTTCGGCTTCTGGAAGACCATCCCGATGCGCCGCCGCACCCCCACCACATCCACATCCGGGCCGTAGAGGTCGAGGCCCTCAAACAGGAGCCGGCCGGTCACGCGGGCGGAGGGGATGAGGTCGTTCATCCGGTTGAAGCAACGCAGCAGGGTGCTTTTGCCGCACCCGGAGGGTCCGATGATCGCCGTGATCCGCCGGCAGGGGATCTTCATGGAGATCCCCTCGATGGCCGGACGGCCGTCGTAGTAGACGGTGAGGTTCTGCGTCTCCAGGACGATCTCCTCCATGCGTTCCCTCCTCACCACTGATAGCGCCGCTGCAGGCGATAGCGGAGATAGATGGCCAGCCCGTTCATAGACAGCAAAGCCGCCAGCAACACCAGGATGGCCCCCGCCGCGCGGGCGTGGAAGCCCGCCTGGGGTCGAGAGACCCAGTTGAAGATCTGGATGGGAAGCACCGTGAACTTGTCGAGAGGACCTCGAGGATCGAAGGCGATGAAGGTCAGGGCCCCGATGGTGATCAGCGGGGCGGTCTCCCCGATGGCCCGGGAGAGGGCCAGGATCATCCCGGTGAGGATGGCGGGGAAGGCCACCGGCAGCACCTGATGACGGATCACCTGCCAGCGGGTGGCCCCCAGGGCGAAGGCGGCCTCCCGCAGGCTCATCGGAACCGCCCGCAGCGCCTCCCGGGAGGCGGTGATCAGGATGGGCAGGATGAGCAGGCTGAGGGTGAGGGCGCCGGCCAGGATGCTGCGCTCCAGCCGCAGCGCCCGGACGAACAGCTCCAGCCCTAGCAGGCCGTAAATGATCGAAGGCACGCCGGCCAAGTTGTTGATGTTCAGCTCGATGAGCCGGGTCAGCCGGTTGCGGGGCGCGTATTCCTCCAGGTAGATGGCGGCCGCCACCCCCAGGGGCACCGCGAAGAGCGCCGTCAGCGCCATGGCCCAGATGGTCCCCAGCAGCGCCGAGCGGATCCCCGCCTGCTCCGGGAACCGGGAGGGATAGGAGGTGAGGAAGGACCAGGAGAGCACCCCCAGCCCCCGGCGGGCCACGTCGAGCAGCAGGAAGGCCAGGACCAGCAAGCCGAAGACCGTGGCCGCCAGCGCGATCCCCTCGAACAGCTTCCCTAACAGCTCCCGCCGTTGCCGATGTCCCATGCGCGCACCTCCCGGCCTACCGATAAACCTCCCGATAGCGTTCAATGATCCTTATGGCAATCAGGTTCAGGACCAGGGTGATCAGGAAGAGCACCAGGCCCACTGCGAAGATCGTGTGGAACTCCAGGGTGCCGTGGGGGGTGTCCCCCAGGCTGACCTGGACGATGTAGGCGGTCATCGTCTCGATCGCCCGCCGGGGGTCCAGGGTCAGCGTCGGCCGCTGCCCGGCGGCGATGGCCACGATCATCGTCTCTCCGACGGCGCGGGAAGCCGCCAGGATGAACGAGGCCGCGATCCCGGAGAGGGCCGCCGGGATCACCACGCGCACCGCCACCTCCAGGCGCGTGGCGCCCAGGGCGTAAGCCGCCTCCCGCAGCGAAGAAGGGACCGCATACAGGGCGTCCTCGCTCAGGGAGGAGATCAGGGGGATGATCATCACGCCCATGGTCAGGCCGGCGCTGAGAGCGTTGAAGGTCTCCAGATCCGGGATGATCCGCTGCAGAAGGGGCGTAACGGTGAGCAACGCGAAATACCCGTAGACCACAGTGGGGACGCCGGCCAGAAGCTCCAGGGCGGGCTTTAAGACGGCCCGGACCCGCGGCGAGGCGTATTCGCTGAGATAGACGGCGCTCAGCATTCCCACCGGCATGGCCAGGGCCAGCGCCACCGCCGAGGTGAGGAACGTTCCCGCCACCAGCGGCATGATCCCGAAATGTTTCTGGGCGAACAGCGGCGTCCACTGGGTATCCAGCAGGAAATCCTTCAGAGAGACTTCCTGGAAGAAGGGGAGGGCCTCCACCAGGAGGACCGCGACGATGCCGATGGTGGTGAAGACGGAGACCATGGCCGCGAAGAACAGAGGGGCCTGGACGGCCAGCTCCCCCCATTCCCGCCAGCGGGCCGCTATGCCCCTCTGGAGGCGGGCCGCGGAGATCTCCACTGCCGAACGAGCAGTCAGCCCCATGGATCCCGGCTCCTTGAGCAAAGGGTCCTGCGGGGGGGCGGCATCCCCAAAGGCGCCGCCCCCCCGCCCATATCCAGTATAGGCAATCCAGGGCGTTCCCGGACGCCCGGAAAGCTTCACTGCTCCGCTTTCAACAGGTCCTCGATCGACAGCCCCACCGGGGGCTCGCCCTTAAACAGGGTCCCTACCTTGCGAGCCTCGAAGCGCTTGAGGGCCAGCTGGTAAACCGCATCCGGCAACGGGACGTATCCGACCTGCTTGACCAGGGCGGGGCCCTCTTCGAGGTAGAACCGAACGAAGGCCTCCACCTCCGGGCGATCCGCGGCCTTGCGGCTCACGTAGATGAAGAGGGGACGGGAGAGGGGCTGATAGGTTCCGTTCCGCACCGTCTCCTCCGAGGGGGGCACGCAGCCCTTCCCATCGTCAATGGCGACCGTCTTCAGTTTGTCCTGGTTCTCGAAGTAGTAGGCGAGGCCGAAATACCCCAGGGCGTATTGATCGTTGGCCACCCCCTGAACCAGGACGTTGTCGTCCTCGCTGGCGGTGTAGTCGCCCCGGCTGGCCTTGGCCTTGCCCATGATGGCCTCGGTGAAATAATCGAAGGTCCCGCTGTCCGTGCCCGCGCCGTAGAGATTGAGGGGGGCGTCCGGCCACTCCGGCCGCACCTGGTTCCAGCGGGTGATCTTCCCCTGGGCGTCCGGCTCCCAGATCTTCTTCAATTCCGCCACGGTCATGCAGGCGACCCAGTCGTTCCGGGGGTGGACCACCACCGAGAGGGCGTCATAGGCCACGGGGAGCTCGATGTATTCGATGCCGTTCTGGGCGCAGGTGTCGATCTCCTTCTGCAAGATGGGGCGCGAGGCGTTTGAGATGTCCGTCTCGCCGTTGCAGAACTTCTTGAAGCCCCCGCCGGTGCCGGAGATCCCCACCACCACCTTCAAGTCGGGGTGGAGCTTCTGGAACTCCTCACCGACCGCCTCCGTGATCGGGTAGACGGTGGAGGACCCATCGACTTTGATCTCGCCGCTCAGGCGGGCGGGCGACGGGGTCGGTGCGGGAGCGGGAGCCGAAGGCGATGTCGGGGTGGGTGCCTGAACCGGAGCAGGCGCTGTGGGCGCCGGCGTCGCCGCCGGCTGGCACGCCGCCGCCGCGATCACCAGCAGCGCCGCAGCCTTGCTGAGAACGGAACGCCATTTCATCGCACACCTCCCATCAGTTTGGTGGAGTGGATCGGGGAGGGAGCTCGAGCGCCTCTTCTCCCCGCGCCAGGCCATCGCTTCTCCGTATGCGCAGCGCGACGACCCGGCCCGGCGAGAGGAGAGCTACCCCGAGTCCCGCTTCCCTCGGCGTGCCGGAGAAACCGTGGAGCGCATCTCCACGCGGATGCTCTGCTCCCTCAAGAACACGCGGAGCGCTTCGGTGTCCGGCAGGCTTAACAGCACATAACGCCCCTCGCGCTTCAGAAGGATGTGATAGTAAGGACGCCAGCCCGTGTCTTGATGGGCATAAACCGGCGGGTCGATCTCCCAGCCCGAGTCGAGAGCGAACAGCAGGTCGGCCAGATCCGCGTAGCCGGGCTGCAGGCCCTCCGGCCGATTTCCCAGCCGGCTCCACGCCGGAAGGCACTCCGAGAACTCCTCCGCCACCAAGGGGCGCATCTTTCCCTCCTTGAGCATCTGTCATCGGGACCGATCACGCCGCCTGACGCCACGCCCGCAGCTCCCAACGCAGCGCCTCCAGGCGTTCCAGCTCGGCCAGCATGCGCCGCAAGCGGAGCCCCTCCTCATCCTCCCCGCTGTGCACCATCCGAGTGAGTTCCTCCCGGAGCTGCCGGAGCCGCTCATCCACCTGGGCCACTATCTCCATACGCAACCTCCCTTTCTAAGATTTCGGCTTCATCTTACCGGCATCCCCCCAAGAAGGGGTGAAGAGACCTTCCGAGTTTTTTGAAAAGATTGTTAAATCTTCTTAACACCGACGCCTCCGCTCCGAGGGAGAGGCCACGCCGGCCATCATCAGAGGAGGCGGTCTTCTCCCCCTACGGGCCTGCCGGTTTCTCGGGGCCATGGGCGGATCCAGGCGGTGGAATCCATCCGGCCCTGTGAAAGCCGGCTGCCAGTTCGGCCAGGCGCGGGTGGAGGAGAGGCGGGCGCCACGGAAGCCTTAACGTAATGATGAAGGGGCACTTGGCATAATTCATTGGGGTGCGAATCTTTTTCAAAGTGTCGCAGGAACAGCGCTCTCAGGCTTGCGCGAAGTAGAAAGGAGCGGCCGATGACGATCCCTTTTGAGTCCCTGCGTCAAGCGCTGGAGGAGGAGCGGAGCCGCTTGCGGGAGGAGCTGGCGCGCCTGGATGCGCGGGCGCCGGAGGGCATCGGCTACCATGACCACATGGCCGATGACGCCACGGATGTCGTGGATCAGGTCGTCCGGGTGACCCTGCGCCGCCACCTGGAAGCCCGCCTGCGGGAAGTGGAAGATGCCCTGCGGCGGATGGAAGAGGGCACGTATGGGATCTGCCAGGACTGCGGCCGGCCGATTGAGGTCGCCCGGCTGAAGGCTCTCCCCTTCGCCGCCTTCTGTCTGGAATGCCAGGCCCGTCGGGAGCGGTGAGCCGGACGCGGGATGGATAGGCCCGGTCCAGGAAACCTCGCTGCTGGATCTCTCGGGGCGGAGCACGCAACCCGCGGAGGATTCCGAATGGGACGACGCTGGTTGTTATGGACGGTGGCCATCCTGGCCTTCGCCGCCGATCAGGGGAGCAAAGCCTGGGTCCGGGAGAACTTAGCCCTGTATGAATCGTGGGCACCCATCCCGGCCCTGGCCCGCTATTTCACGTTCACCCACGTGACCAACACGGGGATCGCCTTCGGCCTGTTCCGGGAGTGGGGCTCCGTCCTGGTCGCCGTGGCGGTGGTGGTCATCGCCTTCCTGTTGCTCTACGCCCGACAGCTCGCCACCGCCCGCTGGCCGATCCAGGTCGCCCTGGGCCTGCAGCTGGGCGGGGCCTTCGGGAACCTGCTCGACCGGCTGCGCTTCGGCTTCGTCACCGACTTCCTGGACTTCAAGTTCTGGCCGGTCTTCAACCTGGCCGACAGCGCCATCGTGGTCGGGATGGTGCTGTTGCTCCTCTTCCTGGAGGAAGACAAAGCGCGCGCCCCGGCCGCGTCCCCCCCGCCGGAGGATCCCGGCCAGAACCCGTGACGCGACGCCTGGATCGATCCCATGCATGCCATTGAGGTCCGCCACCTTCACAAATACTACACCGTCCATCACAAGGCCCCCGGTCTGATGGGCTCCGTGCGCTCTTTCTTCCGTCGGCAGTATCGGGTGGTCCGGGCGGTGGCGGACATCTCGTTCACCATCGATCCCGGAGAGATCGTGGGCTTCCTGGGGCCGAACGGGGCCGGCAAGACCACCACCCTGAAGGTCCTGGCGGGCCTGTTGCACCCCACCGCCGGCGAGGTCCGGGTGCTGGGGTTCATCCCCCAGCGTCGGGAGCGGGCCTTCCTGCGCCGGATCACGCTGGTGATGGGCCAGAAGCAGCAACTGCTATGGGACCTGCCAGCCATCGAAACCTTCCTGCTGAACCAGGCGGTCTACGGGATCCCGGAAGCAGAGTTCCGACGTACGCTGGATGAATTAACCGAGCTGCTGGATCTGAAGGGCTTGCTCACCAAACAGGTGCGCAAGCTCAGCCTCGGGGAGCGCATGAAGTGCGAGCTGGCCGCCGCCCTCCTCCACCGGCCGCATGTGCTGTTCCTGGACGAGCCCACCATCGGCCTCGATGTAACCATGCAGGCCCGGATCCGGGAGTTCATTCGGGAATACAACCGCCGCACGGGGGCGACGGTGCTGCTGACCAGCCATTATATGGCCGACGTGGCCGCCCTCTGCCGGCGGGTGCTGGTGATCCACCGGGGGCGTCTGCTCTACGATGGGGACCTGGAGGAGCTGGCGGAGCGGGTGGCCCCCTACCGCGTCGTGCGGGTGACCATGGCCCAACCCCTTCCCGTCAGCGCTCTCTCCCCATATGGGGAGGTGCTGAGCCTGAACTCCCACCGGGCGGAGCTGCGGGTGCCGCGGGCCCGCACGGCGGAGATCGCCAGTGCAATGCTGACCGCCCTCCCGATCACCGACCTGGCCATCGAGGAGCCGCCGGTCGAGGAGGTCATCCGGCGGGTGTTCGCGGAGGCCTCCGCGTTGGAGATCGATGAATCGGGATCGCAAGAGGAAGGGGAATGAACGGCTCCCCGCGCCCCACCGCGCTCTCGGAAGGACGGGCCGCCGTGGCCGCCACACTGCGGGCCTATCCCACGCTGCTGCGCATCCATTGGGCCCGCACCCTGGAGTATCGGGTCCAGATCGTGATCTGGATCCTCTCCGGAGCGGTGCCGCTGGTGATGCTCGCCGTCTGGCTCTCCATGGCCCAGGAGGGTCCCGTCGGCTCCTTCGATGCGGGAACCTTTGTGGGGTATTATCTGGCCGCCATCTTCCTGCGCCGTATAACCGGCGTCTGGATCGTGTGGGACCTCAACCGAGACATCCGGAGCGGGGGGCTGAGCGCCCGGTTGCTTCGCCCCCTCCATCCGCTGCATTACGACCTGGCGCGCACCCTGGCCTCCCGCCCCCTGCAGGCCCTCCTGGTTGGCCCGCCTATCGCCCTGGCCCTCTACCTGTATCCGGGCCCCCAGCTGGATCTGGCCCCAGTGAACGTCGTCCGGGTCATCCTGGCGACGTTCCTTGCCATGCTGCTGGAGTTCTTCTTCCAGTATGCCATCGGCCTCACCGCCTTCTGGACTTCTCAGGCGGTGGCCTTCCATGAGGTCTGGTTCTTCATCAAAGCCCTGGGATCTGGCTACGTGATCCCCATCGCCCTGATGCCCGAGGGGATCCGGCACGCGCTCAGCTGGACGCCCTTCCCGCTGATGCTTTCCTTCCCCCTGGAGATGCTCCTAGGCCAGCTCCCGCCGGACCGCATGGCGCAGGGGTTCCTGGCCCAGATCCTCTGGCTAGCTGTAGCGGTCTCCCTGGTGATGCTGCTCTGGCGGCTAGGGATCCGACGGTATGAGGCCTTCGGTGCTTGAAATGGGAGCTGGAAGGCCATCGATCAGGTTGATCGGGCGCGTGTCGACGAACCATCCGCTTGGCCGGCACTCCGAGCAACCCTGCTTTTTCGCGGTTGACCTGCGCCGACCGCAGGCCGAATTCATCCGGCACACACCCACATCCAGGAGGTGAGGGGAAGATGGCGGAGGTCCTGCCGGTCGGCAAGCTCCCGCGGGAATGGATGCGGCGCCTGCTGGATTACCCGATCTCGGATCCGCGGGTGCGCCTGGGGCCTGGAGTGGGGCTGGATGCTGCCGTGGTTGAGATGGGGGATCGATGCTTGGTGGTCAAGGCGGATCCCATCACCTTCGCCACCGAGGCCATCGGCTGGTATGCTGTCCAGATCAATGCCAACGACATCGCCACCACCGGCGCGGTTTCCCGCTGAATGCTGGCCATCCTTCTGCTGACCGAGGGGCGCACCGATCGGGCGCTGGTGGAGGAGATCTTCCGGCAGCGGCAGTCCGCACGCAAGGCCCTGGGGATCAACCTGATCGGGGGCCACAGCGAGGTCACCTATGGGCTGGATCGGCCGATCCTCGCCGGCTTTATGCTGGGAGAGGTGGAGCCGGAGCGCCTGATCACCCCGCAAGGGGCCCAGGCAGGCGATCGGGTGATCCTGGGCAAGCCCATCGCCATCGAGGGGACCACGGTGATCGCCCGGGAGAAGCGCGCCGAGCTGTCGCCGGTCTTCGGGGAAGAATTCCTCTGGCGGTGCGCCGATTTCCTTTATGCTCCCGGGATCAGCGTGGTGGAGGACGCTCGGATCGCCCAGCGCGCCGGGCGGGTGCACGCCACGCACGATCCCACCGAAGGGGGGCTGATGACGGGGCTGTGGGAGATGGCGGAAGCTGCAGGCCTGGGCCTGTGGGTGGAGGGCGAGGCGGCGCCGGTGTATCCGGAGACTCGGGCGCTGTGCGCCGATTACGGGCTGGATCCATGGGGGCTGCTGGCCTCGGGCTCCCTGTTGATCGCTACCCCTCCAGAGGACGCCTCGGCCATCCGGGAGGCGCTGATCGCCGCCGGGCGCCCTGCCGCCCTGATCGGCGAGCTGCGGCCGCCGGACGAGGGACGATGGATCGAACAGGAGGGCCGGCGGATCCCTCTCCAGCCTTTCCCCTGGGATGCGCTGGCCCGTCTTTTTGAAGGATAACGCCTCAGGAAGCGCCCCTGGGACCTCTTTTCTCCGCATCCGACAGGCAGGCCCAACCGCAGGGTCTGGCCCCGGAGCCCCCCACCTTTTCCGCCCTCGCCGGGTATTTCATGGCGGAAATGATCTCCAAGGAGGCGGACTATGATCGGCATCCAGCAACGGCTCAGGATCGCGGGTTTAGGCCTGGTCCTTTTAGGGGCTGGAGCGCTGGCCCTTCTCGGCATAGGGGCCGCCACGCGCCTGCCCTGGGGAGATCCGGCGCGTCCGGTCTGGTATAAGGGGCGGCTGGTTCCCTTCGGGAAGCTGATCGCCCAGGGCATCGCGCCGAAGCGCCATGATGGCGCAGGCCCCGGGGTGATCGCGTGCTATGACACGAACGAGGAGCTGGCCGCGGCAACTGGGCTCGACCTGCCCGGCACGGATCCCGAGAAGGTCCGCGCTCTCCGGTCCGCCATGGGTGCCGGTTCGATGTCCACACTTCCCCCCTGCTACGTCCTGGTCTGGTATTACGGTCAGCTGGTCCCCTTTGAAGCGCTCCTGGCACAGGGGATCGAACCCCACTGCCACGACGGACAAGGCCCAGGCGTCCTGACGTGCTACCGCACGAACGAGGGGCTCGCGGCGGCCACCGGGCCGAAGCTGCCAGGCGCTCGTCCGGAGGAGGCAGAAGCCCTGCGACGCCAGGGGGCCGTCGTCCCAGTGGCCTGTGCGTATTACGCAGTGGTGCGGGAGCACGCGTATTACGGAGGGCGGAACTTTGCGCTGTGCTATGACTACAACGACTTCCGCGCCATCAACTTTAACGACATTGCTTCGTCCATCTGGATCCCCTCCGGAGCGGGGGCCAGCACTTACTTTGAGCATATCAACGATGGGGGAGATCGCCGCACCTTCACCGCGCGCGTCCCCGATCTGACGGCTTATGGTTTCAACAATCGGATCTCTTCGGCGCGACGGGGTCGCTGAACGCATGGATGGATAGGGGGGCGTCCCTAACGCCCTCATCTGAACTCCGTCGCGCACGCCGGAGGGACAGGTTGGTGGAGAAGACCTAGGCCGTCGAGCGGTGGCAGCGGGGCGATTCAGGGGGACTGGAGGCGCTGGTCCGGGCGTATGAGCTGCGCGCGCTTCGCGCCGCTTATCTGATCCTGCAGGATCGCGTGGATGCGGAGGACGCGGCGCAGAACGCCTTTCTGCACGCCTGGGAACGCCGCCATCGGTTTGACCCTTAACGTCCCCTCTGGCCCTGGCTCCTGCGCCTCGTCATCCGGGAGGCCCTACGCCTGGCCAGGCGGCGGGATCGACACCTTCCAGCCTCCTTGCCTTCCTTCTCGGAGGCGGATCCCGTGGAATCCACCTGGGAGGATCCTCATCCCTCTCCGGAGCAGATCGCGGAGCAGGCAGAGCAAAGACGACGCCTCTGGCAGGCTCTGGGGCTTCTCTCCCCAGCCCAGCGGACCGCTATGGTGTTGCGCTACTATCACGAGCTTCAGGAGAAGGAGATCGCCGAGATCCTGGGCTGTGCCGCGGGCACCGTGAAGCACTACCTGTATGAAGGACGTATGCGCCTGCGAGGCATCCTTGGATCCGACAGCGCGCCGGACCCGAAGGGGGAGCGCCACGGATGAACGCGAGCTGTCCCGATGGCTAAAGGAAATCGCAGAGGAAGGGATCCCTCGCTCGCCGGATCTCTGGCCGGCTATCCGGGAGCGGATCGTTGCGCCCGCTTCCCGAAAAACATCTTGGTGGAGGCCCAGGGGATGGCCCGCCTGGGGAATTCCGTTGCTCCTCGTGGCGCTGGCGATCGGGGCCGTTGCCTCCGCCGGAAACCGGTGGGACTCTTTTGTTCTGTCTCGCGGCCCAGAGAGGGCGCTGTCCGTTTAGCCGCCGCATCTGCAACAGGAGTGGGGAGGCTATCGGGTGGTTCTGGAATGGGCCCCTGCGGACTGGAACGCCGTCCGCATCGGCTATCGCATGCAGGGTCCCCCGGACCCTGGGCGGCAGGCCGCGCTATCCGAGGCCCTTCTGACCGACGAAGCAGGACGATTATTTCCACTGGAGATGGAGGAAAGGCTGATAGGCGCTTCGGAGGCGATGCAAACGGCATTGCCTCCCGGAGAGCAAGCCTCCATCCCGTCCTTCGAGAGCTGGGCTTATGCGCCGCTACTAGATCTTTTGCAGCTCCGGTTGCGCCTGCGCCTCGTCATCGACCTCCCATCCGGCATTCGGGAAGAGCGGGGGCCATTCGTCTTCGATTTCCGCATTCCTGTGCCTCCCGGAGTGATCCAGGAGGGTCGGCGAACCGTAGTCGCGAACGGGGTTGCCGTGACGATGGAGCGGGCGGTGATCGCCCCTTCCGGCGTGCAAGCGAGGATCTGTTTCCCGCCGCTGGATCCCCAGCGCGTCTGGCGTCCGCTGCCGGACGGAGGAGCAGTCCGGGAAGAAGGGGGCAGTTGCTTCCACGTTTTCTTCTTCCCGCGGCCCGGCGAGGCTTCACCGACTTGGCGCGCATTGCGCATCCTGGAGCTAATCGGTGTGGACCCGAATGGGCAGGGAGAACCCCTCCGGGTGCCCGGCCCCTGGGTGTTCCCATCCGATCGCTCCGGGGTCGGAGCATCCCAAGGTCTGTCCTCCGGGGCGCCCGACGGCCTGCCCCTCGGGCCATCGGTCCCGGCATCTACCCTTCGCAGGGGCTCCGTCCCCATTTCGTCTGGATGGCGTCGGGTGTGTCCCAATTTTGTCGGGCGAGGTAAGATAGGGGCAGGAGGTGGATCATAGGACGGCCAGAGACTTCCCCCATCCTGCCGGACCCGGAGGTGGATCATGGGACAGTCAGAGGCAATTGTG
>Ga0272447_1001140_pt1 | contig 17424 bp, 11 predicted proteins | sample YNPCB0133_FD_194589 | JGI IMG/M metagenome (GOLD analysis project Ga0272447, IMG submission 194589) | Hot spring microbial mat communities from Yellowstone National Park, WY, United States - YNP-CB-013-3 | ecosystem: Environmental > Aquatic > Thermal springs > Hot (42-90C) > Sediment | place... | reverse complement strand
AGCGTGATGAGCGTCGCCAGCGCCACTCCTGACACCCGGCGCTCCGAATGCGCCAGATTGCGTACCTGACTGGCTTCCCGCTGCCGGGCGCTCGGCTTCCCGGCGCGGGACAGCGCCGCACTCGCCGCCCCTCAAGAAAGGGCGATCAGCTCCCAGCGCAGCGACCGGCTGCTCGCCAGCAGCAGCGGGTGCTGATGCGCCTGCCTCTACAGTGCAACGATGCTCGCCGCCTGCCAGCCTGCATTGTTGACGACCCGCCCGGCGCCGTTCCAGCGTGCACCACGCCGGCTGACTTGCGTGCTTGGGTAGATGCCGTCACTGTGATCCTGCCAGCGCGTCTGGCCACGCACCGGCGCCAGCCGATCCCAGCCGTGCGCGGCTGATTGATTGAGCAACACGGGACTGCCGGCGGCCCAATCCGCCACGACCACCACCTGTGCGTCTGCTGGCGGCACCTGGGCTGCCTGGTCTAACACCTCACCACACTGGTTCCGCTACGAGACCGCTTGGTAGGTCTGCCTTGACCAGCAGCTCCAGGCCGATGGAATGGCGCGCCCGCGAGACCGGGGGCAGCGGTCACGACCCGCAGGTATTCCGCCTATGCAATTTCGGCGATGATCATCACCCAGCGGCGGGGGCGTGACCGCGGCCCAAAGCGAGGCGCCACGGGTGCCGCGCTCCGTTCCCAGGTCAGCAGTGGGTCGTTACGCAGCCGCCGCAGCCGACGTTCACGACGGGCGGCGCACGTTGTCTGAGGCATCAGGTACGCCTGGGCGCTGACCATCCGGCGCGGTGTGAGCAAGCTGCTGAGCGGGATGCTGGCGGAACAACGAGTCGACCGCCCGGATGCAATGCGTATGCTGGCGATCGTACAGCGGTCTCCTGGATATGAAGTGGGTGGTCCGGCTAGCATGCCAGAACTGCCACATGATTGTCACTGCTCCCGATCCCCACAGGGACAAAATGGCTCAAAAACGAACACCTTTTCTGTCTGCTCTTGAACCTGGCAACGGCAGCCGCAGCGGTGGCGCAGCTGGTCCGCCGTGACCCGCGGCAGTGCGGGCTGATCCAAACGCGCTAGACGCCGGACGCCCAGCCAGGCGGCGCAGGAGCGCGCTGCCGCGCCGCGCAGGCTTGCCCGCAGCTGGGAGCAGGTGGGCCTGACTTGGTAGCGTGCCTGCCGTCAAGGGTCTCGCTCCGTTCCGCTGATTGGGCTCACCTGCAGGGGATCGCGGACGTAGGGAACGATGCGCGCGCATCCCCACCAGGGCGTGACCGGGGAGCAGAATAAAGCTACGGTCACCTGGCGTCCGTCCCCGGTCAACGGGAAGGGACGGGCAGGTGCCGCTCAGGGGCAGGCAGCACGGAGGCGAGCAACCGAGGGCGCACCGCGCAGCGTGGGCTGTTTGGACAGCGTGACGGGCCGGGTCGTTACCCGGCGGGCGAAGACGATTGGCCTGGCGATGCTAGGTCAGCGCTCCCGGTATCGGTGCGCTGCCTCCCCCGCAGCTGCGCGCATTGCTGGGATACTGATATGGGACCCGTCCGTAGGCATCCGGATGTCCTGGCAGCGCGCGCTGCAAACGACCTGGAGCGTTTTCCCGTCCCGGCAAGTGACCACCACCTCCAGGGTACAGGCCGTGCGCCGGGCTAGGGGCGTCCGCCTGCCCGTCCGACGGATGCCGTTGCCAGGGGATGCCTCGTAGGGCAGTCAGATCGAAACGCCGGGGCAGTGGATGTGTCAGGAGGTCGCCCACATGCATCGCTAGGCGACAGGTATCAGGTGTGCAGCAGCGTGGAAGCCTTCTTTGTGTCGTCTGCAACCGGCTTACCGAAGCGTGTAGCGTATGTTGGGCTCGGATATCGGATTATGTATTCCTGGCTACGCCGTGCAAAGCTCGCGTGCACAGGCTATGCTAGATTTCAAAGACTCACAATCCACTGATAAAGTGGCAAACACGAACCAAGGCAAGTGGGTTACTTCATAGGTGTGCAGCCGATGCGTTCCTGATTCAGGAGAAAGCGACGCCTGAGATTGATCACCTGGCGACACGCTCATCAACCGCCATTTCCCAGGGCATTGTCACAGTAGTATGCCCATCGGCGCGGGGTGCACGCAGAACCAGACGTGGACCGTAGGGGATAAACAGGCTGGCGGTGTGCTCGGGGCAATCTAGCTCAGGACAGCGCAACCGGTCGTGTTCTTGCATCAGTGTGCTGCCACACGTCGGACAGTGGTAGGTGTAGTCTGAGTTGTTGTTCCGGGACATGAGCGTTCTCCAGTTTGAGTATATAAGAAAACGCCCGCCTGAAGAGGCGGGCGACTGTTGCCCTGTGTGGCATTCATTGCCGGATTTTATTGTAGTATTTTAACATCGTGTGACAGTTTTGTAAAGTGAATCATTTGTTTATTCCCAACTCCCCCCTTCCCAGCCATACTCAATGCCGTGTCGCCGCAGGAGCGCCTGGAGGCGTGTGTCGGTTTCGATCAGTTCGGTGATCCGGCTGACTGCTGCGTTCAATACATCCTTCGTGATTGCCTGATCTGCTGCGAGATCGGCGGGAACGTCAAACAGAATGGCGAAGGTATGACGGATGTACTCGTCGCCAGTTGTCATAGGTTGCTCCGTGATTTCAGTTACGGTGTAATAATCGTAAACGACGCTCCTGCGCTCCTGCCGAACACATCCGGCGCATACGTTCGATACGCAGTTGCTGGCAGCGCGACATATGTCCCCGGAACGGTCGCCCGCGCCAGATAGGTATAGGTGTAGACCCCTTTCGGCAGGTCGGTGGCGAAGAGCGCCACCCGCCCATCGCGCACTTCAGTGTGTGTAAAGTACCACCAGTAGGGTATTTCGTCACTGCCTTCGATCTGCGGCGCCAGTGTCGCTTCCCGCGCCGCCGCAGTGGTTGTCTTCAGGCTGGTATCCAGCGCCTCCAACCCGCCGGGAAGGAAGTCCTCCACCGTCAGGTAGCGCACATCAGTTGGGACGCGCAGGGTGATGCGGACCTGCACCAGGTCGCCCTGGCGCGCCTGGGTGATTAGTTGCCCGGTTGGAGTGAGCGTGTCGCTGGCGACCGCGATATACTCGCGCTGCACGATGAATCCCCGATCAAGCGCCTGAGCAGTAGCGGCATCCTCCGTGTAGCGCAGGCGCACGATGTAGTAGAGCCGCCCTTTGCCGCTCTGTCCGGGTCCTGCTTGCCGTTGCAGCATCACCTGATTGCCTTCGGGTTTCAGTTCGGATGCTGCGATGATCACCCGATCGGTCTCGCGCAGGGTGTCGCGCGTGACGGTCGCTTCGCGAAGAGTGCGCCCATCGAGTGTCGCGCGATAGCGGTAGTCGGCTTGCAGGTCATCGGTCTGGCTCGCATATTCGGCAAGCGCAAGCATGGCGCCCGCCGAGTCGTAGGTCGTGCGCCAGACGTCACGCTCCCGCTCGCCCATCAACCAGCGCGCTGCGTTAGGGATTAAGAAGTTCTGCGGATCGGCGCGCAACAGCGCACGCAATGCCAGACCGGTAGTGGTCACGTCGCTGTCAAGTCCCCAGAACCATATATTGTCTGCATCCCAGTGTGCGTCGGATGCCGACAACACTGCTCGCCCTATCAGCTCGGTAATGAGCGTCTTGATGCGACTCTCCTCGCTGCCAGCCGTCTGGAGCGCCATGATCAGGTAGGCTTTTCCGGCAGTTGTCAGTTTGTTCCGCTCACTGTATAGGTTCACCAACCGTCCACGATCCGGTTTTCCTGCTTCACCGAGGACAAAGAGCACATAGACGCGGTCATTGGGATCGTTCAGTTGCCGGGGATCATTGAGCGCTGTGGTCAGGAAGGTCAGCGCCCGATCCAGCAACACCTGATCCATGGCAAACCCGGCGCGCCGCGCCTCTACCAGACCCTGAACGGCATACGCCGTAAGATAGGGATTGCTTCGGTCGTCCCTCCACCATCCCCAACCGCCATCGAGTTGTTGCAGCGCGGAGAGACGCTGCAAACCATTCGTCACGCTGCGCTCCAGCGTTGCGCGCAACTGCGGGTCGTCGAAGCCCGCCTGCTGGATTAGACGGTAGGACGCGACCGCTGGCAGAAAACTGCTGACAGTTGCTTCGCTGCTGAAGTACGGCGCGCTCGCCAGTTTCTCGACACCTTTGACGATGCCAGCGACCAGCGACGGCGTGAGATCCAGTTCGACCCGCGCACTGGCAATTTTCTCCGGCGGCAGTTTGATCGTTTCGACCACCTGATCGATCACCTGACCGGCGCTAGCAGTCGCTTCGGTAGTCGTCAGCCGACGCAGCGGCACCCGCGTCTCGACAGCGTCCTGGTATCCTCCACCGACGGCGCGTACCGTCAGCAACGCTTCATCGCTCTCACCGGGCGGCTCATTGACCGTCGCCTGCCAGCGTACCAGCACGGTGCCGTTTGCCGGAACAGCGACTTGCTGCTCGGTCGGTCCGTCAATGGTCAGCGCAGGGTTGGGCGCGATTCGCACCGTCGCATCGATGGCAGCGCTCGTGGTGTTCTGCACTACCACCTGCAACATCGGGCGGTCGCCGACAGTGAGCGCACGCGGTAGCGTTGGACGCAGGAACAGTGGTTTGCTGGCAACGATGTCGGTCGCTGCCTCACCAACCAGTGTATCGGCAGTGATGGCGCGCGCCGTCAGGCGCCAGGTCGTCAGGTTGTCCGGCAGGGTCACGCTGAACTGCGCCATGCCGTTATCATCGGTGACCAGCGCCGGACTCCAGAAGGCGGTATCGAGAAAATCGCGTCGAACGAAAGTTCCTGCTTCAAGACCGCCGCCACCCCCTTTGTCGCCCGGTTGTAGCCGCAATGTCACCCGATCAACCAGCGCCGTCAGCGGGTTGGAGGTGGACACGCCAAGCGCACGCTGATCGTAGAATGCCTGGAGCAACGACGGGTTGGGATCATTAACCAGCGTCAGCACCGCTTTATCGACCAGCGCCAGTGCCACCTCGGCGCGCACCCCCTTGCCGGTGTAGTCGGTCACTTTCACCGTGTAGGTGACCGTATCGCGCGGACCGACCTGCGTTTTATCAGGGGTGAGCGTCAGGGTCAGTTCCTGACGTTCAGTCGAGACCGGCAGTTTCACGATGCCTACCCGCAGATCGGGCGTGGCTGGCGCATCGACGCTGCTGCCGTCACCCGGCGCTTTGATCAGCGTCAGCGAAACGTACACGTTTGGCGCATACTCCTCACGGATGGGAACCTGCAACACACCAGTCGAACCCTGGATCGTCAGAACGCGATGTTCGATAACATTGCCGCGTTCGATGGTGAGTAGCGCGGTCGTGTCCGGGTAAGGCGCCGTCACCAGGATCGTCGCTGTATCACCGGGCTTGTAGCGACGTTTGTCGGCGATCAGATCGACGCGGTTGCTGTCATCGACTCCCCAGAAGACATTGCCGCCTGAAGCCCACGTATAGGCGCTCGCCTGCACAACCCGTCCGGCGTTATCTTTCCCTTTTGCAACAATACGGTAAAGACCACCCTGCGGCGGTGTGAATTGCACCTGCCCCCGCCCCTGCCCGTCGGTGACGACGGAAAGCGTTTCGATCAGCGTATCGGTGTAGGCGGATGTCCAATAGAAACGTCCATCAGCACCCTGTTCGCGCACACTGTACCATCTGCGCTCGTAAACCTCCACATCCAGCGAACGGTTCGGCACCGGATTGCCTTGAGGCGTCAGGGTGATAATTGAGATTGGTTGCGGTTGTCCGGCGGAGGCAACATACCCTTCAGGGCGCAGACCGACGTAGAATGCGCCAGCATGAACCGTCACCACCTCCTGCGCGGCGATCACCTGACCGTCCACATCGGTAACCTCGACATCGATGGTTAGCATCTGGCTGCCAGTGCGCACTCCGCTGTCCAAAGGACGGCGTTCATAGATCGACGCAGGAAGAGTCAGGGCAAACCGTCCCTGTGCATCGGTTACTCCCTCGCCTTCGGCAAGCAGTCCGCCAAAAAGGAACGATGGTTCACTGGCAGCATACCAGGCATACGCATTATCGAAATCGGCGAAACTGAAGTCCGGCGCCGCGTCGCTGAAGAACCAGAAGGGTTGCGCAAGGACGCGCCAGCGCACCGGCGCTCTGGTAGGCGCGCCACCCGCGAAGTAGGCAGCCTGGACATTGACATTCAACGGATCGCCGTACAGCAGGTCGGTGGCAGCTGGTGTGACAGTGACTTCAAAGGCAGGCACACGATACTCGGCAACCAGAAAACTGCCGTATACGGCGGGGGCATTTTCATCGAATCCCTGCACACCACCGAGCCGCGCCACCATCGAGTAGGACCCCAATGGCGCACTCTGTGCCAACGGCAGGTCGATGTTGAATGTTCCGAAGGCGCTGAAGGTAAGGGTTGTGGAAAAAACGGTGTTTCCCTCTGGATCGCCGACGTACAGATACGCGCGGTCACCGGCGCCGGGAAGGACATACCGCTCTGCCTGACCCCGCCCGGCACTGACAGCGATGCCGCGCAATGCGCCACGCAGTCGCACCGTCTGACCTGGACGATAGATCGGTTTGTCGGTCAACAGACTCCCGGCGAATGTCTGTGGCCGGTAGTCGGCTGGAAAACCGAAACTCCAGGGGTCGATCCCAGAAGACCAGTCGGTGGTGGTGAATGTCTGCACCCTGTCGCCGTCCGACGACCAAACGAACAGGGTCCATACATCGCGCGCATCGAACGGCGCTTCCAGCACACCGTCCGCATTGGTGCGTCCCAAATCGACGGGTGTACTGAGACCGGTCTCATACCGGTAGCCGGCAGCACGCACCGGTAGTCCCGCAACCGGCTTGCCGGTGGACAGATCAACCGCCCAGACGAACAGGCGATCCGCGCTGCGCTTCACCGTCAGCGCATATGGGCTGACTGCCATCACCTGTTGATCAACCACCCTGCCCTGCGCGCGCAACTCCAGATAATAGAGACCCGGTTCAAGCGCGCCGACCTCGATAGTTCCCACTCTATCCTTATTGCGTTCTCCGGTGAGCGATTGTGTTCCCCCGGTCACAATATCGTTCGCTGCTGGCGAAAAATTCCTCCAGTATTCATAATCCAATATCAGTTTCGCCGCCTGTTCCGGTGTCAACCGCGAAATTCGCCACCCGACGTCCGGCATGTTGACCCATTGGATCGGAACGCGCACGGTATCAACCTTGCGATAAAAACCGGCGCGGTAAGGACCGATCAGACTGAGTGACGGCTCACGCGGACCGACGCGGAAGGTCGCCGTCACATCGCGCCCCAGTGCGACGCCGAAGGAATCGCGCGCTGCTCCCCTGACGGTGACGCGATATTCCGTCTCTGGCTCAAGATCTGCGTAAATCGTAAACTCGGTGCCGTATTCTGATGTAAAGACATCGGTCAGCGCCGGTTCGATAACCAGATTCTGGCTGACCGTTGGCCAGTCCATCGGTGTGCTAAAAATCAGGGTCAGACCGCCATAATCCGGTGAGACCACATCGCCCGGCTCCGGTCTGGTCGTGACGAGCGCCGGCAGCGGCGCGACGCGGAACGAACTGCTGAATGTTTGCGCCAGCACCCCCTTGCCGCGCGCCGAACGCGCACCGGCATCGACGATGATGGTATAGAAAGCGCCGCGCTCCAGTGGCGCATCAGGTCGAAAGATTACGCTTGTTCCGCTGATCGCCATTGTGCCAGCAATCAGGGCGCCATCGCTCCGCACAACGCGCAGGGCGCTGCGGAGCGACATCGGATCCATTGGCTGGTTGAAGGTGATTGTGATCGGTTCGGTTGGCGATACAAAATCGGTTTGCGGGAGCATCAGATTCACTGCCGGATCGATCGTGCGAAACGACCAGACATACTCATTGTGCAGCACGCCGCCGGTCTGATCGGTCAATCCGGCGGCAACCCGCACGCGGTAATCGGTCGATGGATCGAGCGGCGCCATTAGAGAAATGACAAACGTGGACGTGTCGATCCAGCGCGCCACACCCTGCACCGGCGGGTCAACTGTTGCTGCTACGGGTAATTTGCCGGTTCCTGCCACATCCACCAGCGGCACGACCGGATGGTTGAAGCGTACACTGATCTGCGGTATGTCGGTCGGTACATCGCGCGTACCGTCAGCAGGCTCGACCTGCCGTACCTCAAGATCGCCGATGACGGTGAATGACCACTCGAATGGTTTGGTGTTGAGCACTGCGCCGGAGATCGTGCTGACTCCCGGTTCGATCACGGCGCGATACCGTACCCCGCGCTGTAGTGGTGCAGCTGGCTTGAAGCGAATGCCCTCGTCGAATGTCTCCACCGTGCCCGCAACTGCCATCCCACCCGCGCCGAACAAACGAAAACTGGCGCCCGCTGACGAGCGATCCACATCACGATGGAGCCTGATTTCGATTGGTCGGTCTGTCGCAACATCGGACTCGCCATCAAACGGGCGGGTATCGACCAGCAACGGCGCTGCCGTGGTAAAACTCCAGCTGAACGAACGCTCCATCCGCGCCGCGCCGTCAGGTGTCAGGTCAGGGCGCACCGTCACTCGATACGTTGTCGCAGCACGCAATCCACCTTCAGGAAAGAATCCGAAACGGGTCGGCGAGAGCCAGCGCCCGATACCACTCACTGCCGTCGAATCATTGCCGATGGTCAGCGTCAGCGGTTGGGGCAGATCGGCAGCGCGCCGCGGATCGTCGGCGGACGCAGCGACGGCCTCTGCGCTCACCACTGGGGCGCTGAACTCTACCGTGATCAGCGTTTCGAGGGGAATATCGGCAGCGCCATCGGCAGGCGCAACATCGCGCACTGCCACATATGGCACAGTGCGGAAACGCACCGTCTGGGTGCCCTCGGAGGCGCGACCAAGCACGTTCCGCACTCCCGCACCAATCGTCAGGGAATATTCCGCGCCATACTGCAACCCGCCGACAGGTTTCACCAGCGCGACATTGCTCTGGACTTCGATCTGCACGTCAACCGGCGGGTCGAGGCGCACAACGGCAATCAGCGAATCGCGCTGCACCGGTTGACTAAACTCGATCCGCAGCGGTGCCCGCGGATTGACCGCCTCTGCGCCATCAGGCGGCTCGATCCGGACGATCTGCGGCACACTCAGGATCAACGGACCCGCGAACACACCGGCGATGATCAGGATCAGTCCGATGCCAGCTGCAATGACTGCGCGAAGCGGGAAGCGTGACGACGGGTTCATTGTCTTTCCCTTCCTCAGAAATCTGTGATGCGCTCAGTTTGCCTGCAACGCCTGACGTACTTCAAACTCGACAACCGGACTGCGCACGATGTGCCCATCAATGTTGTGTCCCTCTGCCCACACCCGATGCCTCCCTGGTTGCAGTTGCCAGAACACCCGTGACGCTGACGTGGTGACCAGCGGTTCGCCATTAACGTAGATCGTCACACGGTCGATCTCTGGCGCCGCCCCCACGGTCAGCGCAATCTGCTGTCGCTCCGCCGGTATGCCTGGACTCAATGCAAACACCGCACCGTGGGCAGGAGCGGTGATCAGTAATGGCAGCGTGTTGCGCGATATGAGACGGGGTTCGCGTTCGCCAGCGCCTTCGCCTGCACCAGACGCAGGCACATCATTGCCCGGCGGATCGCTGGCATTCTCCGTAACCGGCGGGCAGACCCGGCGTGGCGGACGGGGAATGCCAGCGCTCTCCGCCCACGGTTGCGCTTCCGGTGGCAACACCCGATAGATACGCAACACCGTGCGCGCCAACGGGTACCGATCCGGCACCCGACAGTCGCGCACCGGATCGACGCGCACTAGAATATGCGTATCGTCCGGTCGCTGCGGCGTATGCTCTGCAAGAAACCGTTCGAGCCGCGTCGCCGGGCAGACCGGCGACGGCAGCAGACCGCCCTCGGCGCAGATCGTCAGTTCGACGATCCCCGGCGGACGGGGAAACGGACGCGGCGGCAATCCGCGGTGCGCCGCCAGCATCACCTGGCGCCAGACTGGAGCAGCGCCGGTGACGCCGCTCACCGCCTCCATTGCCCGGCCGTCGGCATTCCCGATCCACACCCCGACCACCCGGTCTGGCGTGTATCCAACCGTCCAGTTGTCGCGCCAGTCAGTCGTAGTGCCGGTTTTGACTGCAGCAGGGCGATCAATGTCGAGCGCGCTGCCAAATGCGCGCATACGGGCATACCGATCGCTCAGGATGTCGCTGATCAGATACGCAATACGCGGGTCGAGCGCCGGGGATGGTGGATCAATCGCTTCCAGTCCAGGCGCATGAGAAGCCGGATCGCCGCTGATCTTCAGGATGGCATACGGCGTCACCCGCATGCCGCCATTTGCAAACGCCGCGTATGCGCCGGTCAACTCCAGGAGCGACACCTCGCCACCGCCAAGGGTCAGCGCCAGCCCGAAGCGTCCCGGTTGATTGCCGAGAGACGTGATGCCGAGACGCGACGCCATATCGAGCAACGCCGGAATGCCGATAAAGTCGAGGGTGCGAACGGCGGCGACATTCGAGGAGGTGGCAAGCGCCTCGCGCAGCGACAGAGGACCGTGAAACACGCGGTCGTAGTTCAGAGGGGCGTAGACCTGTCCGCTGGAGTCGACGAACGACGCCGGTACGTCAAGGATCGTGGTCGCTGGCGTCCATCCACGTTCAAGCGCTGCCGCATAGGTGAGCGGCTTGATCGCCGAACCGGGCTGGCGGAGCGCAAGCGCAGCGTTGACCTGCCCCTGAATCGCGTTGTCGGTGAAATCCGGGCTACCGACCATCGCCAGAATGGCGCCGTCGCGCGGGTCGATCGCCACCACTGCGCCATTGCGGGCACGCCGATCCGGGCTGCCGTCACGCGGGTTGGCAAGCACAGCGATCTGACGACGCAACGCGCGTTCTGCTGCTTCCTGCAACCCCAGATCAAGCGTTGTCGTGATGGTCAGTCCGCCACGCGCTACGGCGTCGGGACCCAGTTCGGCAGCCAGGCGTTCCAGAACGAAGAAGACGAAATGCGGCGCACGCGGCAGGCATCCAGGAGTATCGCATCCGGTGCTGAAGCGTAATGGTTCATTGGCGGCAATCTCCGCCTCGGCTGGCGTGATGAAACCGGCGCGCACCATCGCCGCCAGCACATCGCGTTGACGGACGCGCGCCGCGTCTGGGTTAGTGAACGGATTGTAGCGCGACGGCGCTTGCGGCAAACCGGCGATCAACGCTGCTTCGGCAAGATCGAGGTCGCGCGCAGGTTTGCCAAAGAACCGCTGTGATGCTGCCTCGACGCCGTAACTCATTGCGCCATAATAGGTCTGATTGAGGTACATTTCTAGGATGTCGTCCTTGGGAAGCGTCGCGGTCAGTTTGAGCGCCAGTATGATCTCGCGCACCTTCCGCTCCATCGTTTGATCCTGCGCCAGCGACGGATCGAGCAGAAACGAGCGCGCCAGTTGCTGCGTAATCGTGGAGCCGCCAGCAACGATCCGACCCTGCTGAAGATTGAGCCAGATCGCACGCGCGATGCCCCGCAGGTCGATCCCCGGATTGGTATAGAAACTGGCGTCTTCGACAGCAATCGTCGCCTGGATCAGCGCTGGCGAGATGTTGTCGAGCGACACGTGAGAACGTTGCGCACCCAGCGGATCAGGTACAGCGTAGAGCAGACGACCGTTGCGGTCTAGCACCCGTGTCGCATCGAGGGCGGCACGTTCACGCAACCGATCAGGGGAAGGCAGATCAGTCGACATCCACAACCAGGAGCAGAGAAACACCAGCACGAGGACGCAAATGCCAGCACAACGCGCGACGATTGCAACAACACTTCGCAACCGTTTTAAGCCGAACCGCTGCACTGTGCCTTTTCCATCGCTAGGCGTCTGCGCGTCTATTGAGATTATAGCACGTTCGCCGTGCAAAGAGAATGAACAACGGATGACATGAGACCATAACGCAGTGCATCAGAAGGGTCTTGCCATCCTGCAACGAACACGGTATCATACAGGTGCACGGCATCGTAGAACGTGTATTCTGGCGATGCGTATCATTGTGACAGCCGATCTCCACTATCGACCGGCGAAGCGCGATGCTTATCTGGCGTTCGCCGAATGGGTGCGGCAGCGTAACCCCGACTGTTTCATTATTGCAGGAGATATCGGGCATCCGCTGCGCCTGTTTCAGCGCGGCCTGCAACTCTTCCGCGATCTGACGTGTCCCCGCGCTGTCATTGCCGGCAACCACGATGTCTACCGCAGCGATTACGACAGTCGCACGTTGTGGGAGGCATGGCTGCCGCGCATTGCCCGCGACGAAGGGTTTATCTGGCTTGAAGATGATGTGCTGACCCTGGGGAATGTCGGTGTTTGCGGCACCATGGCGTGGTATGACTATTCATCGCGCGCGCCACACCTGACACTCGGCGATCACGAGTATCGGGTGCTGAAGGGGAGTGTCAACCACGACGCCGATTATGTCGATTGGCCCTGGAGCGACCGGGCAATGGCGCGCTATCTGGCAAAGGGTTTTGCCGGGCGCTTGGGGAACCTGGTCAACAATCCCTTGGTTTCGCGGATCCTGGTTGTCACCCACGTGCCGATCATTGAGATCGCTGTGCCACGCTACCCTGAGAGCGAGTTCTGGAGCCTGATGCGCGCTTATATGGGCAACTTTACGCTGGGAAAACTGGTGCTCGATCAGCCGAAAGTGAGCCATATCGTCAGTGGGCATCTCCACCGCGCCGGACACTGGACGATTGCGGGGCGGTACGGTCCTGTTGAATGCCATATCGTCGGCAGCGCTCCTGGCGAACCGACAGCGGTCGAGTTGACGTTGTAGCCTACCCTTCCGCCAATTGCGCCGCTTTCGCTGCTAGCCAGCGCTGCACCTGATCCCGCACCCAGGCGGCGTCCGCTGGCGGCAGCGGCGGCGGCGGCACCGGCGCAGTGTAATCCACCCAATCGCCGTACCGCGCGCGTGCATACGCCGTCTCGAACACCTGTTGCAGATTCAGCGTCACCGCCCCGAATTCGCGCGTCGTCGGCACCAGAATGATCGGCAGCGGGTCGCGCAGGTCGATGAACCACACTTCGTAGCGGTAGTCGGTCCCGCGCTTCAGCAGCACGCAGTAGTCGCTCTTGCCCGCTGTCGCCGTGAAGCGCGCCCCAGCGCGCAGCAGGTCGATTTCGATCCAGTTGGTGCGCGACTCGAACACCACGGCGCGTTTGCGTTCAAAGGCGGTTGCGCTAGGGACGCCGGGGGTCTTGTTGGCAGGCGACAGAAGTTCGATAATCGTCACCACGCGGCGGGTGCGCGCGTCGCGGATTTCGATGAAACGCTCGCGCACTTCCGGTTCCGGCAGCGGTTCGATCAGGGTCGGGGCGGTATACCCGGCGTCGAGCGGCGCCGTCACGCCTGGACGCGCCGGGGTGACGACAGCCAGATCGGGAATGATGGCGCCGACTGGCGGCGTTTCCTCTTCGCTGACGATCAGGCGCTGCTCGACCGCAACAATAAAGTGAGGACTCAACTTTTCCGCCAGCACATCGCTCATGCCAACGATCAATCGGGTATGCACATCGGGCCAGATGTCGGGCGCTTCGAGAAAGGGATCCATGCCGGGAAATGGCGAGCGCATAGGGAGTTCCTTCATTTGGCAGCCGCCATCATTCTGCGCTAGAATACCGCAAACTGACGGTTGTGTTCAGTGTACCATACGGGTATCTGCGATGCAACGGTTCGACTGTCGAGCGGGATGTGGCGCGTGCTGTATCGCACCTTCAATCTCATCGCCAATCCCCGGTATGCCGGACGGCAAACCGGCAGGTGTGCGCTGCGTGCAGTTAAGCTAAGCGCCGATAATCGCTGCATGCTGTTTGGGCGTCCTGAACGACCGGCGGTATGTGTTTCGCTGCGACCAACAGTGGAGATGTGAGGAACGACGAACGAGGAAGCGTTCATATTCCTGACAACACTGGAACATGCAACACAGCCAGGATGACGGAGAGAACCATCTATGCACGACAATGCTGAACCGAAGGTTGCTGCGTGGCGTCGCTGGCTCGCACATCTCTGGTACATGTGGGGCGGGAGCCTGGCGTATTGGGGTTTGCGAACAGCGGATGTCAGTTTCTTCCATGCAGCGGATGGCGCGTACAGTCGCGCGATTGCGATCTGGTCCGATTTCAGCGGCGCCTACTTCCAGCGCGGCATTATCCGCGAACGCGAGCTTGGTCAACGCATCGCCGGAATCCGCGACCTGAGCCGCGCAATTGAGTTATCGCCGGAATGGCCCGAACCATACCTTCGCCGTGGACTGATCCTCCGTTTCCATGGCAACCCTCACGAAGCTATTGCCGACCTCGAGCGCTATCTGGAACTGAGTGGCGACTCGTCCTGGCGCGATGAGGCAGAGCGACAGATCGCTGCGCTGCGAGCGGAATGCTGAGATGCCGGAAGAAGCGCAGAGCCGCGTCGCTCCAGCAAACCGGGACGCCGATCTGACGACGACCCAATTGATCATTGTCACCGGCGGTCGTCTGGCGCTGGTTGCCGCATTTCGCATCATTTATCCGTTACAGCCGTTCCTCACCGGCGAACTGGGCATCGATCTGCGCACTGTCAGCGCGTTGATCACCGTGCAACTGGCGGCATCGATGCTGAGTCCGATCGGCGGGGCGCTGGCGGATACCAGGGGTGAGCGCGCAACGATGAGCGGCGGACTGGCGCTCTTCGCGTCTGGCACGCTGCTGTGCGCCCTTTCGCCATCGTTTCTTGCCTTTCTGATCGGCTACGTTCTTATTGGTCTGGCAGTCGCGCTCTATCAACCGGCCGGGCAGGCGTACCTGGCATCGCGCACACCCTACACGCGCCGTGGATGGGTGCTGGGCGTGTTCGAGACTTCCTGGGCGCTGGGGGCGCTGCTGGGTGTGGCGCCGTTAATGCAGGTTGTCCAGGCGACCCAGCGGTCGGCGCCGGTTTTCTGGATCTTGCTGGTCGCCAGTCTGGTATCCCTGGCGCTGGTACAAACATTGCTGCCGGATGGTCAGCGTCGCGCACCGAACGAAATGCATCGGGTTGAGTGGCGGGAACTGCGCACGCCGGGAGCGCTGCTGGCGCTGCTGTTCATGGCGTTGACTCTCTGCGCGTATGACCTGATCCAGATCGTGCAGGCGCCCTGGCTGCACGAGACGCTGGCAATGAACGAGGCGCAACTGGGGCAACTGTTTGCACTCGCAGGAATCGGCGAACTAGCAGGTTCGCTGGGTGTTGCACTCGCGGGAGATCGGCTTGGCATCCGGCGCTCGACCGCCGTAGGATTTCTGCTAGCAGCAATCTGTGTCGCAGCACTGCCGTTCGCCAGGCAGAACCTGGCATTGTTGCTGCCGACCTTTCTGTTCCTCTATCTGACGTTCGAGTACGCGATTGTTGCGTCCTTTCCGCTGGTATCGGCAGTGGCACCCACAGCGCGCGCCACGATGCTGGCGTTGAGCACTGCCTCTACCGGCGCAGGACGCGTCGTTGCATCACTGGTCGCTCCATCGCTGTGGTTGACGTATGGTATTGGCTGGACAACCGGGGTTGCTGCAGCAATCCTGGGAGTGTCGCTGTTCTGCCTGCTGGCTGTGCGACCGCAAGAATAAAGCCACGAGCGCTATGGAAAAAACGCATCAGGAGGCAATGGCGCAACATCGGTTAGGGTCACGTGCAACGCCTGCGCTTCACGCTGCACAGCGATCACACGTCCCTGAAACAGGCGCCCTCCCTCACGCCAGCGCACAATGTCGTCCAGACGCACGTCGATATGTTCAGGACGAATGTATGCCCCTTCGAATCTGATACTGAACCCATCACTACGAATCTCATCCACCGGCAGGCTAGTGTAGCGCCGACCATATCCACGCCGATCAATGTCAACTGTCAGCAGACGACGCTCTGTCCGACTCACATGTAACTTCCTTGAAGGTATATCAACATCCTTGCTATTATAGCATCGCTTGACGCTGTCCCGGTGCTGCAGTATACTCCACGCTAACGCCCGCTGGCACACATCGCCTGGTCAGCGGCGCCGATGCCTGATCATATGGTTCTGTGAACGACAGTGCGGTCGCGCAGATCTCCGCCTCTGCTCAAGAACTGAAACCGCATTGTATTCCAGCCATCGCCCGACAGCCGCTGTTCCATCGGTGATCAGGAGATCTCCTATGAAACGGCCACGAGTGCAGCACGTAAGCCTACCGCGTCCACCCCACAGCGATGAAGCCACCCGCGCTTTCTACGGGGCGTTGCTTGGTTTTGAAGAGATTCCTGCCCCTTCATCGCTCGCCGATCTCGATGTCATCTGGTATCGACTCGGCGACGCTGAACTCCATCTCTTTGCCGAAGAACCATACCCTGATCGCTCTGGGAGGCATGTGTGCATCGAGGTGGAAGACCTCAACGAGGTGCGCGCGCGACTGGTTGCAGCCAGTTACACTCCCGAAGACGCCATCGCCATTCCGGGACGACCGCGGTTCTTCTGCCGAGACCCGTTCGGCAACCGGATCGAGTTCACCACCATCATTGATGACTATCTGAAGTATCAGAAGTAGTGCACATCGACTGTGCTGAAGCAAAGGAGCAGAAACGTATGTCGAACACTATTGGCGTCGGTCTGGTCGGCTACAAGTTCATGGGCAAAGCACACTCTAACGGATACCGGCAGGTTGCCGCGTTCTTCCCGGATGTTGCGCTGCGCCCGGTGATGAGGGCGATCTGCGGACGCGACGAGGCGGCAGTGCGTGCCGCAGCTGCACAGTTTGGCTGGGAGGGGTACGAAACTGACTGGAAGAAACTGGTGTCGCGCGACGATATTGGTCTGATCGATGTCTCGGCTCCTGGCGACACCCATGCGGCAATCAGCATCGCAGCCGCTGAGAACGGCAAGCATGTCTTCTGCGAAAAACCGCTGGCAAACACCCTCGCCGAAGCACGTCAGATGCTTGACGCGGTACAGCGCAACGGGGTCGTCGGCATGGTGAACTTCAACTATCGTCGCGTTCCGGCGGTGCAGCTTGCCAAAACGCTGATTGACTCTGGTCGCCTGGGGACAATCTACCACTGGCGCGCTGTCTATTTGCAGGACTGGATTATAGACCCCAACTTCCCCTTGGTCTGGCGATTGCGTAAGGATGTCGCTGGCACGGGAACATTGGGCGATCTTGGCGCTCATATTATCGACCTGGCGCGCATGCTGGTCGGTGAAATTACTGAGGTGACGGGATTGACCGAGACGTTCATCAAGCGCCGACCGGTGCTGGCGGCGACGACCGGCGGATTGAGCGCGGCTGCGGGAACGGAAATGGGCGAGGTAACAGTCGATGATGCGGCGCTGTTCCTGGCGCGCTTCGCCAACGGCGCAGTCGGTACGTTTGAAGTAACGCGCTTTGCTAAAGGACGCGCAAACTACAACAGT
>Ga0272447_1001138_pt1 | contig 17449 bp, 15 predicted proteins | sample YNPCB0133_FD_194589 | JGI IMG/M metagenome (GOLD analysis project Ga0272447, IMG submission 194589) | Hot spring microbial mat communities from Yellowstone National Park, WY, United States - YNP-CB-013-3 | ecosystem: Environmental > Aquatic > Thermal springs > Hot (42-90C) > Sediment | place... | reverse complement strand
GCCCGGCGCAAAAGGACGAGCGCAAGCAGACAACGCCCAAACGCAAGGCGGACGACCGGCAGGATGAATAGCGCCGCCCTAGGGATGGGCGAAAGCAGTGCCTCCCCCTACCTAGAGTGGGTCTGCGGGCGGCACACTGGCTGGCCTTCTCCCGCTGAGATCGGCAGGCCATCTAAGCCATAAAGCGTTACACGAAGCGCGGTGCATTCGCGCATCCATTCTCGGCGCGCCGCGGAGCGCAGCGAAGCATCTAAAATCCCGCCCGACCATATCGTAGGGGCGTAGCGGTGCTACGCCCCCGCGCAGCCGCCAAGCACCCCCGCCTGATTCCCCTGCACGCGGGGGAAGAGGGGGGCTATGATGCTGAGTGATTGCTGATCCCGCAGCATCTAGGAGGCAGGCGCAAGTCTAGGTCTCCGGCAGCATGCACCCCCGCCCTATCGTTCTTCCCGCTGCGGTGGCTTCACGGCTTCGGCTTCTCATAAAAGACGACCCCCACCCGCTGAATGTGCTCGATCACGTCCCGGTCGCTGATGTGGTCAAGGATAGAGAGGTGAACGGCATACGGCAGGAGCAGCTCGTCGAGGTCGTCGAGGATTCTATAGATGACGTTCAGCGTTAAATCCGCGCCGCCGCGCAGGGTTAGGTCAATGTCAGAGCCATTCTTGTAGTTCCCCTTCGCACGCGAGCCGTACAAAATCGCCTGCTCCACTTGGGGATAGCGGCTTAGGACGGCGCGGATTTTCTCGCAGACCGCTTCAGGAAGACCGTGCTTTATGCCTCTTCCTCCTTCTTCAGCGCTTCCAACTTGAGGCGTAGGGCGTCGAACTCGGCAATGTAGGCGTCGCAAATGGCGGCAGCGATCTGCGCAGCGGTGGCCTCATCATACGTATGCGAGGTTAGATTGCGGCTCTGAATCATGTCCATCCAGACTGTGCCGTTCTCTATCACGCCCGTCTCAAAGGCTTTGCGGGTGGCGTCCTTGGACCCATACAGATTCTGAACGCCGCGGCTCTCCAGAAAATCCTTTAGCGTGTTCCATGCCAGCTCATGGGTGAATTCAAACGCTTGTATTAACCCCTGTTGCTCGAGCCTGGAGAGCGGACGCTGCCTGGCCAATTCCACTGCTTCCTTCAACTGCCCAAAGGCCTTGAGAAAGTGCTTAAAACGCTGAATCCAGCGAATATCTTCCGTGCTCATCAGCGCTGGATGCTTCCTTTCACGCCTATATTCCCTCTCAGCAGCGCCCACTGGCGTTGCGCAGCCATTATATGTTTGCGCTCTCCTAACCTAACTGAAGAGATGCGTTCACGCGCGGGGGCAAAACCCTGGGTGGGCGACGGCTGCCTTGTCGCCCACCCGCTATCGCCGGCGTATCACTCGTGTCGTATCTCGCCCCCAGCGAAGCATCTAAAATCCCGCCCGACCATATCGTAGGGGCGTAGCGGTGCTACGCCCCCCGCGCAGCCGCCAAACACCCCACCTCAACGACCCTGCAGCGCCTGAGTCGAGCGCGACGAACAAAGTAAGGGCGGTTCGCAAATCGCCCTACCGCGCTATCGCCAGAATGACAGGGTGAGGCAAAATGCCGGCCACACCGTGCGATCAACTACCGCTGGCGCTGAGCGCCGCTTCGCCGTCACGCCAAGCGGCATCCGCCGGCAGCAGCCTCGGCCCCTGTGCCAATCCGGTCAGGCGCGAGCCTAGATGCCATACACCTCAGCCATCCTGCGCACCTCCTCGATGACCGCCTGGCGCAGCGCCGCCGGCGCCAGCACTTCAGCATGGCTGCCGTATTGCATTACCCAGCGCCGCACCTCGCCCAGCCCGCTGGTTTGCATGCGCAAGATCACCCCACCGTCCGCTTGCTCCTCCAACTGCTGGCTGGGGTGGAACTGCCGCTCGCGCACCCAGCGCGCCTGGTAAGCATCGAAGCGCACGGCCACCTCGACCGGCGCCTCGCCGCCCTCAGCCCCAAAGGCCGTGCGCAGCCACTCCTCCACCAGGACGCTCGACCGACGGACGAACTTATCCGGCAGCTTGCGGCAGTCCAAGATGCGACCGACGTGGAAGGTGCGCCGGTCGCCCCGGCCCAGGTCGTAGGCGAGCAAATACCATTCGCCTTTGTCGTTGTGCAAGTGATACGGCTCAACCTTGCGCTCGGTCTGCTGGCCGGTGGTGTTGGCGCGGTAGCGCAGCCAAAGCAGACGCTGTTCGCGGATCGCCTCGTAGATCACCAGCAGCCGCTGCAGATCGACCTGGAGGGCCGGCGGCGAGGAGAACGAGGCGTGCTGGCGCAGCGCCTCCAGGTCAACGGTGATCTGGCGCGGCATCGCCTGGGCCAGCGTGACCAGGGCCGACTCCAGCGGCTTCTGAAACGCCGTGCCCACGTAATGGCGGGCCAACTCCGCGCTGAGGAAGAACGCGACCAACTCGCCCTCGGTGATCATGATGTTAGGCAGGGCGTAGGCCGGCTCGGTGTAATACCACCCGCCGCGCTCCCGATCTGTCGCCAGCGGCGCACCGAGCCGCTCGATCATGAAGGCGCGATCCTTGAAGATCACCCGTCGGCTGACGCCGAGGTCGCGAGCCAGCCGATCAGCATTCGGATACAGGCCAGCGCGCACCTGGCGATCGATCTCCATAATCCGCTCAAGCTGCTGACGCTGGGACATATTCACCCCCGCACGACGTTTAGCCTTCACGCAATGTATATCACGGCGTTGCCCATGCCGGCGAACACACCCATGCCCAGCCGCGGCTCCCTCGACTTACAATCGCGCAGATGCAAACTGTGCGCTGGGTCATCGAGCGCGATCAAGCGGCGGCGGACCATCCAGCCGTGTTGCGGGCTGCCCAGGTTATCCGCCTGGGTGGCCTGGTGGCCTTCCCAACCGAGACGGTCTATGGGTTGGGCGCGAACGCGCTGGACGCGCGGGCCGTGGCCGGCATCTACCGCGCTAAACAGCGCCCGCTTAACGATCCACTGATCGTACACGTCGCCTCGCCGGCGGATGTGGAGGCGCTGGCCGACTTGAGCGGCCTGCGCGAGCAGGCGCAAGCCCTAATCGCGCGCTTTTGGCCTGGCCCACTGACCCTGGTGCTGCCGCGCCGTCCGGCGCTGCCGGCGCTGGTCTCCGCCGGCCTAGACACCGTGGCTGTGCGCATGCCGAACCACCCGGTGGCGCTGGCGCTCATCCGCGCCAGCGGGGTGCCGCTCGCCGCGCCCAGCGCGAACCGCTTTGGCCACGTCAGCCCAACCACAGCGCAGCACGTGCTGGACGACCTGGACGGACGCATTGACGCCGTGCTGGACGGCGGGCCGACCACGATCGGCGTGGAGAGCACGGTGCTCGACCTGACCTGCGATCCGCCGCGCATCCTTCGCCCCGGCGGGGTGACGCGCGAGCAGCTCCAGGCCATCCTGCCGGGTGTGCTGCCAACTGCTCCTGTGGTCGCTGCTGCCGGACAGGCCATGCCCTCGCCGGGCACGTCCCCCGTCCACTACGCGCCGCGCGCCCGCCTGATCATCTGCCGAGATACGGGCGAGCTGTTGCGCCGGCGGGAAGCCTGCCTGGCCCAGGGCAGGTCGGTAGGGCTGCTGCTGAGGGCCGATCAGCGCGCGGCCTGTCAGGCGTGCCATCCTTATTTCATGCTGGGCGACGGTCTGGACGAGGTCGCGCGCAACCTCTACGCCGGCTTGCGCGCGCTCGACGCGCTGGGCGTGGACGACATCTTGGTGACCGCCATCCCCCGCGAGGGCCTGGGCGAAGCGATCGCCGACCGGCTGGCGCGCGCGGCCGCAAAGCACACTCAGGCCGACGTTGATCGCTCTCAGTGAGGGTTTACTTGCCCTTCATCACTTTCTAGGCCAGGTTTTACCGACTTCTCAGCGCCTCATAAATGAACCTTCATGAGCGCTGCGCATAGTAATGTCCTGCGCTTTGAGCGCAACAAGGGACACCCTTTGCTGGAGGAGAATAGTGATGCTCAAGAAGAAGACGCTTTTGATCGGACTTGCCAGTGCGTTCGTGCTGTCGGCATGTGCTGTACCGCCTGCGCCTACGCCTACACCGGCGCCCACCACCCCCCCACCCCAACCCACCGAAACGCCTACACCAGACATCGTGGATACGGCCGTCGCTGCCGGCAACTTCAAGACGTTGGCTTCAGCGCTGGAGGCCGCCGGCCTGGTGGAGACGCTGAAGGGCGAAGGGCCGTTTACCGTGTTCGCGCCCACCGACGAGGCGTTCGCCAAGCTCGACAAGGCGCTGCTGGATGACCTGCTCAAGCCGGAGAACAAGGACACGCTGGTGGCCATCCTGACCTACCACGTCGTGCCCGGCAAGGTGACTGCCGCGGACGTGGTCAAGCTCACCAGCGCCAAGACCGTGCAGGGCGAGGAGATCACCATCAAAGTCGAGGGCGACACCGTGAGGGTCAACGACGCCAAGGTGACCCAGACGGACATCGCGGCCAGCAACGGCGTGATTCACGTGATTGACACGGTGATCCTGCCGCCTACGGTGGCCGAGAAGCTCGCCGCGCCGGCGCAGGACATCGTGGAAGTGGCGGTTGCTGCCGGCAACTTCAAGACGCTGGCGGCAGCGCTGGAGGCCGCCGGCCTGGTGGAGACGCTGAAGGGCGAAGGGCCGTTTACCGTGTTCGCGCCCACCGACGAGGCGTTCGCCAAGCTCGACAAGGCGCTGCTGGATGACCTGCTCAAGCCGGAGAACAAGGACACGCTGGTGGCCATCCTGACCTACCACGTCGTGCCCGGCAAGGTGACTGCCGCGGACGTGGTCAAGCTCACCAGCGCCAAGACCGTGCAGGGCGAGGAGATCACCATCAAAGTCGAGGGCGACACCGTGAGGGTCAACGACGCCAAGGTGACCCAGACGGACATCGCGGCCAGCAACGGCGTGATTCACGTGATTGACACGGTGATCCTGCCGCCTACGGTGGCCGAGAAGCTCGCCGCGCCGGCGCAGGACATCGTGGAAGTGGCGGTTGCTGCCGGCAACTTCAAGACGCTGGCGGCAGCGCTGGAGGCCGCCGGCCTGGTGGAGACGCTGAAGGGCGAAGGGCCGTTTACCGTGTTCGCGCCCACCGACGAGGCGTTCGCCAAGCTCGACAAGAAGCTGCTGGACGATCTGCTCAAGCCGGCGAATAAGGATAGGCTGGTGGCCATCCTGACCTACCACGTCGTGCCCGGCAAGGTGACTGCCGCGGATGTGGTCAAGCTCACCAGCGCCAAGACCGTGCAGGGCGAGGAGATCACCATCAAGGTCGAGGGCAACACCGTGAGGGTCAACGACGCCAAGGTGACTCAGACGGACATCGCGGCGCGCAACGGCGTGATCCACGTGATTGACACGGTCATCCTGCCGCCCAGCCTCAAGTGACGCGCCACACCAAGCAACGCACAAGCCGTCGGGAGCTGATCCCGACGGCTTTTTTTGTTGAATGCGGTCGCCGACCTCTGAAGAAGGGCGCAATTGCGCCTGTGCGATGCCGACTTTATCAAGACACAGGGGAGGGTAAACAAGCAAAATGGCAGGCAGTGCTTGCCTGCCGTCTGAAGCGGGAGACGGGATTCGAACCCGCGACTTTTTGCTTGGGAAGCAAACGCTCTACCAACTGAGCTACTCCCGCGAGCAGTCTAGATTATAGCATATCTCTTCTGCTAGGGGGGAGTGCTCAAATTCGGAGTGATATAAGTTCAGAGAGGCTCCTCGGGACAGCGCTGTCCAAACAACTGCCGAGCATTCCAGCAGTGCACGAAGAGGGCAATAGAAGCTCTCAGCACCCTTAGCAAACCCTCGCGTTAAGCTGCGAATACAAAACAGCGTGGCTCGGCGTTGTTTGCCTCGACCGAATCAGTCTGCGACTTGCTGCGCGCTATCGAATCGCTCGCATTCATACTCCTACAAGCCACTGCGAGTGCTTCGCGCACCTCTAGCTGCCGCAAAACGGCCACTTGCCCACCCGAATAGCTGGGCTGGTCTTCTAGACGTGTCTCTGATTAAACCTCTTCTTATCGGTTTATCCCTTCCTTTGTTGTCAAGCCAGCGCAGCAAAAGCGGTCGCGCTGGTTGAGGCTGCGCTAGGTTTATTGGCGCAGCCTCACCGCAGCGCAGCGATCTGGCGGTCGAGGTCAGACACCTTGGCCTGCTCAGCCAGCCACCACTCTGGGTCGAGCTGGGCGTTTAGTTCCTCTACCGTTTTGCCCTGCTGTTCGACCCAAGTGTAGTACTTGAGGTTGTGCCACTGCCGGCGGTTCTCCGGCGTGCCGTCCTTCATCCAATCGGTCTTTTGATGGTGAAGGATGCGCGTGATGCGCGCCTCGGCCTCAGCAGGGGTGAGCGGATAGCGGGCGTTGAGGTCGTCCATCACCGAGCGGTAGCGGTCTGGTCCGTCGGTCGCCACGGTCACGATCGCGTCGCGCCGACCTAGGCCGAAGTGCTTGGCTGCTTTGATCGCTCCCAGCAGGTTGCACACCGCGCTGATGCCGAAGGACGTGGCGAGCTGACCAACCGTCCCCTCGTCGAGGCCGAACCGCCTGGTCATGACCTCACCGCCGACCGGATGGGTGAAGACCTGCAGCAGGTGTAGGCATTCCATGTCGTCAATGCACGCCAGCGCGTCCATGTTGGTGACGTGGTGAATCCAGGTCACGTGTTTGTCGCCGATCCCTTGAATCTCATGACTGCCGTAGCCATTGTTGTAGAGGGTGGGACATTGCACTGGCTCCAGGCCGACGATCCGGCAATCGGGGAAGACCTGCTTGATGCGGTCGCCGGCGGCGATCGTGCCGGCGCTGCCCATGGCCGAGCAGAACGCGGCGATCCCGCGCGTGCCCAGCCGCGCGTTCAGCGTCGCTTCCAGTTCGACGACCGTGTTGCCGGTGACGTAGTAGTGAAAGCGATAGTTGCCCATCTCGCTGAACTGGTTCATGATGCGGATCGTATCTGGGTGTTCGTGGCTCAGCCGCTTGCACTCGTCGTAGATCTCCTTGACGTTGCTCTCGCTGCCGAAGGTCTTGATGTAGCCAGCGCCGTAGCGTTCGATCAACTCGAAGCGCTCGCGGCTCATGCCCTCCGGCAGGATCACCATGCTCTTAAAGCCGGCCCGCGGCCCAACCCATGACCCGCCGATGCCGTAATTGCCGGTGCTGGGGAAGACCAGCGTGTGCTTGTGCGGCTCGATCTGGCCTTGCAAGTACTTCTCGATCAGGACGGAATACGCCGGCCCGACCTTGTGGCTGCCGGTCGGGAAGTCCTTGGCGATCAGCACGACGATCTCGGCGTCCACGCCGGTGAGCGCATGGGGCATCACCAGATAGCTCACCTCGTTAATGTCGTCGGGCCTGCGCCAATGAATGTTAAAGAAGTTGATCGGGTCGAGTGGCGCTTCATATCGCGCGCGCGTTGCCCGGGCCCGCAGCTCAGGCCCAACGCGCTGCGGATGGAGCATTTCCTCGAAGGTGGGGAAGATGAGATGCGTGGTCATATTGCTTCTCTTATATATTCTCCAACACTTGCCTGAGCAGACATCTCGCAAGGTTATGCTGTGCCGACGGTCAGGCACAGGCCAGCGACCGGCAGACAGACCTCGCCGGTGAATTCGCGGCGCGCTTCGTCCAGCAGCGCCTGTTGCTGGCCTTCATACATTGCGTCCACATGGACCAGGGCCAGGCGCTTGGCGCCGGCGGCGCGCGCGTTGCGGCCAGCGATCTGGGCGGTGCTGTGGCCATAGGCGCCATTTGCGTATTCTGGGTTGAGCGTCGCGCAATAGGTGGCCTCGTGCACCAGCAAGTCAGCCTCGCGCGCCAGCAGGGCGATGTTGTCATTGGGCAGCGTGTCGCCGGTGAAGGCCAGCACGCCCTGACCGCGCACTTCGATGCGCAGCCCCAGAGCTGGCGCAAAGTCGGCGTGGGTCATCGGCACGCTTGTCAGCAGGACGTCCGGGTGTATCTGGGTCTGGCCCACTGCGAACTGCGGCACGGTGATGCGCGGGGCTTGTTCGGTGATGCCGTTGACGCGGCCAAGCGCTGTGCTCATCAGCGTGTCCAACACGCCGAAGGTGAGCGCGCTGGCGATCAGCGTCGGCGGTCGGTGGCTGTCTTCCAGCTCATACCATAGCATGAGCATCGGATAACCCAGGGTGTGGTCGCCGTGGCGATGGGTGAAGAAGACGTGGGTGATCTCAGCCGGCGAGATGCCCACGGCGTCGAGCTGTTGAAGGATGGCCGGCCCGCAATCAATGAGGATGCGCACGTCGCCGGCGCGCACCAAGTAACAGGCATTGCTCCCGCCGCGCATTGGGATGGCCGCGCCGACGCCCAGGAAGATGACTTCGATCATGGCTCACTTTCTCCGATGGCATTTATATCAAGCGTTGTGGCTGGGCTTCAGGGGCACGCCAACCCGCTCTAATCAACGCTCCGATGATAGGGCCGCAGTGCATCACACGGGGAACGGGCGGCCTCCGCCTGTGGACGCACCCATGTGTGGGGTGCATTCGCGCATAGGGTGCACCTTTAGAGGGTGGGCGATGGCACCGCTGTCGCCCACCCAACGTCTGGCCCGTGTCCGTGGACGCACCGTGTGCGTGAGGATGCGGTATGATCTTCTCGTAGTTTGGGCCGTTAGCTCAGCCTGGTAGAGCAGGGGACTTTTAATCCTCGTGTCGCAGGTTCGAATCCTGCACGGCTCACTCCCGTCAGGCCCCTTACCGCGCGCGTGCTCCACAGTCGCCTTCTAGGATAATTTACGGGGCGCATTGTGAATCCATTCATGACACCCTTCCTCTCCGTCGTGGTCCCGGCCTATAACGAAGCCGGCAACATTCAAGCGGGATCGTTGGATAGCGTCGCAACCTACCTCTCCTCGCAGAGCTACGAGTATGAAGTGATCGTGGTTGACGATGGCAGCACCGACGAGACGCTCTCGCTGGCCGAAGCATTTGCTGCCAAGCAGCGCGGATTCCGGGTCATCCACAATCCGCACCGCGGCAAGGCCTTCACCGTCGCCACTGGGCTGCGCGCAGCGCACGGCGAGATCGTCCTCTTCACCGATATGGACCAGGCGACGCCCATCGAGGAGATCTCCAAGTTGCTGCCCTGGTTTGCCCAGGGCTACGACATCGTGATCGGGTCGCGCGGCACGTATCGCCGAAATGCCCCGCTGTGGCGCAAGGCCATGTCGCGCAGCCAAATCCTGTTGCGCAACCTGATCCTGGGCTTCAGGGATATCACCGACACGCAATGCGGGTTCAAGGCATTTCGCCGCGACGTGATCGGGCCTATCCTCGATCACCTCTATTTGTATGACTTCTCTCGGCCAACGGAGGCTCAGGGAGCGACCGTCACCGCCGGCTTCGACGTGGAGTTGCTCTTTGTAGCTCAGCGGCTGGGCTATCGCATCAAAGAAGTGCCGGTGACCTGGGACTATCGCCACTCCCGGCGGGTGAATCTGCTGAGAGATAGCCTGCGCGGGCTGCGCGAGCTGGTCGAGATTCGCGCCGCCGACCTGCGGGGCGCATATGGCGGAGATAGGCATCTTCGGCTTGGGCGTGGCCGTCGCTGATATGCCCCAGCCTGGCCTCTGCCGAACACCAAAATCGCCCTCCTAGCTTTCACGTCAACCCAGCCGACCGAATTCCTTCTCTAGTTGCTTCAGCCCGAGGTAGATCATGGTGGGCCGGCCATGAGGACAGGTGCGCGGCGATTCGCACATCTCCAGGTCGCGCACCAGCGCCTGCATCTCGGCCAAGGACAAGACGCGGCCGGCTTTGACGGCCATCCGCTTACACACCCGGCGCAGCACGCGCGCCTCCAGCTCTCGGCGCAGGGGAGTTTCGCCCGTCTCTAAGTCTGCGACGATCTCGCGCAGCGCCGCGGAGATGTCGTCTTGGATCATCAGCGCCGGCACGCTGCGCACCAAAAAGGCGTTGCTGCCGAATGGTTCGATCTCAAAGCCCAGCCCATGGAGCATGTCGCGCTGGTCGGCCAGCAAGTTCGCGCTCTCCGCAGGCAACGTCACCACGACAGGGTTCAGCAGCGGCTGCGAGGGCAGCTCGCCGCGGGCGTGCTGAGCCATCAAGCGTTCCCACAGCACGCGCTCGTGAGCGGCGTGCTGGTCAATTAGATATAGCCCTTCTGGGCCTTCGGCCAAGATGTAGGTCTGGGCGAGCTGACCAAGGATGCGCAACGCCGGCAGCCCCTTGCTCGCTTGGGCAACAGATGCGCCGTCGGTGGACTGCGCGGACGCACGATCGGTCGCCGGGGTGGCCGGCGCAGGCAGCTCGGCGGCGGCTTGGCTGACCCAGCCCTGCGCCTGGCGGGCGATGCCGGCCCGCTCCCACGCAGCACTGCCGGGGATGGGCGGCTGCGCGTGCGGTGGGGTGGGGCCGGCCTCTGGAGGCCGACTGAACATCGTGGGCGGCTGGGGCGGTGCAAGATGCTCGAGGAGCGCACGCCGCACAGCCCGCTGCATGGCGCTGAAGACGCCCTCGGGGTCGCGAAAGCGCACCTCGGCCTTGGCCGGATGCACATTCACGTCTACCTCGCTCGGCGGCAGGCGCACCAGGATCACCGCTACCGGATAGCGACCGGCCATCAGCAAAGTGTGATAAGCCTGGACGACGGCGTGGGTGAGCTTGGCATCTTGCACTGGACGGCCGTTGACGAACAGGGTGATCTTGCTGCGGTTGGCGTGGTCGAGCGGAGGCAGGCCAGCATAGCCGGAGACGGCAATTCCTCCTTCGCTCGCTGGCGCATCCACGGCCACCATTTGCGCGGCCACTTCCGGCCCGTAGGCTTGCACGAGGACATCGCGCAGGTCGCCGCTGCCCAACGATTGAAAGCTCAGCCGACCGTCGTGGAGCAGGGCGAAGCGAATGTGCGGATAGGCCATCGCGTAGCGCACGACAACGCCATCAATGTGGCTGCGCTCGGTGGCGATGGATTTGAGGAACTTCAGGCGGGCGGGCACGCGCGCGAAGAGATGTTCAACGGTGATCGTTGTGCCGGGGGGCCGGCCCGCCGGCTCCTGCGCTACCACCTGTCCGCCATCAAGCCTGAGCAGGCTGCCGCTCGTTTCGTCCACATGGCGCGTCAGGCAGGTGACCTGGCTCACGGCGGCAATGCTGGCCAAGGCCTCCCCGCGAAAGCCTAGCGTGCGAATGTTATTCAGGTCGTCCGCACTGGCCAGCTTGCTGGTGGCGTGATGAGCAAAGGCAAGCCTGACTTCAGCAGCAGGAATGCCGCTGCCGTTATCGGTGACTCGGATCAAGCGCCTGCCGCCATCGAGGCATTCCACGCGGATATCGGTGGCGTTGGCGTCAATGGCGTTCTCCACCAGCTCCTTGACCACCGACGCTGGTCGCTCAACCACCTCACCGGCTGCGATGCGCACGACCAGCGCATCGGGCAAAACGCGAATTGGCATCGCGCTTTTGATTGTAAGCGTTAGGCCGATGGCCGGAAGTCCAGCACTTCTAACCGTAAGCTCGGCTGATTGTCCCGCGTGCCAGTGCTCAAGCGGCACATCAAGGACACCGTCGCGCCCTCGCTGAGTTCACCGGCGCGCTCCCCCATGCGCCAGGCGATCGCGTCCCAGGTGACGCGCCGCGCATCGGTCAAGCGGAGTTGCAAGTGCGGTTGGTCGCCCTGGCCGTTGTTGCGCCCTGCGCGGCGCACCGAGGTCACAGTCGCCGCGCGCACCATCAACGTCGGTGGTGGATTATTTTGGCCGTGTGGCTCAAGGCGTCGCAGATCGGCAATGGCCTGTGCGTCTATTTGTTCGAGCGTCACTTCGGCATCGGCGCGCAGGACGCGCTGCCAGCCGCCCGCCGGCTGCTGCTCGGCGGCGATGGCGCTCAGTTGTGCATGTAGCAGGTGCAAGGCGTCGGCGCGCGCGGTGAAGCCGGCGGCGGCGGCGTGCCCGCCGTGCTTGATCAGTAGGTCGCGGCAGCGGTCGAGCGCTGCGGTGATGTCGAAGCCCTCGATGCTGCGACACGAGCCGCGCGCTTCGTCGCCGCAGATGCCGACCACGACCGAGGGGCGGTGGAACTTCTCGGCCAAGCGGGACGCCGCCAGCCCGATTACCCCGATGTTGTAGTCTGGCGAAGCGGCGAAGAGCACCGCCGGCAGTTCATCCCCATATTGCGCACGCACGCGCTGCTCGGCGTCGGCGGCGATGTCGGCCATCACCTGTTGACGTTCGCTGTTCTGCCAGTCGAGCCAACTGGCCAGAACAGCCGCTTGGATCGGATCCTCGGTCATCAACAGGTCGTATGCTTTGCGCGCGTTCTCCAGCCGGCCGGCGGCGTTCAGGCGCGGGGCCAGCGCAAAGCCGATGCGCGCCGCGTCCACCGCCCCAACGCGCAGGCCAGCCGCTTCGATTAAAGCGCGCAGGCCCAGGCGCGGCGCGCGATTGAGCTTCTGTAGACCGGCCCGCACCAGCGCGCGGTTCTCGCCGACCAGCGGGACCACATCGGCCACCGTCCCGATCGCCACCAGGTCCAACAACGATCCTTCGCTCACGCCGTAGATGGGCATGCCGGCCGAACGCCCGATGCGCAGCAGACACTGCGCCAAGCGAAAGGCCACCCCCACGCCAGCCAGGTGCTTAAACGGATAGCGGCAGTCCGGCCGCTTGGGGTCAACCACGGCGACGGCCTCTGGCACAACGCCGCCCTCTAACTCGTGATGATCGGTGATGATCAGGTCCAGGCCTAGGCTGCGCGCATAGCGAGCTTCTTCATGTGCGCGCGCGCCGCAATCCACGGTGATCACCAGGTTGATGCCTTGGGCCTTCAGCCGCTCCAGCGCGCGCGCGTTCAGCCCATAGCCTTCCTCGAAGCGGTCGGGGATGTAGATATGCGCGTTCGCGCCGAGGCCATTCAAGGTGTGCATCAGCAGCGCGCCGGCGGTGACCCCATCGCAATCGTAATCAGCATAGACCGCGATTTGCTCTCCTTCCGCAATCCCCGTCAGGATGCGTATCACGGCGTCACCTATATCTGCGAGCGCGAAAGGGTCAACCCGGGCGGGCGTGTCGCTGACGAACGCGCGCGCGTCTTCGGGGTTGTCGAATCCGCGCGCGTAGAGGACTTGGGCGACGAGTGGGTGCAGATCATTCAGCGCGGCGATGTAGTCCGGCGGCGCAGCAGGGGCGATGCTCCATTCAGCCATATATGACAATGTGCTTCGAGTCTACAATAGACAGACAATCTGAAGGTGAACTTTGGAGAGCGGACATGCTGAGCCAGGTGCTCGAGTACGCGCGAAGCCAGCGCGAGCGCTATGTGGAAGATCTGTTGGAATATCTCGCCATCCCCAGCGTGAGCGCCCAGCCCGACCACGCCCGCGACGTTAAGATGGCTGCGCTGTGGCTGGCGGATTATCTGCGCGCTGCCGGCCTGCGCGCCGAGCTCATAGCCACGCCTGGCCATCCGCTGGTCTATGCCGAATGGTCGGGCCACGACCATCATCGCCCGACCGTGCTGATCTATGGGCACTACGACGTGCAGCCAGCCGAGCCATTTGAGCTTTGGCAGAGCGACCCCTTTCAGCCGGTTGTGCGCGATGGCTACATCTACGCCCGTGGCGCCAGCGATAACAAAGGCCAGCATCTGGCCCATGTGAACGCTGTGGCCTCCTATCTGCGCTGTGAGGGGACGCTACCGGTCAACGTCAAGTTCCTGCTGGAGGGCGAGGAGGAGATCGGCAGCCCCAACCTCGGCAGCTTCATCGCCCAACATCGCGACTTGCTGGCCTGCGATTGCGTGATGATCAGCGATGGTAGTCTGCGCAGCCTCACCCAGCCCGTGCTGACCTATGGCCTGCGCGGCCTGGCCGGATTTGAGGTGCACGTGCGTTGCTTGGCCCACGACGTACACTCCGGCCACTACGGCGGAAATGTGCAAAATCCAGCCCTGGCGCTGGCACAAATCCTCGCTGCGCTAAAGGATGCCGCGGGGCGCGTGACCGTGCCGGGTTTTTACGACGACGTGCGGACGCTCAGCGCGGAGGAGCGCCGGTTGCTCGCCCGCATTCCATATAGCGAGGCTGACTTGGTGCGCGAGACGGGCGCGCTGGCAGCCTTCGGAGAACCAGAATTTACCATCAGCGAGCGCAGAGGGGCACGGCCCACGCTGGAGGTGAACGGAATGTGGAGCGGCTATATCGGACCCGGCAGCAAGACGATCATCCCCGCCACGGCTCATGCGAAGATCACTTGCCGGCTGGTGCCGCACCAAGAGCCGATGAAAGTGATCCAGCAGGTGCAGGCCGCGATGCGCGCTGCTGCGCCCGCCGGCGTGGAGATCAGCTTCAGCGACGAGCGCGGATCGCCGGCTTCGCTCATCGCGCTCGATGCGGCCGAAGTGCAAGCAGCCATCCGAGCTGCTCAGCACACCTACGGCAATCCACCGCTCTACGAGCTGGAGGGCGGCTCTATCCCGATCGTGCATGACTTCCAAACTCAGCTCGGCAAGCCGATCATCCTGCTGGGCTTTGGCCTGCCGGAGGACAATATCCACGCGCCAAACGAGCGCTTTGCCTTAAGCTGTTATGAGAAAGGCATGGAGGCCAGCATTCGCTTCCTGGCTGAGCTTTAACCTCTCTCGGTCGTTTCACACTGCTTTCATTTTGGGCTGTTAGTGTAAAGGGCGTATAGCTCATCCATAGAGGAGATACACATGATGTTGACCATTCCTCGCAGGTTAATCGGCGGCGCCGCGGCGGCAGTGATGCTGACGGTCGTGGCCTGTAGCGCGCCTCCTGCGCCGCCCACGGTTGCGCCGACCGTCGCACCTACGCCCACCATCGCCCAGCCCACCGCGACCGACGCGCCGGCGGCAACCGCCACGCGCCCATTGTTTATTGACTTCTATGCACCCTGGTGAGGTGCTTGCATCGCCATGAAGCCTGTCGTGAACAGGCTCTCAGAGGAATACCGAGGCCGGGTGGACTTCCTGGCCGTGGACGTCACCCTCCAAGATTCTAAGCCGCTGATGGATAAATACCGCTACGTTGGTCGTCCGCAGTTCGTCGTCGTCGCGTGGGATGGCACTGTCATCGCCTCGCGCAACGGGATCCAATCGTATGAGCGGTTGAAAGCTGATATTGAAGCGGCGCTCGCTAAGCCATAAGCTACCTTTGCTTCATTGCAAGTGCAACCAGATGAGTAGTGGGCGAAGGGAACACCTTCGCCCACTTTGTTTGAGCTTGTTGCCGGCCCTCGTTGCCGTTGATTATCCCTCTGTGTCCTCGATCTCGACCAGCCCCCACCAAGCCATCAGGTCTATCAGTCCAGGTTGCTTGCGCAGCCAATCCACCGGGAAGGCGAGCGGCACGATGGCTGCTGAGTAGTGCATGCCGGCCTTGTCCGGTGGTATGAGGTCGTAGTGCCAGTAGGCGTCGGCCTGGTAGAAGAAGGCGCGCCCTTTGTCCGCCTCCACCTGCCAGTATTCCAGGATGCGCGCGGCCGCGTAGCGCCGGCGCAGCGCGGCGCGCTCGGCTTCGCTCACCTGGCTGTGTAGCACGTCAATGACGAGGGCCGGCGCCCCGTAGATCGCGTCGGCCTTTACTGCGCTGCGCGCCTGGTTCGGCACGTAGATCACATCGGGCGTGAGGACATCGTCGCCGGCGATGACGCGCGCGCCCTTGCCTAGCACTGCGCCCAGCTCGTGGGCCTCCACGACCACCGTGAGCAGGTTGACCAGCCAGGCTTGTAGCTTGGCTTGGAGGACGCTGAACGGCGCGTCATCCATGTGCAGCGAATTAAGGGAACAACCGGCGCGCCTTGACCTCGGCAACGGCATCGGCGCGGTAGCGGTAGAGCTTGGCCGGCCGCCCCTCGCCGCTCAGCCGCTCGCCCGTTTCTTCGAGGATCTGCGCCTGCAAGATGCGCCGGCGGAAGTTGCGCTTATCCAATCGCTCGCCCAGCACCGTCTCGTAGGCCTTCTGGAGCTGGCTGAGGGTGAACTTCTTGGGCAAGAGCCGGAAGCCGACCGCGGTGTACTCCAGCTTGTAGCGCAGTCGCTTGAGCGCGTAGTTGACGATCTCGGCATGGTCGAAGGCCATCTCCGGCAGGGCATAGACCGATTGCCAGCGCGCGTCGGACGTGCCCTTGCCGGCATGGAGCGCCAGCGGCTCAGGCACGAGGGCGAAGTAGGCCACCGTCACCATGCGTCCGCGCGGGTCGCGATCAACCCGGCCAAAGGTGTAGAGCTGTTCGATGTGCACGCCGCGCACGCCGGTCTCGTCGTACAACACCCGCGCAGCGGCATCCTCCAGCGATTCATCGTGCTGCACAAACCCGCCGGGGATGGCCCAGCGCCCTTCGAAAGGCGGCGTATCCCGCTTCACCAACAGCACCTTAAGGTCGTTATCGCGCAGCGTGAAGATCACGATGTCCACAGTGACGAAGATATCCGACGCCTGGCGATTGGCCGGCAAATGGGCGAGCGCACTGCTGACGCGCGGCTCGATATAGGAGACGCTCGCAGCACTGCCCTGGTTTGTGAGGCGATTCGCGTGCATTCGTTTCGTCATCGGTCTTATGGGTTCGTGTCGCGGAGGAATTGCTCAACCGACTGCGCCAGCCCCAGTTCGCCGCGCAGCACAGCTTGTTCGTACATCTGGGCCCAGCTGTAGATCAGGCCGCGCGCGATCTGCAACTCGCGCAGCATCAGGCGGGTGAGCGGCCCGCCCTGCTCAAGGAAACCGGTTTCGTGGAAGTCCCGCTCAGCCTGGCCGCGGTCATAGCATAGCCGCACGATGTGGGCCTGCCATTGGCCGCCGCGCCAGACCAGTTGGGCGTAGCTGGCCCGCCAGTCGCCGTCGAAGGGCAGCCCGACCGAGCCGGCGTTGACCACCAGCGTGCCGTTCAACGTGCGGACCAAGGGTTGATGCGTATGCCCCACGCAGAAGGCAGCCGGCAACGGCTCCCCGATTTTGGCGGGCAGCTCCGCGCTTGTGGTGTGTGGGTAGATGCCGTCGCGCGTGCCCAGCATCGAGCCATGCGTCACGCGCAGCGTATCCCTTCTCGGCCCGGTCAGTTCGCGCGAGAAGGGCAGGGCTTCCAAGATCGGCATCGCTTGTCGGATGCGCTCATACGTCCAGCGCGAGGCACGTTGGATCTCCGCCTGTGGCCCTTCGTCCGGCCGTTCAGGCTTGCTCTGGGCGATCACGTATTCTTCGTGATTACCGCCTACGAGCTGCCAGTTCGCCTCCTTTTGCTTGGCCAGCACAAACGCCAGGCACTCCGCAGAACGCGGGCCGCGATTCACGATGTCCCCAGCTAATATCACGATGTCCGGCTGCCACGCTTCCACATGTTCAGCAACCGTCAACAGCGCCGGATAGTTTCCGTGCACATCGCTCAAGACGGCTATCTTCATGCTGGGATCTGCGCCATCGCGTCTGATGACTGAC
>Ga0272447_1001137_pt1 | contig 17477 bp, 17 predicted proteins | sample YNPCB0133_FD_194589 | JGI IMG/M metagenome (GOLD analysis project Ga0272447, IMG submission 194589) | Hot spring microbial mat communities from Yellowstone National Park, WY, United States - YNP-CB-013-3 | ecosystem: Environmental > Aquatic > Thermal springs > Hot (42-90C) > Sediment | place... | reverse complement strand
CCGCACCGAAGACCGCCGCCAGACCGGCGACGCTGGGGGCGTGTCAGGTGCGGTTGCAGCTGTCTACGTTGTTGGAGCCCATCACCTGGCGGGCGAACTTCCCCGCCAGGTAGTTGAGCTCGTTGGTGGACTTCGAGCAGCTGAACAGCCCGAAGCCCTGACCCCCGTAGCGCTCCCGGATCCGCCGCAGGCCCTCCGCGGCCCGGTCCAAGGCCTCTTCCCAGCTCGCCCGGACCAGCCGGCCGTCCCGGCGGACCAGGGGGTAGGTCAGGCGCCGGCCGGGTCCCGGGAGGGAGTCCCGGTCCTCTGGTCGGAGTGTGCGGACCGCCACGGCTGCCTCCTCCCCAAGGTGGGCTGAGGGAAACGTAGCGCTTCCCCCGCCGGTGCCGCAACCCCCGGGGGCGGGTCCCAGGTGCCGGGACACCCCCGCGGGCGCGATAATGACGACAAGCACCGTCAAGGGAGAGGAGGGAGCGATGCGCAGAGCCGGGACGTGGGTCGGCGTTGCAGCTGCCTTGGCTTTCGCCTTGGTCACCGCCCCGAGTCACGCGCAGGGGGACCTGGTGCCCGCGGCGCGGGCGGAGGGGCGAGTGGTGGTGTACGGAACGATGGCTGCGGACAACTTCGACGTGATCGCCCGGATCTTCAAGGGGCGGTACGGCGTGGACGCGGAGTACTGGAGGGCAGCGCCGGACCGCCTTCTCGACCGCGTGCTTTCGGAGCTTCGGGCACGGCGGGTGATGTTCGACGTGGTCATCGGGCCGAGCTACGCCTTGCGTCTCCTCAAGCGTCAGGGCGCCTTCGCGCGCTACGCCAGCCCGTCGTACGAACTGTTCCCACGGCCGACCTGGGACAAGGACGGCGTGTTCTCCCCCCCTTACCGGGTCACCCCGGTGGGCATCGTGTACAACACGCGTCTCGTACGGAGCGAGGAAGCGCCTCGCAACTACCTGGACCTTACCGACCCGCGGTGGCGAGGGCGGATCGGCATGGCGGACCCGACCCTCAGCGTCTTCAGTGCCGCCTGGCTCGTGAACCTGAGGAAGTACTTGGGGCCCCAGTGGCGGAACTTCGTAGAGCGTTTGGCGGAGAACCTCGGGGCTTTGGAGGAGTCCACGCTGACCGTGGCGAGTAAGGTCGGGGCAGGCGAGCAGGCGGTGGGGATCAGCCACCTGAACTTCATGTACCTCTTGGCGCGCGCTGGGGCCCCGTTGGACTACGTCCGGGCAGATCCGATCCTCGCGGACGCCCAGGTGGCAGCGGTGGGCCGAAACGCGCCACACCCCAACGCCGCCAGGCTGTTCGTGGACACGCTGACGTCACGGGCCGGGCTCCTGGCTTTGGCGCAGGCGGGGGAGTTCGTCCTGGTGCCGGGCATTTACCCTCCTGTCCGGGACGCGGACCGGCTGAAGCTGGTGGTGATGGAGGATCTCGACGAGGAGGGGTACGCCCAGTTCCGGCAGGAATTCGGGGCCCTGTTTCGAGGCCGGCGGCGGTGAGGTCTTTGGTGGGGAGGTGTTGGTCGTGCGGGGCCGGTGGCCGAGGGCGATCTTCTACGATTCCAAGGGCACGTTGTTCAACTGGGCGTGGACGTGGCAGAAAACCGCGGAGGAGCTGGTGAGCCGCTACGCGCCGGAGGTATCCGCGAAAGAGTTCCTGCAGGACTGGGTGACCCTGTTCGAAGGGTTTCACCGGCGAGCCGCCTTCCGGGGTTACGCGGACTTCTTCGGCGTGCTGGTGCGGGACGCGCTGGCGATGGCGTGTCGGCTACACAGGATTCCTGTGGAAGCGGAGGAAGGCATCCGGATCCTCACGGGGCTGCAGGCGCAAGTGGAGCCCTTCCCCGACGTGCCGGAAGCGCTGCGGCGCCAGAAGGAACTGGGGGTGCTGGTGATCGTGTTCTCCGACGTGGAGCGGAGGTATCTGGACCTGTACCTGCGTAGGCTTCCCGGATTCGCGCCGGATTTCGCGGGAACGACAGAGGAGGCGAGGATCCAGAAGCCCAACCCGCGCGTGTACCGCTGGGTGCTGCGTCGGGTGGGGTTGGAGGAGCGGGACGTGCTGTACTGCGCGGGCCCTCAGTTCGACGTCCAGGGAGCCATGGCGGCGGGCATGAAAGCGGCGTGGGTCAGGCGTCCGGAGGGACGGCTGGACACGAGCGAGGGGGATTTGCCTCCGGACTACGAAGTGCGTGACCTTCTGGAGCTGACGGACCTGGTGGCACAGAACCTTGGGGTGGGTGCCGGGTAGGTGACCTGGCCACGGAGGTCGCGCGGAAGACCACTCGCCTCTGCAGGAGGCAGCGATGCACCGCGAGTTGGTTGAACCGAGCCGTCGGATTCCGGTGTACGCGGAGAGCGACGTGGTGGTGCTCGGAGGCGGCCCCGCCGGGATCGCGGCCGCCGCGGCGGCGGGGCGGATGGGTTGCTCGACGCTGTTGGTGGAGCGGTACGGGTTCCTCGGGGGAATGGGGACGGCGGCAGGGGTGACCAACTTCTGCGGGTTTTACGCCAACGTGCACGGGGAGCACCGACAGGTGGTGTTTGGGGTGGCCCAGGAGCTCCTGGAGCGGATGGGTCGGATGGGGGGATTGAGCCGACCACACCCGTCTTTGGGCGGTCGGATCCTGGCGCAGGCGTACGATACGTCGGTGTACAAGATTGCTGCGGACGAGCTGCTGCTGTCCTCGGGGGTCGAGGTCTTGTTCCACGCTCTGGGCGTGGGGGTGGTGATGGAGGGAGAATCCCGGGTGGAGGCGCTGGTGGTGGAGACGAAGAGCGGGCGGCTGGGGATCCGGGGCCGGGTGTTTGTGGACTGTTCGGGGGACGGGGACCTGGCGGCCTGGGCGGGGGTACCGTACGAGAAGGGCAAGGGACCGGGAGAGCTGTTGTACCCGACGACGATGTTTCGGGTGAACGGGGTGGACGCGGAGCGGGCGGGGAGGGCGTGGGAGGTGATTCCCAGGCTGATGGAGGAGGCGGAGCGTGCCGGGAGGCGGTTTCCGCGGAAGGCGCCGATTGTGCGGCCGCAGCGGAATCCGCTGGAGTGGCGGGTGAACTTTACGCAGATCCGGAATCCGGACGGTAGTCCGGTGGACGGGACGGATGCACGGCAGCTGAGCTATGCGGAGGTGGAGGGGCGGCGGCAGGTGTGGGAGATGTTCGAGTTTCTGCGCGAGTGGGTGCCTGGGTTTGAGGGGTCGTACATTGTGGACATTCCGCCGCAGGTGGGGATACGGGAGACACGGCGGGTGGTGGGGGAGTACCAGCTACGGGAGGAGGACATTTTGGGGTGTGCGGAGTTTGCGGACGCGGTGGGGGTGAACGGGTGGCCGGTGGAAGACCACGTACTGGGGACCGTACAGATCCGGTGGCCGCCGGAGGGGTCGAGGGGGTACAACCAGCTTCCGTACCGGATGTTGTTGCCGAAGGGGGTGGACAATCTTCTTGTGGCGGGACGGTGCGCGTCGATGACGCACGGGGGGCAGTCGGCGGCGCGGGTGTCGGGGCCGTGCTTTGTGATGGGGGAGGCTGCGGGGACGGCGGCAGCCCTGAGCCTACGGAAGGGGGTCGTGCCGCGGGCGCTAGCGGTGGTGGAGCTGCAGCGGCAGCTGGAAGCCAACGGGGTGTTTTTGGGCTACGGAACACCGCCGGGGTCGGAGCCCGACTGGGCGGATTGAGGCCGTCGGCCTCCGGGAGGGAAGACCGTGACGCGGGGGTGGGAAGGATGAAGTGGGTCACGCGCCGGAACGCCAAGGTGGACCGGATCGCCTGTCCCTGGCTCATCCGCCGGTTCATCGACCCACAGGCCGAGTTCCTGTTCGTGCGGGCTGAGGAGGTGGGGACCGTTGCAGAACAGGAGGGCGCCATCCCGTTCGACGTGCCCGGCGTAGAGCTCGGCCACCGGGAGGGGCGGTGCAGCTTCGAGTCGCTTCTGCGGAAGTACGGGCTCGAGGATCCCGCCCTCCTGCTCCTGGGCCGCATCGTCCACGGGGCGGACATCCCGGAGGACGTGGGAATCGAACCGGAAGCCGCGGGGCTCCGGGCGGTGGGCCATGGATTTGCCCTCTTGCTCGGGGAAGACGACCAGGAGAAGCTGAGGCTCCAGATGCCCGTCTACGACGCCCTGTACGCTTGGTGCCGACACCGGCTCGGGACCGCCTGAGCGTGGACGGGCCGTGTTATGGGGCCAAGGTCCGGGGGCTGGTGCTGGCGGCGCGGGGCCTGCGGATGTTCGGCTATGGCCTCCTCTCCGTGGTCCTACCTGTCCACCTCACGGAGGTGGGCCTCTCCCCGGCGCAGGTGGGGCTGCTGTTCACCGTCGCCCTGACAAGCGGAGCAGGCTCCGCCGTCCTCGTCTCCTCCCTCGTGGGTCGGTGGGGGCCGCGGCGGGTGTTGGTGGCCTGTGCCGGCCTCATGGCCATCTCCGGCGCAGCCTTAGCCCAGGCGCCCGGTTTCCCCCTGCTGGTCCTGGTAGCCGCCCTGGGGCTCGTGAGCCCCAGCGGCCAGGAGGTCGGCGGCTTCCAGCCCATCGAGCAGGCACTCCTCGCCGAGGAGGACGGGCGGACTGCGGACGTACGGCCGTACGCCTGGTACGACTTCACCGGGTTTTTGGCAGGAGCCGCAGGGGCTCTGGCCGCGGGCGCCGGAGCCTACATCCTGCAGGGACCGGGGAGGGCGTTGAGGCCTACGGAGGCCCTTCTGTGGGCGTTCGTGGGCGTGGGGGCGCTGCTGACAGGGATCTACGCGCTGTTCCCCTCGTCCGGCCCGGCGGTGGACCGCAGCCCCCGGAGAGCTGGCCTGCACCGGTCGCGCCGCCTCGTCCTCGGCCTCACGGCCCTCTTTGGGCTGGACGCTCTGGCAGGCGGGCTCGTGGTCCAAGGGCTGGTGGCCCTGTGGTTCTCTCAGCGGTTCGGGTTGGGGCTGGAACAGCTGGGCCCGATCTTCTTCGGCACGAACGTCCTCTCCGCCCTGTCCTTCCCGGCGGCGGCTCACTTGGCGCGGCGGTTCGGCCTGCTCCGCACCATGGTCGGTACGCACCTCCCGTCCAACGTGCTGTTGGCCTCGGTGCCGTTCATGCCTTCTTGGCAGACGGCCGCCGTGGTCCTCCTGGCGCGTCACGCCCTCTCCCAGATGGACGTACCGGTCCGCCGCGCCTACACCATGGCGCTGGTAGCTCCCGAGGAGCGGGCGCAGGCTGCAGGTTTCACCAACGCGGTGCGCAACTTCGCCGCGGCCATCGCCCCGGTGTTTTCGGGGGTGGCCCTGCAGGCCGCGCCGGCAGGACTCCCCTTCGTGGCGGCGGGTGCCCTGAAAGCCACGTACGACGTGGTGCTCTGGCTCGTGTTCCGCCGCGTCCCCCTGCGGCAGTAGCACCGCCGGACGGGTGCGCCTCCCGGGCGGGCGTGCCTGGTCCCCGGTTGACTCCCGAAATGCGAGAGCCTATTCTCAACATTCGGATGCAGGGGTCCAGGAGCGTAGGCCGGGGGCGGGCCGCAGCCGGGACGCTGGAGAGGGGGCTGCGGCTGCTGGTCCTGCTGGCCACGGAGCCCGATCCCATGACCGTGAAGGAGCTGGGGCTCCGGCTCCGGGTACCCGTGAGCACCGTGTACCGGTACCTGGCACCCCTCCTGGACCACGGGCTGGTCAGGCGCGTAGGCCGGGACGGGCGCTACGCCGTGGGGCCCAGGGCGGTGACCCTGTGGGCGGCGTTCCGCCGCAACATGGACCTCGTGGCGGCCGCCCGCCCGACCATGGAGCAGCTGTGCCGGCAGACCCAGGAGACCGTGCTGCTCACGGTGGTGGTGGGCAACCGGGCCATGTGCGTGGAGACGGTAGAAAGCCCGCTCCCTATCCACTACTCCTTCCGCCCGGGAGTAGACCGGCCCCTGTACGCGGGCGCTTCCGCGAAGGCTTTGCTGGCGTTCCTGGACGCACGTCAGGTGCACGAGATCCTGGAGGAGGCCCGGGAACGGGCGCCCCACCTGTACGCGGGGCTGCCGCAGGCGCTCCAACAGATCCGGGCCGACGGCTACGTGGTGACCCAGGGGGAGGTGGACCCGGACGCGTGGGCCGTGGGGGTCCCGCTGTTTGGGGAGGCGGGGGTGCTGGAAGGTGCCCTGAGTCTGGTGGCACCCGCCTTCCGCACGGGCCCCGACCGCGCCCCTGGCCTCGTCCGGTGTACGGTCCAAGCTGCCCGGGAGATCGAACAGCGGCTCCGAGGAGCGGGGTGAGAACGACACAGGAGGGGAGAGCCATGAGGAAGGTTGCTGCGGTGCTGGCAGGAACACTGTTGGCGCTGGCGGGAGGCTGGGTGACGCCCGTGCTCCCCCAGGCAGCTCCCGTGAAAGTCGGCGTCCTGGCTCCCCTGTCCGGGTTCGCGGCCGCGGACGGGAAGAGCGTGCTCACGGGGGCGGAGATCGCGGCGGAGGAGATCAACGGCAAGGGCGGTCTGCTCGGAAGGCGCGTGGAGCTGGTGGTGTACGACGACCAGGCGGACCCCAAGCAGGCGGTGAGCTTCGCGCGGCGCCTGGTGGAGCTGGACAAGGTCTCCTTGATCCTCGGAGGGTCGTACAGCGGAGCCAGCCTGGCGGCCGCGCCCGTGGCGAACGAAGCCGGGATCCCCTTCATGGCGGCGTACGCGGTGCACCCGGACGTGACCCGGGGGAAGCCCTACGCCTTCCGCATGGGGCTGCTAGGCCCCGTGCAGGGCCGGGTGGGAGCCCAACTGGTCCACGACCTGGGCGCCAAGCGGGTGGCGGTGCTGACCATCCAGAACGACTTCGGCCGGTCCCTGGAAGCCGGGTTCCGGGAGCACGCGGGGAAGGTGGGCCTTGAGATCGTGTTCGCGGAACTGTACCCGCCGGGCAACCAGAACTTCACCCCCGTGTTGGCCCGCATCCGGGCGTCCCGGGCAGAAGCGCTGTACGCCAGCGGGTACTACGCGGAGGCTGCGAACCTGGTCCGCCAGGCGAAGAGCCTGGGCCTGCGGATCCCCATCATCGGCCAGGAGGGGTATGACTCTCCGAAGTTCGTGGAGCTGGCCGGCCCCGCGGCGGAAGGGGTTCTGCTCACCACCACCCTCGACCGGGATAGCCGCAACCCCGAGGTGCAGAACTTCCTGACCAAGTACAAGGCCAAGGCCGGAATCCCCGCGGACATGGTGGCGGCCTCCGGCTACTCCGCCCTGAAGGTGCTGGGGATGGCCGTCCAGAAGGCGGGGCGGCTGGACCCTGCGGCGGTGGCCTGGACGCTGAAGTCCATGGCGAACCTGGACACGGCCGTGGGGCACGTGTACTACTTCACGGAAGACGGAGACCCGGTGAAGACGGTGACCGTCCAGGTGGTCCGCAAGGGCGAGTTCCGGCGGTTCCGGAACTACACGGCCATGGCGCTGGTGAAGCCCTAGCACCGTGTCCGTGAACGGACTCAGGCACACACCGCCGCGGTTCCCGGAGATCGCCGAGGCCGTGTAGTCGGGCAAAGCGCGTGGACTGGCAAACCCTGAGCGCCCTGGCCGCGGACGGACTGGCGGTGGGCTCCCTGTACGCCCTCACCGCCTTCGGCCTCACGCTGGTGTATGGCCTCCTCCGCGTTTTGCACGTGGCCCACGCGGGGGTGTACGCGGCAGGCGCGTACGCGGGGTGGCTCGCGTTCCGCGGCGGTGGGGGGTTGGGCTGGGCCCTTCTGGCGGGCGCGGGGTGTGCGGTGGCGCTGGGCCTGCTTCTGGAGTGGTGGTTCTACCGGCCGCTCCAGGGCCGGTCTCCCCTCGTGGCCTTGATCGGGTCCATCGGGCTGTTCGTGGCCGTGGGGGACCTTCTGCGGATCCTCTTCGGACCGTACCAGCACAGCCTTCCCGTCCTGCCTCCCCGGACCGTGGTGGGCCCCGTGTCGCTGCCCCAGTTGGTGGTGGTGGCGGCCACCGCGGGGCTGTTCCTGGTCGTCTACGGCATCGCCACGCGCACGCCCCTCGGGGTCGGGTGGCGGGCCATCGCGCAAGACGCGGAGATGGCCGCGGCGGTGGGAATCCCCCTTCCCCGGTACACGCAGCTGGCCTTCGCCCTCGCCTCGGCCCTCGCGGGGGTGGCGGGCGTGCTGGTGGGCGTGTACTACAACCAGGTCTATCCCACCATGGGGGCGGTCCCCGCGTACAAAGCCCTCGCGGTGGTGGTGCTGGGAGGGCTGGGGAGCCCGTGGGGCACCGTGGCGGCGGGGCTGCTGCTGGGGGTGGTGGAGTCCGTGGCCGTGGCATACTTGGGCAACCGGTTCCCCCCGGAGGGCGTGGCCTTCCTGGCCATGATGCTCGTGCTGCTGTTCCGGCCGCAGGGCCTGTTGACGGCGGAGCCGCAGGGGTAAGCGGTGTACGCGGTCACGGTCTTCACCCAGCTGTGCATCTACGCGGTCCTCACCCTGTCCCTGAACCTCATCACGGGGCTGGCCGGGCAGGTGTCCCTGGGGCACGCGGCCTTCTTCGGCATCGGTGCGTACGTGGTGGGGGTGCTCACCACCCACGGGATCCCCTTCGCGCCCGCGTGGCTCGTGGGAGGCTTGGTGGCCGCGGGGTTCGGCCTAGTCCTGGGCAGCATCAGCCTGCGCCTCCGGGAGGACTTCCTCGCCATCGCCACCATCGCGTTCAACTTCGTGGTGGTGGCGGCGTTCCTGTACCTGCCGTACTTCGGCGGGGCGTACGGGATCAGCGGGATCCCCAAGCCCCTGGGGAACGCAGGGTTCCCGCTGCTGGTGCTGGCCACCACCCTCGGCGTGGTGTGGTTTCACGAGCGCGCTCGGGCCTCCGACCTGGGCCTGGCCTGGATGAGCCTGCGGGAGTCGGAGGTGGCCGCGGAAGCGGTGGGCGTGGACGTACGGCGGTTCAAGGTCACCGCCTTCGTCCTGGGGACGGGCCTGGCCGGGCTGGCGGGCGGCCTGTACGCCGCGTACATCGGGGTGATCCGGCCCGAGGACTTCGGGTTTCCGCTGTCCGTAACCCTCCTGGCCATGGTGGCGGTGGGCGGGATGGGGACCCTCTGGGGGCCCCTGGCCGGGGCCTTCGTGCTGGGAGGCTTCGCGCAGGCCTTCGCCTTCGTCCACAACTACCAGCTGGTCCTGTACGGCCTGCTCCTGGCTTTGGTCATGCGGTACCGGCCCCAGGGCCTCCTGGGGAAGCTGGGATGACGGTCCTGGAAGCCCGTAACCTCACCAAGCGGTTCGGGGGCCTGGTGGCGGTGTCCGGGGTCCACCTGCGGGTAGACGCCGGGGAGCTGTTGGGCCTGTTCGGCCCCAACGGGGCCGGGAAGACCACCCTCTTCAACCTCATCTCCGGGACCCTGAGGCCGGACGAGGGCGAGGTGGTGTTCTACGGGGAGCCCATCACGCACCTGCCCCCGCACGCACGGGCGCGCCGGGGCATTGCCCGGACTTTTCAGGTGGTGCAGGCCTTCGGGGAACTCACGGTGCTGGAGAACGTCCTCACCGCCCTGGCACACCGCGCCCTCACCGGCTGGCTTCCCCTCGGCCGGTACGACGCTCCCGTCCGGCGGCGGGCGGCCATGGAGCTCCTGGAGAGAGTGGGGCTGGCGTCCCGGGCGGGAGAGCGGGCCAAGAACCTACCCCTGGGGCTGCTGAAGCGGCTGGAGGTCGCCCGGAGCCTGGCCTTGCAACCCAAGCTGCTGCTCCTGGACGAACCCCTGGGCGGCCTCAACCTGCGGGAGTCGGAACAGCTGCTGGAGGTGTTGCTCGCCCTCCGGGGCCAGACCACCATGGTCCTGGTGGAGCACAACGTGCGGATGGCCCTGCCGGTGTGCGACCGGGCGGTGGCCATGGACGCAGGCCGGGTGATCGCGGAAGGACGCCCCGAGGACGTTCGCCGTCACCCGCAGGTCATCGAAGCGTACCTGGGGGAGGGGGAGGATGCTTGAGGTCTCCTCCCTGACCGTGTACTACGGCAAGGCCCTGGCGGTGGAGCAGGCGAGCCTTCAGGTGGGCCCCGGGGACTGGGTGGCGTTGTTGGGCCCCAACGGCGCGGGGAAGACCACCCTCCTCAAGGCCGTCCTCGGTCTCGTCCCCTCCCGGGGCCAGGTCCGGTTCCAAGGAGAAGACCTGTCGGGCCTGCCCCCGTGGGAGCGGGTCGCTCGAGGCATCGGGTACGCGCCGGAAGGCCGGCGGGTCTTCCCCAGGCTGACGGTGTTGGAAAACCTCCTGCTGGCGGGGCGCCGCTTGGGAGACCAGCAGCGTCGGGAGGCCCTGGAGCAGGTCTACGCGCTGTTCCCGCGGCTGGCGGAGCGGGCGCGGCAGGCGGCAGGCACCCTCTCGGGGGGAGAGCAGCAGATGCTGTCTTTGGGCCGCGCGTTGATGGGCAGGCCCAGGCTCCTGCTGATCGACGAGGCTTCCCTGGGTCTGATGCCCAAGTTGGCGCGGCAGCTGTTCGACGCGCTGGCCCGGGTCCACGCGCAGGGGATCTCCATCCTCATGGTGGAGCAGAACACGCGCCTGGCCCTTCGGCACGCCCAACGGGCCTACGTCATGGAGGCGGGCCGCGTGGTGCTGGAGGGTCCCGCGGACCGGGTGGCGAGGGAGGCCGCCCTGGTGGAGAGCTACGGCCTACAGACCGGGCCGTGAGCAGCGGTGTGGGGAGAGTCCTCGGGGAGACGGGGGTGTTTGGTGGTGTACGGGAAGGAGGTGAAAACGTGCGTTCTGTGAGGGCACCACGGGGGCCGGTGCGCACGGCCAAGGGCTGGATCCAAGAGGCCGCCAAGCGGATGCTGCTGAACAACCTGGACCCGGAGGTGGCGGAGCGGCCGGAGGAGTTGATCGTCTACGGGGGCCGGGGAAAGGCGGCGCGGAGTTGGGAGGACGTCGACCGGATTGTGGAGGTTCTGGACCGTCTGGAGAACGACGAGACGCTGCTCGTGCAGTCGGGCCGGGCGGTGGGGGTGTTCAAGACCTTCCCCATGGCGCCGCGGGTGATCCTGGCCAACTCCAACCTGGTGCCCCGGTGGGCCACCTGGGAGGTGTTCGACGAACTGGAGCGCAAGGGGTTGATGATGTACGGGCAGATGACCGCGGGGTCGTGGATTTACATCGGGACCCAGGGGATCCTGCAGGGCACCTACGAGACCTTCGCGGCCGCCGCCCGTCGGTACTTCGGAGGGACTCTGCGGGGCACCATCACGGTGAGCGCGGGCCTGGGTGGGATGGGGGGTGCGCAGCCCCTGGCGGTGACCCTCAACGAAGGGGTGGCCATCATCGTGGAGGTGGACCCGCAGCGGATCCAGCGGCGGCTGGAGACGGGGTACCTGGACACGTGGACCGCGGACCTCTCCGAAGCCCTGAAGATGGCGGAGGAGGCCAAGCGTCACAAGCGGCCCCTGTCCATCGGCCTGTTGGGCAACGCGGCCCGGGTCCTGCCGGAGATGGTCCGGGTCGGGTTCACGCCCGAGCTGGTCACGGACCAGACCAGCGCCCACGACCCCATGTACGGCTACGTGCCACCCCTGGAGCCCGACGAGACTCCGGACGAGCTGCGGAGGCAGGACCCGCAGGGATACCGCATGCGGGTGCTGTTGGCCATGGCGGAGCACTGCCGGGCCATGGTGGAGATGAAGCGGCGGGGCGCGGTGGTGTTCGACTACGGCAACAACCTCCGTTCCTTCGCGCGGGAAGGCGGATTCCAGGACGCCTTCAGCTACCCGGGGTTCGTGGAGGCCTTCCTCCGCGACCTGTTCTGCGAGGGGCGCGGGCCCTTCCGGTGGGTGGCCTTGTCTGGCAACCCGCAGGACATCTACCGGACCGACGAGGCCGTGCTGAAGCTGTTCCCGGAGGACGAAGCGTTACAGCGGTGGTTACGCATGGCTCCCCAAAAGGTCCGGTTCCAGGGGCTGCCCGCGCGCATCTGCTGGCTCGGGTACGGGGAGCGGGACAAGGCGGGGCTGCTGTTCAACGACATGGTGCGGCGCGGGGAGCTGGAGGCCCCCATCGTCATCGGGCGCGACCACCTGGACGCGGGCAGCGTGGCGTCCCCGTACCGGGAGACGGAGGGCATGCTGGACGGGTCGGACGCCGTGGCGGACTGGCCCCTGCTGAACTTCGCCCTGAACGTGGCTTCCGGCGCGGGGTGGGCGGCGTTCCACCACGGGGGCGGGGTCGGGATGGGCTACAGCCTGCATGCGGGCCAGGTGGTGGTGGCGGACGGGACGGACGAAGCCGCGGCGCGCATCGAGCGGGTGCTGACCAACGACCCCGGCACAGGAGTCATGCGGCACGCCCACGCGGGGTACGAGAAGGCCAAGCGGGTGGCACGGGAGCGGGGGATCGACCTCTGCGGTTGGGAACGTGAGCCGTGAAGGTCTTCACGGGCATTTCCCAGCTGTACACACCCTTCCGGCGTGTGGAGGGCGCCGCCCTGGCGGTCCGAGGCGGGGAGGTCTGTTGGGTCGGGCCCGAAGCGGAGATCCCGGAAGAGTACCGCGGCTGGCCCCGGGAGGACCTGGGAGGCAGGGGAGTCCTGCCCGGGCTGGTGGACGCACACACCCACTTGGTGTACGCGGGAAGCCGGCTTGAGGAGTACCTGCGGCGCGCGCGGGGGGAAAGCTACGAGGCCATTCTGGAGTCGGGGGGAGGCATCCACGCCACCCTGCGGGCCACCCAGGCCGCCTCCGACGACCAGCTCCTGGACCTGGCGCGGCGGCGGATGCGGCTGCTCTTGGCGGACGGGGTGACCGCGGTGGAGGTGAAGTCGGGGTACGGTCTGACCGTGGAACAAGAGCTGAGGCTGTTGCGGGTGGTGGCCCGGCTCAGGGCAGAAGGCCCGTGCCGGGTGGTTCCCACCCTCCTGCTGCACGCCGTGCCCCTGGGGTGGGACCGCGGCGCCTACCTCCGGGCAGTGACGGAGGAGCTGATCCCGCAGGTGGCGGCGGACGGGCTGGCGGAGGCGGTGGACGTGTTCTGTGACCGCGGCGGCTTCGACCTGCACGAGACCACAGGGATCCTCCAGGCCGCGGCGGAACACGGCCTCCAGGTCAAGGCGCACGCGGAGCAGTTCACCTGGACGGGAGCTGCGCGCCTTGTGGCGGAGCTGGGCGGGCTGTCCGCGGACCACCTGGAGCTGAGCACTCCCGAAGACTGGCGGGTGCTGGCCCAGCGGGGGACCGCGGCGGTGGTCCTCCCGGGTGCCGCGGTGGTGCTGCGGAAGCCGGTGCCGTGGGCAAGGGCGATGTGGGACGCGGGGGTGACGGTGGCGGTGGCCACCGACCACAACCCGGGATCGTCTCCCCTGTGTTCCCTGTGGATCGCCCTCCAGCTCGCGGTGGCCCTGGGGGGGCTCACGGTCGAGGAAGCCCTGGTGGCGGGGACGGCGAACGCCGCCAGGGCCCTGGGCAAACCCACCCTGGGCCGGCTAGAGCCGGGCAGCACCGCGGACTTCGTGGTGGTGGACTCCGCCTCTGCCCTGGACCCCCTGTACTGGTGGGGCCACCCCGGCGTCCACAGCGTGTACGTGGGCGGAGTACGGGTCTACCCCCACCAGTAGCAGAGCACCTCCGCCAGCAGACGGGCGGCGGTCAGGGCCGTGAGCCCCGTGGGGTCGAGGTTCGGAGCTACCTCCACGAGGTCCAGGCCCACCAGGCGGTTGTCGCGGACGGCGGCCTCCAACAGCTTGGCCACCTCCCCGTAGCGCAGCCCCTCCACCTCTGGGCTGCCAGTCCCGGGGGCCACGGAGGGGTCGAGCACGTCCACGTCCACGCTCACGTAGAGAGGCCGGCCCTGGGGGAGGGTCCGGAGGACCCAGGGAAGGTCTTCGTGCACCTGCCGGGCCAGGATCAAGCGGTGCCCGCGGGCCCGGGCAGCGCGGTACGCCTCGGGGTTGGTGCGCAGGCCCCGTAGGCCCACCACGGTCACGTGGGCAAGGTTGGGCAGGTCTTCCGCCGCCCGCCGGAAGGGGCTGGAGTTGGAGTAGCGGGTGCTGTTGCGGTGGTCGGAGAAGTCCAGGTGTGCGTCGAGCTGGAGCACGTGCAGCTCGGGCACGTCGTCGTAGGCTTTCAGCAGCGGGTAGGTGACGGAGTGGTCCCCGCCCACGAACACGGGGAGGCGGACCCTGCGCCGCAGGGTCCTGGCGGCTTCGGTGATGCGACGGAAGCTCTCCGCGTACTCCAGCTGCGCGGGGTCCACGTCCCCCGCGTCCACCACCCGGACTCCCGCCAGGCGGAAGTCTTCCGTGGTGGGGTCGAAGTAGCCCTCCGGGCCGATGGGGTAGCGTCCGGAGGCCTCCCGCACCGCGTTCGGGGCAAACCGCGCGCCGGGGCGGAAGCCCACGCCGAAGTCGTAGGGGATGCCGAGGATCCCTACGTCTGCCTCCCAGGACTCGTCGAGCGGCAGGTAAGGGGCCTTGAAGAACGTGGCGGGCCCCGTGAAGGGCAGTTCACCCTGTCGGGTGCGGTCTGGGCGGTGGGTGGGGTTGGGCATGTCTACCGCGTGGAAGCCTGTGAGGGAAGTGCCGGTGCCCGCACGGCCCACGGTTTCAGCACCCCGTAGAGCGTCTCGCAGACGGGCACGGACAGGCCGTGTTTGCGGGCCAGTCTCACCACGGTCCCGTGGAGGGCTTCCAGCTCCATCCGGCGGCCGTGCACCAAGTCGTGGTGTAGGGAGGAGGTGGCCTGGGGCTCCAGGCGCAGCGCGAACTGCAGGTGCCGCTCCACGGTGTCGTGGGGGAGGGCGACGCCCTCCGCCGCGGCCACGGCGCAGACCTCCTCCAGGACGCGGCGGAACAGGGACCAGGTCTCGGGCAACTCCCGGAGCTCCCCCACGGGAAGCCGGGTGGCCGCGGTCAGGCCGGCCTGGGCGCAGATGAAGGCGAACTTGTCCCACAGCACGCGCCGGATGTCCGGGGAAAGCTCCGCGGGAACCTCCGCCCTGAGGAACCAGTCCAGCAGACGTTCCGCCCTCGCGGTACGGGAACCGTTCATCTCCCCGAACACCACGCGCCCCGGACCGCCCGTGTGCGCCACCCTCCCGGGCGCCTGCACGGTGGAGAACACGAAAGCCGCCCCCGCCATCACGTGCTGCCAACCCACCGCGGCGGCGATCTTCTCGGGGTTGTCTACCCCGTTCTGGAGGGTGAGGACCGCGGTCTCCGGCTGCAGCAGGGGCGGCAGCAGGCGGGCCGCGGCCTCCGTGTCGTAGGACTTCACGCAGAACAGCACGTAGTCACAAGGCCCGACCTCCCCCGGGTCGTCCGTGGCCAGGCCGCGGACGTGGAAGTCCCCCGTCACGCTGCGGACCCGTAGCCCCTCCCGCCGGATGGCCTCCAGGTGGGCCCCCCGGGCGATCCAACAGACCTCGGCGCCGGCCAGGGCGAGGCGACCTCCGAAGTAGCCGCCCACCCCGCCCGCGCCCACCACCGCGACCCGCACAGCCTTCTCCGCCATGCCGGCTTCCATCTTACCGGTTCCTGGTACCGGTTCCAGGTACCTGTGTCGAAAAACGGCCGGGGCCGCGTTTATTCCTGTGGAAGCTCGGGGAGCGTGGTGGACAGGGCAGGGCGGGTTTGACGCACACGCGCTACCGGGGCGCAGGGGAGGTGACAGCAGCGGGGAGAGCACACGCGCAGGACGACATCCCAGCAGACCGGCCCGTGGCCGGTACCGCCGGGACCGTGGTTGCTCCGGGTCCAGGCGCAGAGCGCCGCTTCCTGCCCGCGCTCCGGCTCCGGCCGCCGGCGGCCCGCCCTCAAACCGACCAGCCGGGGCCGGTGCCGGGGGGGGTTGGCCAGGGCACCGTGCGGGGCGGGGTCCGCGTCCGGTGCTTACACGGGCCGGCGGACGGGTGGTCTACGGGCGGGGGAACCATGCGCGGCTCGCCGGGGCACCCGGCAACCGGGGAATCTGGGTCCGGCCACGCCGGAGGGATGGGTGGTAGTCCCGGGCGAGCCGGATCCGCTGTGCCGTGCCGGGGTAGTGGAGCCAGCCGGCGCTCCCGGGCGGGCTCCCCGGGAAGCACCCCACGCCCCCATCTTCACCGCGAAGCCAGAGCCGCCCCGGAAACCCTCCGGCGTGAGGAGACCGGGTTCCCAGGAAATCGCATCCGGAACCGCGAGGCTCGGAGCCGGGGCAGTCCCCGAGCCTGGGAGACCGCCGCGGTCTGTGGTGAGGCCGGTTGGTCCAGACCACCCCCAAAATCGCGCAGCGATTTCGGGGGACCCCCCGGTCCACCTGTACCCAGACCTGTTCCGGGAAGGGCTCCCAGCCGCGGGAGGTAAGGTAGCGCAGCTGTACCGGGGAGCCCACGCTTGAGGCGGGCCTGTCTCCGGGCCAACCCCCCCCGGGGGACGAGGCGGGCGGGGGCCTAGCCCCCGTGCGCCAGTGCGGCGGTCCCGCTCCCCGTCCGGGGAGGACTCGACCGTGGGCGAGGCGCCACAAGAGCCGCTACCTCCGTCGAGGAAGCTGGCTACGGAACCCACCGCCGGCGGTCGGCCTGCCGAGAGACGTCTTTTCGGACATGTTCATTCGAGCCGGACGGGCGAAGGAGGGTCCGGGGGCGCGGCGAAGGATTCCCCGAGATGACTGACGGGAGGCGGGCGATGAGAAGCGGACTCGCCCTGGCGCTTGCCCTGGTGGTGGTTTGGCCCTCGGTGGGAGCTGCCCGGGACCTGTCCGCGGTGTATCCCTCGGAGGCTGCCTTCACCGCGGCGGTTTCCCCCCTCCGCCAGGCCGTAGAACGCAACCCGCGGGACGTGGAAGCCCACTACCGCCTAGGGTTCGCGTACTTCACGGTGTGGCGGCAGTTCGAGGTGGGGCTGATCTCGTACGGCAGGGACTACCACCGCGTGGCGGAGACGGAGTTCCGGGCGGCCCTCGCTGCTTCTCCGGGCCACCTGGCGAGCTTGCTGGCGCTGTACAACCTGCTCCGCCTGCGGGGCGACTGGAGCGCTGCGGAAGGAATCCTGTCCGAGATCTCCCGCCTGGCGCTCCCCCGAGGGGAGGTGCCGGCGGTACGGTGAGGAGGACACCGTGTCGGACGCGGAATCCGTGGTAACCCTCGAACGCCAAGCCCGGGACCGAATCATTCAGAGCTGGATCGCAGCCGTGGAAGCCAGGGGGACCCGCTCCCGAGTGGCGCTGCAGGCCAGGGGCAGGGCTCTGCTGGAGGGCGCGGAGGCCGTCCTGCGGGGCGACCCGGAAGGGCTGGTGGAACAGCTCCGGCGGGACCCCCAGTGGGGCCTCACCGCCATCCAGTCCCTGGCAGAGGAACTACGGCAGCTCCTCCTCTTCCGGACCGCGGTCCTGGAGGGTCTGCCGGACCTCACGGAGGCGCAGAAGGCAGCCCTGCACGCGGGCTTCGACAGGGCTGCGGTGGAACTGGCCGCGTGGTTTGAAGCCCTGGCCCGGGCCGCGGACGAGGCGTTGGGGGAGGCGGAGCGGATCCGGGACCCCCTCACGGGCTTGTTCAACCGCCGCTACCTGGAGATCTGCTTGCCGGTGGAGGTGCAGC
>Ga0272447_1001136_pt1 | contig 17486 bp, 18 predicted proteins | sample YNPCB0133_FD_194589 | JGI IMG/M metagenome (GOLD analysis project Ga0272447, IMG submission 194589) | Hot spring microbial mat communities from Yellowstone National Park, WY, United States - YNP-CB-013-3 | ecosystem: Environmental > Aquatic > Thermal springs > Hot (42-90C) > Sediment | place... | reverse complement strand
AGCTGGGGGGTGTCACTGCTGCGGTATTCGCCACAACCGATCCCAGGAGCCCGATGAACGGTCGCTGGCGCTCGCGGATGAGCCGCCACAACTGAACTTGGCCAGCGTGCCGCCGCGCGATCGCGTCGCTCGCCTCGGTCCGGAGCCGCAGGAAGAGCGTCGCTGAGGCGGCCAGGCCGACGAGCATGACGAGCGGCATCCCGTCCAAGGTGAAATGCGCGATCACTGCGGTCAGCAGGACGGGTGCGACTGTCCGCGCCAACTCACCACCGGCCATGAAGATCGCCATAGCCCGACCGAGCCGCTGGCCACCGAATTCACCGACCAGCGCTACAGCCGGCGCATGGAACGCAGCCGAGGCGAGTCCCGAGACGAGGAGGAGCAGGAGGACGACGGCGAAGTGCGGTGTGATGCCAATGGAAGAGAGCGCGAGCGCCGCGACTCCCGGCGAGAGCACGACGAACCAGCGGCGGCTCGTCCGGTCCGCCACGTAGCCGAGAAACGGCTGCACGATCGAAGGAAGCTGCTGTGCAGGAACCATGGCGCTGGCCCAGAACAGCGAGACCCCGAGCTTCGCCTGGATCGCCGGGACCAGGACGCCGAGGAACGAAGGATAGAGGTCATGAGCGAAGTGCGCCCACGACATGAGCAACACGCCGCGCGCGTCCCAAATGGCTGGCGTGCCGACTGCTCGCGGGCGCGCAGCGGCTGCCTCCGTCCCCATCGCCTTCCTCCTCGCCAAGGATCGACCGGAGCCGCAGATCGGCTCGCGACAGCTGTCGCACCAGTATAGTCCCCTCCGCTACCCGTGCGGCATCGCCATTCCACAGTGCCGAACGACGCCCGCTCACTACCAGCTGCTCACCCAGTCGGACACGCCCGGCCAGAAGGCGAACCAGGGCATGCGCCAGGCAGAGTTCGCGCGTGCGCGGCGGACGAGCTCCCGTTTCTCCGGCGCGACGTCGTCGGGCATACCGGGGATCGCGACGTTGGCCGACGAAACCTGCTGACCGCGGGGGCAGGGGGTGCCCCAGGGTGCTGCTGCCAGCCTCGCGCTGCCGTCGCGCGAGCGAGCAGGTCCGAGACCGAGGGCTCGGCCAGGTCTTGACACTGGCCACTCAGCGCATTATCTTGGAGATGAAAACACCCGTCGAGCAAACGAGCGAATGGGCGACCGGTATGGCGACAGTACTCGTGGTTCCGAAGCTCGGCCTGACCATGACCGAAGGGCGGATCGGTCGGTGGCTCAAGCGTCCCGGTGAGACCGTCAGTGCTGGCGAGCCAGTTCTCGAGGTCGAAACCGAGAAGTTGACCGTGGAAGTGGAAGCTCCCGCCTCGGGCATTCTGGCCCATGTGCTGGCCGAGGAAGGTGCAGTGCTCCCGGTCGCTGCGCCGATCGCCGTTATCGCCGAGCCCGGCGAGACGGTCGATCTCAGCACGATCGTCCCAGGATCCCCCACTGCGACGCTCACGAGTACAGCCCCGATAGCGAGTGGAGCCAGGAGCCTCCCGACGCCAAGCGAGCGACCGGTGACCGAGGGTGGGGAGGTCCGCGCCACGCCAGCAGCCCGCAAGCTGGCCCGCGAGCATGGGATCGATCTGCGGCACATCCGAGGAACCGGTCCCGGTGGACGGATCACGGCTGAGGACATCGAGCGGTATTTGGCGACGCGCACTGCTCCAGGCTGGCCGCGCGGCGAAACCGTGCGCTTCTGGAGCGACGGGTACGCGCTGGCCGGAGAACTCTTCCTGCCTACTCATCTTCCCCTACCGCGACCAGGGATCGTGCTGTGCACCGGCATCCATGGCATCAAGGAATTGGGAATGCCGCTCTTGGCGCAGGCGTTGGCCGATGCTGGCTTCGTCGTCCTCACGTTCGATTACCGCGGCTTCGGAGCGAGCGAAGGACCACGTGGGCGCCTCATCCCGTCCGAGCGAATCCGGGATGCGCGCGCTGCACTCACCTTCCTCGAAACGCACCCAGCGGTCGATCCGCAGCGGCTCGCCATCGGTGGCCTGAGCATGGGTGGTGGGCACGCTCTTTCGGTCGCAGCACGCGACGAGCGCGTGCGCGCGTGCGTGGCGCTCGCGCCGGTGACCGATGGGCGCCGTTGGCTGCGGAGCCTCCGCGCTGAATGGCAGTGGCGACTCTTCTTGGAAGAGATCGCCCTCGACCGCCGCGCTCGCGTGCAGAGCGGAATGTCCCGGCATGTGCCGCTCTCCACGATCATGCCGCCCGATCCGGAGACCGAGATGACCATGCGCGAGATGGCCAAACGGTTTCCTGACCTCGTCGTCGAGCCCGAGGTGACGCTCGAATCGGCTGAGGCGCTCCTGGAGTACCAGCCCGAACGGGAGATCGATCGGATCGCACCGCGCCCGCTCCTCCTCGTCCACGGACGGCAGGACGTGCTCGTCGCGCCGGACGAGTCGCTCGTCGCTTTCCAGCGCGCGGGAGAACCCAAGCGACTCGTGTTGCTCGAGGGGATGGGGCACTTCAATTGGCTCAATTCCCAGCACCCGGTCTTCGGGCGCGTGCTCGGCGAGCTCACGAACTGGCTCGAGGTATGGCTAGTGAACAGAGCGGACTGAGAGGGAGGTGCATCGTGGAGATCCCGCGCGACAAACTGCTGTGGATCTACGAGCGGATGGCACTCATCCGCGCCTTCGAGGACCGTGTCGCCCAGCTTTTCGCCGCTGGCCGGATCCCCGGCTTCGTGCATCTCTATGCTGGCGAGGAAGCGATCGCCGTCGGCGTCTGCGCACACCTGACTGACCGCGACTACATTACCAGTACACACCGGGGGCACGGGCACTGCATCGCCAAGGGGGTCGATGTCGCGGCGATGATGGCCGAGCTCTTCGGCAAGGCGACCGGCGTTTGCAAAGGGAAGGGTGGCTCCATGCACATCGCCGACGTCGACAAGGGGATGCTCGGTGCCAATGGCATCGTCGGCGGTGGGCCACCGATCGCCTGTGGAGCGGGCTTGATGGCCAAGACGCTCGGGACCGATCAGGTCGCAGTCTGCTTCTTCGGAGATGGGGCCGCCGAGCAAGGAACGACGCACGAGGCGATGAACCTCGCTGCCATCTGGAAACTCCCCGTCGTCTTCGTCTGCGAGAACAATCTCTATGCCGAATCGACACCCTGGACCTACCACTGTGCCGCACCCGACATCGCCTCGCGTGCCTCTGCTTACGACATGCCCGGCGTACTGGTCGACGGGACCGATGTCTTCGCCGTGTACGAGGCAGCCGGCGAAGCGATCGCCCGGGCGCGCCGCGGCGAAGGCCCCACGCTCCTCGAGTGTCGCGCCTTCCGCTACTACGGGCATTTCCAGGGGGATGCCGTAACCTACCGCACTCCCGAAGAAGAAGCCTCCTACCGCGCACGGGACCCCATCCAGCGCTTCCGTCAGACGGTCTTGAGCCAGGGGCTGCTCAGCGAGGACGAACTCGATGAGATCGACCGAGCGGTCAAGCAGCAGGTCGAGGAAGCGGTCCGGTTCGCGGAATCGAGCCCGCTCCCACCGCCCGAGGAGTGCTTGACCGACGTCTACGTCAGCTACCCTGCTGAACAACTCGCGTTTCGTCATTGATGCGAGGAGGGACGAGCATGGTCGTCGCCACACGAGTACTCAGCTATCGGCAAGCGATCAACGAGGCCTTGCGGCTCGAAATGCGCCGCGATCCGACCGTCATTCTCATGGGAGAGGACGTTGCAGGCGGGGCGACGATCGAGCATATCGAGCAAGAAGGTGCGTGGGGCGGGCCCTTGGGAGTCACCAAGAGTCTGGTGAGCGAGTTCGGGCGCCAGCGTGTCCTCGATACGCCGATCAGCGAAGCAGCCTTCATCGGTGCTGCCGTCGGCGCAGCCGTGACCGGGCTCCGCCCAGTCGCTGAACTGATGTTCGTCGATTTCTTCGGCGTGTGCATGGACCAGATCTTCAATCAGGGCGCTAAGCTCCGCTACATGTTCGGTGGCAAAGCCAAGGTCCCTATGGTCATCCGGACGATGATCGGAGCCGGCTTCGGTGCGGCTGGACAACATTCCGGTTGTCACTATTCGGTTTTTGCGCACATGCCTGGCTTGAAAGCCGTCGCGCCAGCCACTCCGTACGATGCCAAAGGACTGTTGATCGCTGCCATTCGCGATGACGATCCGGTGATGTTCTTCGAGCACAAGATGCTGTACGACATGACGGGCGAGGTGCCGGAGGGCGAGTACGTCATCCCGATCGGGAAAGCGGAGATCAAGCGCGAGGGGAGCGACGTGACGATCGTCGCTATCTCGCGCATGGTCCATATCGCGCTCGAAGCGGCCGATCGCCTGAGTCGTGAAGGAATCGAGGCCGAGGTCGTCGACCTGCGCTCGCTCTCGCCGCTCGACGAGGACACTGTCCTGAGTTCGTTGGCCAAGACGCGGCGCCTGATCGTGGTCGACGAGGACAATCCTCGCTGCTCGGTGGCTGCCGATATCGCGGCGCTGGCCGTCGACAAAGGCTTCGATTATCTCGACGCCCCGGTCAAGCTCGTTACCGCCCCGCACACACCGGTGCCGTTCAGTCCGAGCCTCGAACAGTACTACATTCCGAGCCCCGAGCGCGTCATCGCAGCGGTGCGGGAGATCGTGTGAACGGGCACGCGAGCCAGCGAGGCGAGCCGACGAGCGTCGGCATCATCGCCAACCCAGCTGCAGGCAAGGATGTCCGACGTCTGGTCGCGCTCGCCTCCACTTTCGACAACCAGGAGAAGGTCCGCATCGTACGGCGCGTGCTCGCGGCGCTGGCCGCGCTGGGCATCGAGCGCGTCTGGTATCTGCGCGATTCCTTCGGGATCGTCGAGCGCGCTGCTGAGGGTATGACGCAGCGACTCGACATCCGACCTGTCCCGATCCCCTGCACCTTCACTGCGACCGACTCCGAGCGAGCTGCGGCCTGGCTCGCCGAGCAGCGGGTCGCTTGTCTCGTCACCCTGGGTGGCGACGGAACCAACCGGGTCGTGGCACGCAGCTGTCGCGATCTTCCCCTCGTTCCCATCGCGACGGGGACGAACAATGTCTTTCCTTTCCTGGTCGACGGAACCATCGCTGGTGTGGCCGCAGGCCTGCTCGCCAGTGGTCGGCTTCCCGATTGCCTGCAACGGTGGCCACGACTCGAAGTTTGGATCGACGGTACGCTGGCTGACATTGCCTTGATCGACGTCGCCGTCTCGCGCGAGCGCTTCCTCGGTGCTCGTGCCATCTGGGATCCAACCTCGATCGAACAGGTCATCGTCGCCCGGGTCCTGCCCGGCGTGATCGGCTTAGCAGCGATCGCTGCTGCAGTGTGCCCTCGCCAGGATCACGGTGGGGCCACGGTGAAACTCGGTCCCGGCGGGACCACGGCACTCGCACCGCTGGCTCCGGGCCTCGTCGTTCCTGTTCCCGTCCGCGATTGGGAACCGCTCAGCCCTGATCACGCCGTACCGATCGAGACGATCCCCTGTACGCTGGCACTGGATGGCGAACGAGAGCTCCGGATCGAGCGAGCTGAACAGGTTCTCGTGCGGCTTTCAGCGGCTGGACCACTTGTCCTCGATCCGCGCCTCGCGCTGCAAGAGGCTGCTCGGAGCGGAGCGCTCCTCATCCCACCGTTGGCGCTGTGAAAGCTGCTCCTCCAGGAAGGCGCGCAGGACGACCGCGTTGTTGCGCTCCGGGTCGCGCGCACTGTACAGGAGCGTGATCGTTCCCCGCTGTGCACTCCTAGGAGTGGCTCCCAGGCAGCTGGATTGCTCTGGAGTTCTTCCAAATAGCGAGCCTGAAACGCCGGCCACTTGGTCGGGTCATGCCCGTACCAGCGACGGAGCTCGTGGCTCGGCGCGACATCACGCAGCCAGGCCGTCAACTGCAGGTCTGCCTGTCGGATTCCACGTGGCCAGAGCCGCTCCAACAAATAACGCTCCCCGTCGTCCGGATCCGGTGGCTCGTAGACACGCTTGAGACGAATCGCCATGGTATCACTCCTCGACGGAAAGCTCGTCCAGTGGTCGCTCGCGCAGCTGGTCCGGAAGGCGCAGGTACCGCTCGATCCGGCGCACGAAGACGATCGTCGCAACAGCCAGGAGTGTCCCGACGATCGCGATCACGTAGTATCCCGCCCCGACCAGCATCCCGATCGCGGCTGCAACCCAGAGCCCAGCCGCCGTCGTCAGCCCGAAGACGCGGTCCCGGGCCCGCAGGATCATGCCACCACCCAGAAACCCGACGCCGGTGACGATCGTCGAGCCGATCCGGCTGGGATCGATCAGGATACCGACCTCCGGACGGGAAAACTGCTCCATGAGCAGCATCGAGCAGACCATGAAGAGCGCCGCGCCTTCAGCGACCAGCATGTGCGTGCGCAGCCCGGCCGGCTTGGCACTGAGTTCGCGCTCGAAGCCCAGCAGCCCCCCGAGCAGGAGCGCGATGATGAGCCGCACGATCGCCTCGGCTTCGCTCAACATCGGACCATCCCTGTCCAGCGCTGTTCGATAGTACCGCCGCGGGATACCATTCAGGCCGACGCGCGTCGAGTCTACCGCTTCTGCCGAGGGTGAACCAACCAGCGCACCCGGGGGAGCCAGCAGACGACCCTCTGCCGCCCTCTTTCGGCGAAGAGGGCCGAAGCATCAGCCGGGTGCTGACACCAGAAAGCAGGCACATCAACGCACAACGCGGGCAGCGCTGCTCGCTGCCCGCTCGCTGTCTCCAGTGCGGCGTACCCTCACCGCTGCGTGAGGGTGCGGATCAGCGCACGAAGACCTGCCACCCGTCCATAGGTCCGAATGATGGGCCGGGCGATCGTCTCCCCCACGAATTCGACCGTTCCCTTCGCGCGCGACATCGTCTCGGTCGCTGCCGCGAGCAGGGGAATCAAATGATCCCGGATCAGGAGCCCCAGCCAGATCCCGATCCCGACCAGGGCACCGAGCAGGAGCACGACGAGAACAGTCGAAAGGGCGAGGAAGATGATCGCAATATCGCGGACCCGCTCCAGTGCCGACTGCTCCGGCCCGCCCAACAGATACAAGACGACGAACAGCACGACGAAGATCGCGAGCAAGCCACCGACGATCACCCACAACCAGCCGCGCCGCATCCCCTATCCCTCCCCCGACGATCGATCGCCGTTCCATCGGACGCGCTGCCTCGCTCGACGAGAGCGGGCCGCTTCAGCTGGCGTCGTCACGAGCCAGAGGATCCCGAGAACGAACAGTGCACCGAGTCCTCCCTCGACCAACGGCACAGTGCCCAGCCGGTAGAGAACCATTCCGAGCAGCTGGCTCGCGACAGACCCGATCCCAAAACCGAGCACACCACCCAACCAGTAGAGCGGGAGTTGCCAGATCCGCCGACCGAACACCGCATGCCAACCTAACCCCAGCATGCTACCGAGAAGACTAGCGAGTAACAAGCCTGCCGGTAAGCCAGTGTCCAGCGCCACTGTTTCGACCGTTCAGGAGACTCGAATCCAAAAGGCATACACTGCCCGCGGTGCCTTGTCGGGTCGGGGATTCTTCGGGTGCTGTGGCCATTCCACTTCCACACGCAGGAAGTAGGCACCCGGGCTCAGTTCCGGCATCGTCCACTGGAAGCCAGCACCGCTGCGTTCCGGGTCAGCCGTCACAACGGGATCGGTCTTGGCGACGAACCCTTTCGGTGCATCCGGAGCGGGCGAGATCGGCTCGAAATTCCCCTCCTGTGGATAGACTGCGAGCGACACCTTCTCCGGAATCCGGTCCTCGCTGAATGCGAAGGTGAGCGTCTCCCCCGGCCGAACGGCGAGCGGCTGTTCGCTCGGAGGGACGAGCCCGGGAGCGGTCGTCTCGCCGGCAAAGCCGGAATCGAGCACCCAAAAGAACGGACCGATCGTCGCCTGCTGCTCGCCGCTTGCGACCTTCAGGACGAGATCGGGCGGCTTGAGAACCACCGGCGCAGGCGTCCTCACCGGCGTCGGAGTGGGTGCCACCGCGGTCGGGACACTGGTCGGACTCGGCACGACGGTCGGCGTCGGCGCGGCTGAGCGACAGGCGATCAGAGCACTCGTACTGAGGAGCAGGAGAACGATTCCTTTCCGGATCCGCATCAACCCCTCTTCCTTTCCAGAACACCGGCGGCCGGGTATCCGGCAACCGCGCCGACTGTACCACACAGCTCTTTCCGAATCCCTCACTGTCACAGCAAACGGGCACTGGGGTGTTCTCCCATGAATGGGAGGGGGGAGGAGATCCCCTCTCAGCAGCCGATCGGTTCGGGTGTCTCGCTCGGTATCGTCGGACACGGGGTTAGGAGGTGTCGATGGAGGCGACATGGTCGAAAGGAACGCTCATCACACTCACTTGTGTCGTCGCGCTTCTCCTGGTCGCACTTCCGGCTTGCCGAGGCGGTAGTGCAACCCCGACTCCGACACGTGCAGCAACCCCTGCAGCTGCGCCGAGCACGCCGACGGCTGCACCGGCACGGACGCCAGCTGCCTCCCCCGCAGCAACACCGGCTCGTACCCCAGCTGCAACGCCAGCGCGGACGCCCACATCTACGCCAACCGCCTCTCCTGTTCTTACGCCTCGAACCACTCCCAGCCCAGGACGCACCCCAGCGGTGACACCGACACCGTAGGCGCGGTCGATCGGGAAACGAGACACTCGATCCGAGCGGACCGCCGAGCTTCTGTCACATGAGCGAGCTCGGCGGTGTTTTACTAGAATGAGAAGGGGTACGTGTGACGCTCGTGGCCAACCGAACCGATCGCGAACTCTTGGAAGCTGCCCAGGCGGGCGATGAGCAGGCTTTTGCGCTCCTGCACGACCGTTACCGCCCGCTTGTTTTCCGGATCGCACTGCGGACACTGGGTCGAACCGACGACGCAGAGGATATCTGCCAAGAGATCTTTTTTCGCCTCTACCGGCAACCACCGCAGCTGAACGATCATCCACACGCGCTGCGGCTTTGGCTCGCCCGCGTGACCACCAACGCGGCACTCAACCTGCTGCGCAGTCAGCGACGAGCCCGGTTCCACTGGTCCCGTCTGCTCCGCCTCGATCGGCTTTTCGACGATCAGCGACCCACCGCGGAGTGGAATGAAACGTCGCTGCTTGTCCAGAGCGTCTTGGAGAAACTTTCCGATCGCGATCGGGCGTTACTCGCCCTGCGAGTGAGCGGATTCAGTTACGAAGAGATCGCCATGTTGTTGGACCTGCGACCGACGTCGGTTGGTACCCTGTTGGCGCGCGCTGAGCGCCGCTTCCGCGAGCGCTATCGAGCCCTGCTCGGCGAGAATGGAGAGGAGGTGCGTGAGTGAAACGATTTCGCCGCTGCCCGCCAGAAGGAACGCTCCGGCTCCTGGTCGACACCCCAGGTGAGACCGCAATTCGCCAGCATGTCGCTGGCTGTCGATCCTGCCAGCAGCGCCTCGAACGCTTGCGAGCCGATGCGGAGTTCGTCGAACGCGCGCTGACTGCGCTCGAGCAGTCACTCGTCCCCCTGCCAGTTGGTGCCACGGAATCGAGAAAGGAGCGTCCCATGCGCTATTTCCGAAAAGTGAGCGCTGCGCTCGCAGCAACTCTCGCCCTCGCACTCGTCGTTTGGCTGGCACCGGTCGGCGCACTTGCCGATCAGCTGGTCCAGCGCTTCCGTATCCAGCAGTTCGCGGCCATCACCATACCAGCTTCGACGATCAGTTCTTTGAGCGATCAGTTCGGGTCGGTACCGGAGGAGCAGCGGGCAGCTCTTCGCGAGCAACTTCAGCGATCCTTCCAGGTCACACCCGAGCAGATGGATGGTGAGCATGTCCGCGAGGTCGACTCGCTGGACGCTCTCACTGCTCACCTTGGGCGTGCACCGCTCGTCCCGGCTGCGGTGCCAGCGCCGTTTGCGTCCATCCAACCACGGTATCTGGCGGGCGATCCACAGCGGAGCGAGATGACGATCGACGTCGCCAGCGTGCAAGAGGCCGCCGCACAGCTCGGGCTGCAGTTCGCGAGCTTGCCTGATCCGAGTGTGACGCCGACGGTCACCGTGGCACTCTCCGTTCCGGCGAGCGCTGCGCAAGTCTGGGAAGCCGGCGATCGAGCCATGCTGCTGGTCGCCGAACTGGAGAGCCCGACACTGGAGTTACCCGCCGAGATCGATCCGGAACTCCTGCGCGAGGACCTTCTGATGCTGCCAGGGCTTCCTCCCGACGTGGTAGCGCAAATCCGCGCAGTCCGTGATTGGCGCCAAACGCTGATCATCCCGATTCCGGAGGGAGCCACTTCGCGGACCATCTCGCTGCGCGGCACGAGCGGGCTGCTCATCGAAGGCTCTGAGGGATCCGCAGTCCTCTGGCAGGAACGCGGTATCCTCCATGTCGTCGGCGGCAGCGTGACCGCGGACCAGGCGCTGGCCATCGCGCGTTCGCTGCGCTGATGTCGACCACTCGACGCGTCGGGTAGGGGGCTCGTGCCTCCTACCCGTCCGCGGACTGTGACGGAACACGATGCAGCCGCTATTACCAGGCAGCCAGGCCGAATGGGCGATCGAAACGCGGGGCCTCCGCAAGGTCTACGGTGATCGAGTGGCACTCGAGGACCTCTCGATCACCGTCGGCCACGGGGAAGTGTTCGGCTTCCTGGGTCCCAACGGCGCTGGCAAAACCACGGCCGTCAAGATACTGGTCGGCCTCATCCGGCCGACCGCTGGCACTGGCTGGGTACTCGGTCGCCCCCTCGGCGACTATCGAGCACGCCGTCAGATCGGCTATCTGCCGGAACTTTTCCGGTTCCATGATTGGTTGACCGGCGAGGAACTCCTCGACCTGCATGGACAGCTCTACGGGCTGAGCCGTGCCGAGCGGCGTCGCCGGATCCCCGAGGTCTTAGAACTGGTCGGCCTCACCGAAGCAGCACGACGGCGCGTGCGAACCTACTCCAAAGGCATGCAGCAGCGGATCGGGATCGCTCAGGCACTCCTGGCCGAGCCACGTCTGGTGATTCTGGACGAGCCAACCTCGGCCTTGGATCCCCTCGGCCGACGCGACGTCCGCGACCTCATCAGGCGCCTCCGCAGCCAAGGGATCACTGTCTTTCTCAACTCCCATCTGCTGAGCGAGGTCGAAGCAGTCTGCGACCGCATCGCAATCGTGAACCGGGGACGCGTCGTCGCACTGGGGCCGATGACGACGCTGTTGGCCGGTGACCTGACGGTCGAATTCCGCCTCGGGTCGCTCCCCGACGGAACGCTGGATGCCCTGGCGCAGCTCGTGCAGGTCGAGGAACTCCGCCCCGATCCACGTCCGACAATCATTGCGCGTGCACCGGACGAGGAAACGATCGCTCGGGCAGTCGATCTTCTCGTCGAATCCGGCATCCCCGTCTATGGCGTCATTCCCGAGCGCAACTCGCTCGAAGACCTGTTTGTGCGCCTGGTGAACGACGAGTCTTTGGAGTCACGATGAAGGCACTGGTCATCGCGCGCTTGACCTTCCGCGAAGGTCTCCGCAAGAAGCTGGTCCTCGGCGTGGTACTCTTGAGCCTCGTCTTCATCGTGCTCTACGTTTGGGGCTTTTCCCTGTTCGTGCAGGACTGGCGAGCCATGGAAGCGCGTCGAGCAGCAGCCGGAGCGGGCATGACCTTGCCATACGAGGTTTTCGCCAGTGCGATGGTGCTGCTCGGCCTCTGGACGGTCAACTTCCTCGCGGGTGTGATGACGATCTTCGCATCCGTGGGCACGATCGCCAGCGAGATCGAACAGGGTACGCTGCACGCGATCGTTCCGAAGCCGATCCGTCGGTGGGAGATCGTGCTCGGCAAATGGCTCGGCTACGCACTGATGCTCGTCGTGTACATCGCTGTGATGGTTGCGACCGTAGTGCTCACAGCCCGCTTCGTCGGTGATTACCGGCCGCCCAATGTCCTCGCAGCCTATGGATTGATCTTGCTCGTCGCACTGATTCTGCTGAGCCTGACGATTCTCGGCAGCACGCTCTTTTCGACCGTCGCCAACGGCGTCATCGTCTTCATGCTCTACGGTATGGCGATCACCGGTGGATTGGTCGAGCAGATCGGCACGGCCTTGGACAACGATGTCCTCATCCGCATCGGCGTGATCTCGTCCATCCTCGTTCCCAGCGACAGCATGTGGCGACTCGCCAGTTACCTCGTCCAACCGCGCCTCGCCGTGAACTTCTTGGGCCCGAATCCCTTCGGGACCACCGTCCCGCCGAGCACGCTCGCCGTCTGGTACAGCGTCGCCTATGCCTTGGTCCTCCTGCTGCTCGCCATGCTGCGCTTCCAACGCCGTGATCTTTAGCGCTCATCCAGGTTGCGGCATACTCACGACGCGGCCGCTCGGCGGCGCTGGGCTGGACGACACGAGAGAGGGAGAGCATGGCGGTCGACATCGTTACCCTTCCCTGCGGGCCACTCGAGACGAACGCGTATCTCCTGGTCACGGAGCGGCGCGCACTCCTGGTCGACGCTCCCCCTGACTCATGCCTCGCCGTTCTCGACGAGCTCGAGCGACGCCAGGCGCGGCTCGAACGGATCGTGATCACCCACACGCATTGGGACCATATCGTCGATGCGACTGCGTTGCGACGGGAGACAGGCGCGTTGATCGTCGCGCACCCGCAAGCGGTTCCACGTCTCCAACAGCCGCGCCCGCTCCTCACGCCGCTCCCGTTCGAGATCGAGCCAGCACCACCGGACGAGTTGGTCGAGGATGGGGCTACACTGCTGTTCGAGCCACTGTGCTTCACGGTAATCCACACGCCTGGCCACGCGCCGGAACAAATCTCGCTGTACGAGCCCACACGCGGCTGGCTTTTCGGTGGGGATACCCTCTTCCCGGGCGGGTATGGTCGCGTTGACCTACCCGGGTCCAGCATGGCAGAGACGATCCGGACACTCCGTCGCCTGCTGGAACTGCCCGGTGACGTGATCGTCTTCCCTGGTCACGGCCCGACGACGACGATCGGTCGCGAGCGCGGTTGGATCGAGCAGCTGGTCGCCAGCGGATCCTAACGCACGGCGCACACCAGGGGTTCGACATCCGCGAACGGCCCGATCACAGCCAGGGCGAAGCGTTCCGGCTGGAACAGTTCCTGTGCCAGCGCCTGGATCTCCTCGCTGGTGACCGCCCGAATGCGGGCGATGACTTCCTCAGGCGTCAGCACCTCACCGAACACCAGTTCCTGCCCGCCGATCCAGCTGGCCACCGCACGACTGTCTTCCAAGCCCATGACGATCCGCCCGACACGCAGCTCCTTTGTGCGCTCGAGTTCGTCATCGGGAACCGGCTCGCGCACCAGCTTCTCCAATTCACCCCGCACCGCACGCAGCGCGCGCTCAGCACGCTCGACGTCGGTACCCGTGTAGATGACCGCCTGCCCGACGTCGGCATACTCGCGGAGATACCCGTACACCTCGTACGCGAGTCCTTGGCGCTCGCGGATCTCTCTGAATAACCGCGAACTCATGCCGGAACTGAGCACAGAATCCAACATGCCTTGCACGAAGCGACGCTCGTCACGGTACGGCAACGCGGGTAGCGCGAGGCAAAGGTGCGCCTGCTCGGTCGGTCGCTCGAGGAGTTCGATCGTCGGCCGTGCATCGCTCAGTCGAGCCGGGTGGGGATCAGCTGGTGTCCCTGGCTCCAGATCACCGAAATAGCGCTGCACGAGTTCGATCACCTGCTCGTGCGTCAGATCTCCAGCTGCAGCCACGACCAAGCGATCGGCGCGGTAATGCTGCTCGAGGTAGGCGATGAGTTCGTCGCGCGTGATCGCCTCGACTGTCTCTTCCGAGCCGATGATCGGCCTTCCCAACGGATGCCCGTTCCAGAGTGCCCGATCCACCAGATCGTGCACGTAGTCGTCCGGTGTGTCGCGGATGCCGTGGATCTCTTCGACGATGACATGCCGTTCCTTCTCGAGTTCGCCTGGATCGAACAACGAGTGGCGCAGCATGTCAGCCAGAACATCGAAAGCGAGTTCGAGATGCCGGCTCGGCACTTTGACCCAGTAATCTGTATGCTCGCGACCGGTCGACGCGTTCATCATCCCGCCGACGCCTTCGATCGCCTCGCTGATCAGCACGGGATCCGGGCGCCGCTCCGTGCCCTTGAACAGCATGTGCTCCAGAAAATGCGAGATACCAGCCAAGCGATCGCTTTCGTAGCGCGAGCCGACCCCGACGTACACGATGACCGTCGCCGAGCGCACATGGGGCATCCGGCTGGTCACGATACGAATCCCGTTAGGCAAGCACGTCTTCTGGTAATCCATCCTTACCCGTTTCCTACCTCATCGCCGATCGATCGGCGACCTGAACTTGATCGAGCAGCAGCCGGAGCGCCGCTTCCGCCGACAGCTCGATGTTCTGCCAGCGGTCACCAGTGAATCGATGCTCTTCGACCACGACACCATGCGGCCCCGCGCAGGCAACGTAGACCAGTCCGACCGGCTTCGTCGCTGTCCCACCACCGGGGCCAGCGATGCCGGTCGTGGCGACCGCGTAGTCGGTTGCGAAGCGCTCTCGTGCTCCCTTCGCCATTGCCTCGGCACATTCGCGGCTCACGGCACCGACGGAACGGAGCACTTGTTCCGGAACACCGAGCAGCGCTTGCTTCACGCGGTTACTGTAGGCGATGACCCCACCGATATAGTATTCGCTGCTCCCTGGTACCGAAGTGAGGAGATGGCCGATCAGCCCACCCGTGCACGATTCGGCGGTTGCCAGCGTCAGCCGTCGCTCGACGAAACGTTCATAGACGTAACGAGCGAGTGGATGCTCCGGCACGCGAAACCTCCAGACCATATCGTGCAAGTATATCCATTACCCGGATGGCTCGAGCATGAGATCGTCGAGTCGGTCGGCCTGCCGGGTCGCCGGAAGGAGCGACAGCGCGACGGTCATGATGATCAGCCCGCTCCCGACTACCAAAAACGCACGCCCGGCACCGAGGTCATCACCGAGCCAACCACCCAGACCGTTCGCAGCGATGAGCGCGGTGAACAGGATCGTTGACCGAAGAGCGAAAACTCGTCCCATGAGGTTCGCGGGAGTCACACGCTGCACGATCGTCACACTCGGTACCAGGAACAGGAGATTCCCGAGTCCAGTGAGCCCAGTCAGCATGACACCGACCCAGAGCGGTGGCTCGAGGCCCAGTCCAGTCAAGCCAGTTCCCATGACCACCAGACCGAGTACGACGAGCGTCGCGAGGCGCCGCGTATTGAGCGTGCCGACCAAGAGCGCACCCGCGACACTCCCCACGCCGATCCCGAAGTTGAGCAGGCTATAAGTCACCTCGCCGCGCTCCGGACGAGCGTAGGCGTAGCCGACCAAGAGCGGCATGGCCATACCGATCGCGATCGCACCGAGTGCGACTAGCAGCGTGTTGGTGCGAACGAGCGGCTGATCGACCAAGAACCGCACTCCTCCGACCAGCTCGCGCCAGACCACTCGAACGGACCGGTCGCTCCCCACCGCGAGTGGCGGTAGCCGAAGGGGCCACAGGATCAGCGCCGAGACGACGTAGCCGAGTGCAGCGACCGCAAAGGCAGCTTCCAGGCCATGCCGACTACCCATCACCGACACGAGTCCACCGACGACTAGTCCCGCCAGCGGATATCCGCCGATGTCACCGAGGCTCTCGGCAAGCGACGACAGAGAGTTCGCCGTCGTGAGCTGGCTCGGTGGCACGACCGCTGGAATGGAGGCCATCTTGGCTGGCCGGTGCAGGATCGAGGCAGCATTGATCATGAACAGGAGCAGGTAGAGACTGCCGATCCAGTATTCGGCCGCGATCGGGAGAAGAACGACCGGCAGAACACGAGCCAAATCCGAGGCGATCATCACGCGCCGCCGATCGACCCGATCCACCACCACACCAGTGAGCGGCCCGAGCAAGAGATCCGGCAATCCGCTGGCCAAAAACGCCAGGCCAGCGACGGTCATCGACCCCGTCAGTTCGTACACCAGTGCCGCGAGAGCGACCCGGTGTACCCGGTCACCCATGGTCGCGACCAGATCGGAGCCCCACAATGCCGCGAACCGCCGGTTCCCCACCAGCAGTCGCAGCGGCTCGCGCCACTCCACCCTTCCCCTCCCCGACCGTCTGCCTGGCCGTGACAGGGAATCCCGTACCGGCAGTATAGCCGATCGTCTCCAGGATCACCGAGCGAACTGACGAGCAAGCGAGAACTCATCCGTCGCTGGAAAGACGAACGCCCTTTTCTTCGAGTTGGCGAATGTCCGCTTCCACTTCCGCGAGCTGACGCTGGATGATCGGCAAGCGGTCACGTGCGCGCTGCCAATCGCGGAAAACCTCATCCCGCTCGCGCCGCAGCCGGTTGCGCTCCAGGATCAGTTGTTGCACTTGCCAGGCGCGTGCGGCGCATGTCGGACAGCGGTCACGCAGGTCTCGCCAGCCACCGCAGGCGGGACACGGTCGCGCCAGATCGTCGAGCCGGATGTCCGTCCAGACTTGCCGACGTCGCACTGTCTCCAGCGCATCAGCCGCCACGAGATCGGCACTCGCCGCAAGGGTCGCGAGGAGCTCAGGGCTCGGATCGCGGTACCCCACTGCTGCCAATACCTTCTCGAGTTCGTCCTCCACACGCCGGAGCTGGGCCGGTGCTATCTGGTGACCACGCTCAGCCCAGTCGACTTCCTCGATCCAGCGGAGAACGACTCCGCTGATCTCCAATTCGACCGTCACGGGCGATGCTTGCAGATCGACCCTCACTTCGACCGGAACAGGCGGGAGGGGCTGTGGCTGAAGGACGGGGGGCGCCGTCTCCAATGCTTTTCGCTGTTCTTCGAGGTCAGCGATCGCCGCATCGAGTTCGCGAAGACGTTCTGTCCAGCGGTTCTCCGGTTGGCGAGCCTGCTCAGCGAGCATGAGGTCGTAGCGCAACTCTTCACGACGCTGGTAAAGGCGAGCCAGGCGTCGGCGCTCTGCCTCCCGGACCGGCCGCTCGGGCTGGTTGGTCGGTCGGTCTGCGGCTGGTCGTTCATCCTGGTCACGATCGCGCCGCCACCACCGTCGCATGTCATTCCTCCCCCACCGGCTCGAGCGCATCCGCCGCAGCGCGCAAGCGATGCAAGAGAGCGGGGAAAGGCGACGGGCCGGCGAAGAGCGCTTCAGGCGGAACGAGTGCCCGCCAACTCGCCCGTAACGCGGGCGGGTGCCCCGCCAGCGCTTCGACCTCCAACACATCCGGCCGCTCACCGATGCGTGCCCGCAACGAGCGCTGGCCCTTCGCTCCTCGCCAGGAAAGGTGCAGTTCGGGCCTCCCTCCGTTCTCCTGAACGGAGACCGCCAGCGACGCGTCATGCTTCCCGAGTTCCTCCGCGGTCTCAGTCAGTTGCCGCCAGGCGAGCAGTCGCCGGTCGTGCTCGTCCAGCCGCCACGGCCGACCGATCCGCGCCGAGACGCGCCAGCGGAGCCATCTACTCCGCCATACTGCGAAACCAGTGAGCAGGAG
>Ga0272447_1001134_pt1 | contig 17501 bp, 21 predicted proteins | sample YNPCB0133_FD_194589 | JGI IMG/M metagenome (GOLD analysis project Ga0272447, IMG submission 194589) | Hot spring microbial mat communities from Yellowstone National Park, WY, United States - YNP-CB-013-3 | ecosystem: Environmental > Aquatic > Thermal springs > Hot (42-90C) > Sediment | place... | reverse complement strand
CCGCCGCACGCCTACCACTCCACGTGCAGCTCCGTCAGGGCCCGGGCCACGATGGTGGGGTGGTACTGCACCTCCTCCTGGGCCAGGCGCATGGTAGGGAACCGCTGCACCAGGGCAGCAAACGCCTCCTGCCCCTCCAGCCGGGCCATCGGCGCTCCCAGGCACACGTGGATCCCGTGCCCGAAGGCCACATGGGGGTTGGGGTTGCGGGTGATGTCCACCCGGTCGGGGTCGGGAAACTTCTCGGGGTCGCGGTTGGCAGAAGCCAGGACCAGCAGCATGCGGTCTCCCGCCCGCACGGTCTTCCCGCCCAGCTCCACGTCCACCTTCGCCCACCGGAAGGTGGCCTTCACCGGCCCGTCGTAGCGGAGCAGCTCCTCCGTGGCGGTGCGGTCCAGGGAGGGGTCCTGGCGCAGGAGCTCCCACTGGTCCCGGTGCTGCAGCAGGGCCAGCAGGCCGTTGGCCAGCAGGTTGGTGGTGGTCTCGTGGCCCGCGAAGAGGAGCACGGTGCAGGTGGCCAGGACCTCGTCGTGGCTCAACAGGTCCCCCCGCTCCTCCGCCTGTACCAGGGCGGAGGTCAGGTCGTCCCGGGGGTTGCGGCGGCGGTCGTGGATCAAGGGCTCGAAGTACTCCAGGAGCTTCACCAGCCCCGCCTGGGACCGCTCCCGGCGGTCGGGGTCGTCCGCCCGGATGAAGAAGATGCGGGACGTCTCGTCGGACCACTCCTTCACCAACTCCCGATCCTGCGGGGGCACGCCCAGGTACTCGGAGATGACGATCACCGGCAGGTGGAAGGCGAACTCCCGCACGAACTCCATGCGACGCTTGTGGGCGACCCCGTCCAGCAGCTGGTGCACGATCTCCCGCACCCGGGGCCGCAGGCGCTCCACGCTGGTGGGGGTGAAGGCCTTATTCACCAGCATCCGCACCCGGGTGTGGTAGGGCGGGTCCGTGAACACCAGCCACTTGGAGAAGTACTTGATGAGGACGTGCAGCTTCTCCCGGTCGTGCTCGCTGAGCTCCCGCTGGAAGTGGGCCATCCGGTCGCTCGAAAGGCGCTCCGGATCCCGGAAAGCCCGGACCACGTCGTCGTACCGGGTCACCAGCCACCCGCCCCAGCGGTCGTTCCAGTGCACGGGGTCTGTCCGCCGCAGGTGGGCGAAGTAGCTGTACGGGTCGCGTACCACCTCCGGGGCTAGCAGGTCGTCCTGTACCAGCACGGGTACCCCTCCCCTCGGCTCGACCGGTCGGTCGGCTAGACGCATTATAGCCGACCGTGCGGTCGGGAAGCTCCCGCCCCCGCGCGCTTCGGGGGGCGGGAGGCCAGGAGGTTGTGCTGGCGCAGGGTAGCCGCGGAAAGCCGGACCACGGGCTCCAGCAGTTCGGGCCGCACCTTGTCCGGGGTGTCCTCCGGGGAGTGGTAGTGGGGGTCGTCGGGTCGGTGCAGCATGGCCGCGGGGATTCCTTCCCGCTCGAAGGAGACGTGGTCGCTTGAGCCCATGCGGCGTGCCTCCACCCGGACCTCGAGCTCCCGGGCCGCCTGCAGGACCGCCTCCACCACTCGGCGGTCCTGGCCGGTGTTCCCCACCAACAGCCGCGTCCCCACGCCCACCATGTCCAGGTTCAACATGGCGGAAAGGCCCCGGCCGCGCTCGCTGCGGGCGTACGCCGCGGACCCGAACAGCCCGCCCTCCTCCGCGCCGAAGGCCGCCACCTCCACGGTCCACGGAGGTGTGGGGGACCGCAGCAACCGGGCCGCCTCCAGGGCCGCGGCCACGCCGCTGGCGTTGTCGTTGGCACCCGGGCTCCCCTCCACGGAGTCCACGTGGGCACCCAGGAGCACCCGGGCCCCAGACCGTCCCGCCAGGCTGGCCACCACGTTCCACGAAACCCTGATCTCCAGGGAGGTGCTCACCCTCAGAGCGACCACCACCGGCCCTTGCTGCAGCAGGCTCCTCAGCCGCAGCCCCTCCTCCCGGGACAGGGCCACCGCGGGGATGGCGGACGGCCGCGTCAGGGTTCCCGAAAAGGAGCCCGGCTCGTGGTTGTACACCACCACCGCCCGCGCCCCCGCCCGTGCTGCGTTTTCCGCCTTCTCGAAGAACGGGATGTTCCCCCGTTCCACCAGGGCCACCTTGCCCCGCACGTCCGCCTCCCGGAAGTCCTCCGGCAGGCCCCGCCCTGCCGCGGCTAGGGACGCGGTCAGGAGGCCCTCCGTGGACGGGGAGTAGTGTAGGACGCGCGGCGTCAGGCGCAGACGGAGGGGGCTTGTGACCTCCAGGGAGACCTCCCGCACCTCGAAGTGGGGGAAGGAGAAGTCCAGCACCTCCACCCGGTAGCCCAGGCCGCGCAGGTGGCCCGCTACGTACTCTACCGCCCGGCGCTCCGCGGGGCTGCCCGCCACCCTGGGGCCGGCGGCGGTCAGGGCCACCACGTGGGAGAACGCCCGGGCACCGGGGTCCTCCACCGGAGCTCCCAAGCCGCCCTGCGCCCACAAGCTGGCCAGGGCCAGGGCCACCAGCAGGACGCGGCGCACGGTCACCTCCTTTTGAAACCCCAAAAATCGCTGCGCGATTTTTGGGGACCCCGGTCCGTCTCTGAGAGGGGCTTCCGCAACCGCCTCCTCCCGCGGCGGTGGGACACGCGGGCGAAGCTCAGGGCTCCTGCAGGAAGGCCTCCCGCAGCTGCCGGTACGTGTCCACGAGGTGCTGGGGGATGACCTTCACCTCCGCCAGGACCGGCATGAAGTTGGTGTCGCCCACCCACCGCGGCACCACGTGGACGTGCAGGTGGTCGGTGATGCCCGCCCCCGCGGCCCGACCCAGGTTGATCCCGATGTTGAAGGCCTGGGCGCCCAAAGCCCGCCGCAGGGCCCGCACCGACCTGCGCACCGCGTCCCACAGGTCCGCCATTTCCTGGGGGCTGAGGTCTTCCAGCTCCCCGGTGTGCCGCGCGGGCACCGCCATCACGTGGCCGCTGTTGTACGGGTAGCGGTTGAGCATCACGAAGGCCGTCCCACCCCGCCACACGATGAGGTTCTCCTCGTCCCGGTCCTCCGCGGGCTTGGTGCAGAAGATGCAGCCCTCGGGCTCCGGCCCCTTGATGTACGCTAGCCGCCACGGTGCCCAGAGCTGCTCCACGTCTCCCCCTCCGGCTTACGCCGTCCTAGACCACCCCAGCACCGCGGAAGCGATCCGGGAGACCCCGGTGCGCTCTGCCCGAAACCTCCCGCGGACACGCTGGACCGCCCAAAAATCGCTGCGCGATTTTTGGGAATCCCGGTTTCCTCCGCTCCCGGGACAAGCTCCTAGCCGGCCGCCCGGGACCGTGGTGCCAGCAACCCCAGGCGCACCAGAGCTTCCGCAGCCGCGGCCTGCTCGGCCTCCTTCTTGGTCCGGCCCCGTCCCTCCCCCAGCACCCGTCCCCCCACCTCCACCACGGCCACGAAGGCCTTGGCGTGGTCGGGCCCCTCCGTGCCGGTGATGCGGTACCGGGGCAGCTTGCGCTCGTGTTGCTGCACGTACTCCTGCAGCTGGCTCTTGAAGTCCGCGGGCGCCTCTTCCAAGCCCTCCAGCCGCTCCGCGTACCAGCGGCTCACCACCGCGTGGGCCACCCCGAAGCCGGAGTCCAGGTACACCGCCCCCACCACCGCCTCCAGGACGTCCGCCAGCATGCTGGACCGCTCACGGCCGCCTCCCCGCTCCTCGCCGCGGCCCACGAGGATGTAAGAGCCGAGATCCAGGCCGCGGGCGATGCTGGCCAGGGTGGGCTCGTTCACCAGACGCGCCCGCAGCCGTGCCAGGTCTCCCTCGCTGCGGTCCGGGAAACGGCGGTACAGGTGGTCGCTCACCACCAGGTTCAAGACCGCGTCTCCCAGGAACTCCAGGCGCTCGTAGGTCCCGAGCCGCGTCTCGCCCTCCTCGTGGGCATACGAGCCGTGGGTGAGGGCCAGATTCAGGACAGAGAGGTCCCGGAAGCGGACCTCCAGCTTGGCCTCCAGCTCCCGCAGGCGCGCGGCCCGCTCGCGGTCCAGGACCTCCGGGGTCTGGGTTCCCGTTTCTACGGCCATGGGCCGGCCTCAGGCGTCCTCGACCCTCCGCACCGCCACGGTGCAGTTGTGCCCGCCGAAGCCGAAGGCGTTGGACAAGGCCACCCGCACGGGGGCCGACCTCGCCCGGTTGGGCACGTAGTCAAGGTCGCAGTCGGGGTCGGGGGTCTCGTAGTTGATGGTGGGCGGCAGCACCTGGTGGTAGACGCTCAGGGCGCACGCGATGAGCTCCACCCCGCCCGCGGCGCCCAGGAGGTGGCCCGTCATGGACTTGGTGGAGCTCACCGCCAGGCGGTAGGCGTGCTCCCCGAAGACCCGCTTCACGGCCAGGGTTTCGAACTTGTCGTTGTACGGGGTGCTGGTGCCGTGGGCGTTGATGTAGTCCACCTCCTCCGGCCGCAGCCCCGCGTCCTGCAGGCACCTCGCCATACACTGGGCGGCCCCCTCGCCCTCGGGGTCCGGCTGGGTGATGTGGTAGGCGTCCGCGCTCATGCCGTAGCCCACCACCTCGCAGTAGATGCGCGCTCCGCGGGCCCGCGCACTCTCCAGCTCCTCCAGGACCACCACCCCCGCCCCTTCCCCCATCACGAAGCCGTCCCGGTCCCGGTCGAAGGGCCGCACCGCCCGCTCCGGCTCGTGGTTGCGGGTGGACATGGCCTTCATGGAGCAGAAGCCCGCGATGGACAGGGCGGTGATGGCCGCCTCGGTGCCGCCCGCGATCATGGCGTCCGCGTCGCCCCGCTGGATGATCTTGAAGGCGTCCCCGATGCAGTGTCCGCCCGTGGCGCAGGCGGTGACCACGGAGGTGTTGGGACCCCGCGCCCCGAACAAGATGCTCACCATCCCCGCGGCCATGTTGCTGATGAGCATGGGGATGAAGAAGGGGCTCACCCGGTCCGGCCCCCGCTCCAGGAGGACCCGGTGCTGCTCTTCCCAGGTGTGGGCCCCGCCGATGCCAGAGCCGAGCACCACGCCCACCCGGTCCCGGTTGGCCGAGGTGATGTGGAAGTCCGCGTCCTCCAGGGCCATGCGGGTGGCGGCGATGGCGAACTGCACGAAGCGGTCGTTGCGCCGGACCTCCTTGCGGTCCATGTACTGCAGGGGGTCGAAGTCCCGGACCTCCGCCGCGATCTGGGTGGGGAAGGGAGAGGGGTCGAAGGACTCGATGCGCCGGACCCCGCTGCGGCCCTCCAGAAGGGCACTCCAGAACGAGTCCTTCCCGGTGCCGATGGGCGTCACCACGCCCACCCCGGTGATTGCGACCCGCCGCTTCTGCTGGCTCAAGGGCGCCACCCGCGCGGTTGCCTTACCCCTCCTTCGCGGCCTGCAGGTGCTCCTCGATGTACTGGACCGCCTGCCCCACCGTCTGGATCTTCTCCGCGTCCTCCTCGGGGATCTGGATGCCGAACTCCTCCTCCAGGGCCATCACCAGTTCCACCACGTCCAGGGAGTCCGCGCCCAGGTCCTCCACGAAGGAGGCGTTCTCGGTTACCTCGTCCTCCTCCACTCCCAGCTGGTCCACCACGATGGCCTTCACCCGCTCGAACGTTGACGCCATCTCCGCCTCCTCGCAGCACCCGCTCGTTTTCCCCTACTTCATTACCATACCACCGTCCACGTTCAAGACCTGGCCCGTGATGTACGCGGCCTGCTCGCTGCAGAGGAACACCACCGCGGGGGCGATCTCCTCCGGGGTGGCGGTGCGGCCCAGGGGGATCTGGGAGACCAGGAACTGCCGCTGGTCCGCCTCCAGCCCCTCCGTCATCCGGCTGTGGACGTACCCGGGGGCCACCGCGTTCACCGTGATGTTCCGGGACGCCACCTCCCGAGCCACGGCCTTGGTGAACCCCACGATCCCGGCCTTGGCGGCCACGTAGTTGGCCTGGCCTGCGTTGCCCACCAGTCCCACCACGGAGGTGACGTTCACGATCCGGCCCCACCGGACCCGCAGCATGTCCTTGAGGGCCTCCCGGGTGCACAGGAAGGTGCCCGTGAGGTTGGTGTCCAGGACCCGGCGCCAGTCCTCCAGCCGCATGCGGACCACCAGGCCGTCCCGGAGGGTCCCCGCGTTGTTCACCAGGATGTCCACCCGCCCCAGCTGCTCCCGGACCTCCCGGAAGAACCGTTCCACGTCCTGTTCGGAGGCCACGTCCCCGCCCACCACCGCCGCCTGGCCCCCGTGGCTGCGGATCCGGTCCGCCACCTCCAGGGCTCCGTCCCGGTTGGTGCCGTAGTGAACCGCCACCGCGGCCCCGGCCCGGGCCAGGGCCAGGCACACCGCTCCGCCGATGGCTCCCGAGCCACCCGTCACCAGGGCCACCTTCCCGTGCAGGTTCACGCCCTGCATCCGCTATGCCTCCTGTCGCGCCCCAACCAGAGACGCCACCGTCTTCTCCAGGGAGGCGCGGTCCTCCACGTGGAGGGCGGTCACCCCAGGGGCACACCGCTTCACCAGCCCCGTGAGGACCGTCCCCGGCCCCAGCTCCACGAAGGTGTCCACCCCGTCCGCGGCCATCCTCTGCACCGACTGCATCCACCGCACGGGGGTGTACACCTGCTCCACCAGCAGCCTCCGGATCTCCTCCGCCCTCCGCACGGGCCGCGCGGTGGCGTTGGCCACCACGGGGATGGCTGCGTCCTGCACCGGGACCTGCTCCAGGGCCGCCGCCAGCCGCTCCGCGGCCGGCCGCATGAGGCTGGTGTGGAAGGGGGCCGATACCGCCAGGAGCACCGCCCGCCGGGCCCCGGCGGCCTTGGCTAGCCGCACGGCTTCCTCCACCGCGGGCCGGTCCCCGCCCACCACCACCTGGTCGGGCGCGTTGTAGTTACTGGCCTCGCACACCCCGAGCTCCGAGGCCTGGCGGCACACCCGCTCGACTTCCTCCCACGCCAGCCCCAGGACCGCGGCCATGGCGGTGTCCCGGCCTCGGGCGGCCTCCTGCATGAACCGCCCCCGCTGGCGCACCAGCCACACCGCGTCTTCGAAGTGCAACGACCCCGCACACACCAGGGCCGTGTACTCCCCCAGGCTTAGGCCCGCGGTCACCTGGGGGGACGGGATCCGGCCCCGCACGGCCTCCAGGCAGGCCAGGCTGGTCACCAGGATGGCGGGCTGGGTGTTCTCCGTCTGCTGCAGCACCTCCTCCGGGCCCTGGCGGCACAGCTCCAGGAGGTCCAGGCGGAGTACCGCGGAAGCCCGCTCGAACAGGGCCCGGGCGCGGGGAGAGTCCGCGGCCAGCTCCACGCCCATGCCTACGTACTGCGCTCCCTGGCCCGGGAACACGTACGCCAGCCCGCCCACGCCCTACCCCCAGCGCAAAGCGCAGGACGCCCAGGTGAGCCCGCCGCCGAAGGCCACCAGCACCACCAGGTCCCCGGGCCGGACCCGGCCCTCCTCCACCGCCTCGTACAGGGCCACGGGCACGGAGGCGGAGGAGGTGTTCCCGTACTTGTGGACGTTCACGTAGAACTTCTCCCGGGGCTGCCCCAGGCGCTCCGCCGCCGCCTGGATGATGCGCACGTTGGCTTGGTGGGGGATGAACACGTCCACCTCCTCCACGGAAAGCCCCGCCCGCTGGCAGGCCTCCTCGATGGCCCGGGGGATGATACGGCTGGCGAACTTGAACACCTCCGGGCCGTTCATGTGGATGTAGTGCTGGGCCCGCTCCACGGTCTCGTAGGAAGCCGGAAGCCGGCTTCCCCCTGCGGGCAGGCTCAACACGGAGCCGCCGCCGCCGTCCGCGCCCAGCCAGAAGGACAGCAGGCCCCGCTCCCCGTCGGAGGGCACCACCACGGCGGCGCCCGCGCTGTCCCCGAACAGCACGCAGGTGGCCCGGTCCTTCCAGTTGGTGATGCGGGACAGGGTGTCCGCCCCCACCACCAGCACCCGCTCCGCCAAGCCGGAGACCACCTGCCCGTGGGCCAGGCTGAGCGCGTACACGAAGCTGCTGCACGCCGCGGAGATGTCCACGGCTCCCGCCCGCTTCGCACCCAGCCGTTCCTGCACCAGGCAGGCGGTGGCAGGAAAGATCATGTCGGGGCTCGCGGTGCCCACCAGGATGAGGTCCAGGTCCGAGGCGTCCACCCCCGCCTGCTCCAGGGCCTCCCGCGCCGCCTCCACGGCCAAGTCCGAGGTGGCCTCCTCGGGAGCTGCCACCCGCCGCTCCTTGATCCCCGTGCGGACCGTGATCCACTCGTCGGTGGTGTCCACCATGCGTTCCAGGTCCGCGTTGGTGAGCACCCTGCGGGGCACGTACCGCCCCAGGCCCGCGATTCTCGACGACCTCTTGCGCCCCATGATCCCTCCGATCCCGTCCGCTCTGTGCCGTGTCGGTGGACGCCCCACTGAGCCCGGCTCAGGTGCTGGCCGCGTCCGCGGCCTGGGAGACACCGAGCCGCAGGGTCTCCCGCTGGATCACCTCCGGCAGGCGCTGGCGCACCTCCTCCTGAGCCACCCGGAGGGCGTTGTACACCGCGTGGGCGTTGGAAGCGCCGTGCCCGATCACCACCACCCCCCGTACCCCCAACAGGGGTGCTCCTCCGTACTCCGTGTAGTCGATGCGCCGGCGCAGGGCACGCAGGCGCGGCCGCAACAGCCACACCGCGATCTTCGCCCGCACCGACCGCCGCACCTCCTCCCGGATGATCTGGAACAGGCCCTGGGCCATGCCTTCCCCGAGCTTGAGGACCACGTTCCCCACGAACCCGTCGCACACCAGGACGTCGCACGCCCCGAAGAACACCGCGCGGCCCTCCACGTTGCCTACGAAGTTCAGGTCCGTGGCCCGCAGGAGCTCTCCGGTCCGCACCACCAGCTCGTTGCCCTTGCCCGCCTCCTCTCCGTTGCTCAGCAGGCCGACCCGGGGCGAGGGGATGCCCAACACCCGCTCCGCGTACACGCTGCCCATGAGGGCGAACTGCAGCAGGTGGCGCGGTCGGCAGTCCACGTTGGCGCCTACGTCCAGGGCCACCATGCGCCCCCGCAGGGTGGGCAGGACCGCGGCGACCGCGGGGCGGTCCACCCCCTCCACCGGGCGCAGGGTCAACAAGGCCGCGGCCATCACCGCGCCCGTGTTGCCCGCGCTGAAGAAGGCGTCCGCCTGGCCCGCCCGCACCAGTTCCAGGCCCTTGGTGATGGAGTTGTCGGGCTTCCGCCGGAGGGCCGCGGTGGGGGACTCGTCCATTCCCACCTGCTGGGAGGCGTGCACCACGCGGACCCCTTGCAGGGGGCCGCGGTGGCGCCGCAGCTGCTCTCGCACCTGGTCGTCGGGCCCGACCAGGAGCACCTCCAGACCCAGCTTTTGTGCCGCCGCCACCGCCCCCGCCACCACTTCCGCGGGGGCGTGGTCTCCGCCCATGGCGTCCACCGCGACGCGCATGGGTCTCCTACGAACCGCGCCGGCTCGTGGCCTCCTCCACGGGCACCACCTGCCGGCCGCCGTACGTGCCACAGGTGGGGCACACGTGGTGGGGCAGGCGAGGGGACTTGCACTTGGGACACGGCACCAGGTGCGGGACCTCCGCCTTCTGCAGCGCCCGGCGTCGGGCCACCCGCATGTGCGAGTGCCGTCTCGAACGGCTCATGGCATCCCTCCCAGGACGTTCTGCAGGACCTGCCACCGCGGGTCCGGAAGACGCGCGGTGCAGTGACAGGGGTTGGTGTTGCGGTCCGCTCCGCACACGGGGCACAGACCCGCGCAGTCCGGCCGGCACACCGGCGCGAAGGGGACGGCCAGGAGGAGGTGCTGCCGGGCCACCTCCGTCACGTCCAGCTCCGGCTCCGCCAACGGCATCACCAGCACTCCCTCCTCCACCACCAGCTCCTCGGACGGGGCCAGGTCCGGGTCGAACCACTCCTCCACCACGGCCTGGAGGTCCGTCCGGAAGCGCCGCAGGCAGCGGCCGCACACGAGCTCCGCCTCCGCCCGGACCGTCCCTCCCAGGTGCACCCTCGTGCCTTCCGCCCGTACCTCCATCTCCCCGGCCACGGGCGAGACGAAGGGGACGTCCTCGGCACCGGAGTCCACGACCTCGGAGAACCGCAAGCGCAGCCGGCGGCCGGGGCTGGTCCGGACCTGTTCTGTGGAGACCTTCATAACAGCACCGCGCGCCCGGGCCCCCCGGGCGCGCACTCCCGATGATCATAGGCCCCGGGGCAAGGCAAGTCAAGGCGAAACCCAGGCCCCGGGCGGGCTTCACCCCTCCCGCGGCCGGTCCAGGATCTCCTTTCCCTTGCGGATGCTCAGGAGCACCCGCATCACGCCCTGCTCCAGGTCCTCCAGGACCTGTCGGGCGTACTCCTCCGCGCCCCTGCGGGTCTCCTCCGCCTCGTGCCGGGCCCGTTCCAGGATCTCCTCCGCCCTGGCGCGGGCGTGCCGGACCACCTCGTGCTCGTCTACCCGCTGGGCCAGCTCCTCCTGGGCCTGGGTGACCATCCGCCGGGCCTGCTCCTGGGCACGCTGCAGGACCTCTTCCGCCGCAGCCCGCAGGCGGTGGGCTTCCGCCAGTTCCGCGGGGAGCCTCGCCCGCACCATCTCCAAGAGGCTGCGGACCTCCCGTTCGTCCACGATGCGCTTGTCCGTCCACGGCACCGTCCCGGCCCGGCTCAGCAGGGCCTCCAGGCGATCCAGGAGCTCGAACACGCTGTCCACGCCGCCTCCCGTCGGCCCAAAATCCCGTGGGTATCTGGAGCACCCCAAAATCGCTCTGTGATTCTTGCGAAGGTCCCCACCCCTCGGGCCCTCTTAGGGACAAGCTCCTCGCCCGGGTTCAGGACTCCGTCATCCCCCACCAAACCGGCGCCGCAGGCGCTCCCAGACGCCCTCCGGCACGAGGCCGTCCACCGCCCCCCCCAAACGGGCCACCTCCTTGATGAGGGTGGAGCTCACGAACCCGTACTCCGGGCTGGTGGGCAAGAACACCGTCTCCAGCTCCGGGGCCAGGCGGCGGTTGACGTGGGCCATCCGCAGCTCGTACTCCAGGTCCCCAACCCGGACTCCCTTGACGATGGCACAGGCACCGCACCGCCGCGCGAACTCCACGGTCAGGCCGTGGAACGCCTGGACTTCCACCCCTTCCAGGCCTGCCACCGCCTCCCGCAGCATCTGTACCCTCTCCTCCACGGTGAACAGCGGCTCCTTCCCGGACTCTTGGGCCACCCCTACCACCAGCCGCGGGAAGAGGAGCCGCGCCCTCCGGATCACGTCCACGTGCCCGTTGTGCACGGGGTCAAAGGTCCCTGGGTAGATGGCTACCGTCACCTCGCGATCCTCCTGTAGGGGCCTTTCCGCAGGAAGGTCACCGCGGTGTCGCCGTACGTGCGCCGCCACGTCACCTCCAGGCCCTCCGTTTCCACGGGCTCGTCCCGCGCCCCCTCCGCCACCACCACGGCCCCTTCCCGCAGCACGGGGCTGTCCGACAGGGCTCGCAGGGCCCGCCCCAGCCACCCACTGCGGTACGGGGGGTCCAAGAAGACTAGGTCGAAGCGGTCGCCGCGCTGCGCCAGCCGACGCAGGGCCCGCAGGGCGTCCGCCCGCCAGACCTCCGCGCGCCCGGTCAGGCCCGCGGCCTGCAAGTTCGCCCGGAGACCCGCCGCGGTCCTGGGGTCCAGCTCCACGAACACCGCGCGGCGTGCCCCCCGGCTCAGGGCCTCGATCCCCAGGGTGCCCACCCCCGCGAAGAGATCCAAGACCTCTGAGTCCACCACCCGTTCGCCCAGGGCGTTGAAGATGGCCTCCCGGACCCGGTCCTGGGTGGGCCGGACGGCCACGCCCCGTGGCACCCGCAGCCGCCTGCCCTTGGCTTCTCCCGCGGCGACCCGCACCCTGCACCTACCCCACCGCGAGCAAAGCCCCCGACTCCGCGTACCGGAGGAGCAGCCGTTCCCGCAGGACACGGTGCTCCGGCCGGGTCAGCTGTGGGTCCTGGTCCAAAATCCACTCCGCCATCTGCCGGGCCTGCTCCAGAAGCGCCACGTCCCCGATGGGGTCCGCCACCCGGAAGTCGGGCAGTCCGTGCTGCCGGGTGCCGAAGAACTCCCCGGGTCCGCGCAGTTCCAGGTCCACCTGCGCGATGCGGAACCCGTCCTCCGTTTCCACCAGGGCCTGGATGCGGCGCCGCGCCTCCTCCGTGGGCAGGGTCGAGATCAGGATACAGTAGGACCGGTGCACGGAGCGCCCCACCCGGCCCCGGAGCTGGTGCAGCTGCGCCAGGCCGAACCGGTCTGCGTCCTCCACCACCATGACCGTGGCGTTGGGGACGTCCACGCCCACCTCGATGACAGGGGTGGCCACCAGGACCTGCAGGTCGCCGCGTCGGAAGGCCTCCATCACCGCGTCCTTCTCCGCCACCGGCATGCGTCCGTGGAGCAAACCCACCCGCAGGTCCCGGAGGACCTGCGTGCGCATCTGCTCGTACAGGGCCACGGCCGCGGATGCGTCCAGCTTCTCCGACTCCTCCACGAGGGGGCAGACCACGTAGGCCTGCCGGCCTGCCCGCACCTCCCGCCGGACGAACTCGTACACCCGGTCCCGCTGCTCGGGGAAGCGGTGGTAGGTGCGGACGGGCTGGCGGCCGGGAGGCAGCTCGTCCAACACCGAGACGTCCAGGTCCCCGTAAAGGGTGAGGGCGAGGGTACGGGGGATGGGGGTGGCGGTCATCACCAGCACGTCCGGCTCGTGCCCCTTAGCCCTGAGGGCAGCCCGCTGGGCCACGCCGAACTTGTGCTGTTCGTCCACCACCACCAGGCTCAACCGGTCGAACACCACGTCCTCCTGCAGGAGGGCGTGGGTCCCCACCACCAGGTCTGCCTCGCCCCTGGCCACCTCCGCCAGGACCGCCTCCCGCTCCGGCTTGCGCATCCCTCCCGTGAGGAGCACCACCCGGACGCCCACGGGCTCCAGGAACCGGCGGAAGGTCAGGTAGTGCTGCTCCGCCAGGATTTCCGTGGGCGCCATCACCGCGGCCTGGCGCCCGCCGCCGGCACACACCACCACCGCGGCCGCGGCCACCACGGTCTTCCCGGAGCCCACGTCCCCCTGCAGGAGCCGGTTCATGGGATGCGGGGAGTACATCTCCCGTCGGATCTGCTCCATCACCCGCCTCTGGGCGCCCGTGAGGGAGAAGGGCAGGCTACTCAGGAAGGCCTCCAGCAGGCCGCCGTTCTCCCGGTACCGGTGGGGCTTCGTGGCGGTGACCACCCCGCGGCGCCGCAGCAAGAGGGCGAGCTCCAGCTCCAGGAGCTCCGCGAAGGCCAACGTGCGCCGGGCCTGCTGCCCTTCCTCCACGGTGTCGGGGAAGTGCACGCGCCGCAGGGCCTCCGCCACCGGCAGCAGCCCGTAACGGGCCCGCGCGGGCTCCGGCACCGGCTCGGGAACCCGCGAAGCGAAGGCTTCCAGGGCCGCGTGCACCGCCCGGCGCACCAGGCGCGGGGAGAGCTGCTCCGTGGCGGGGTGCACGGGAACGACCCGGCCGATGTGGAGGGTCCCGTCTTCCCCCGTGGCCCGCTCGAACTCCGGAGAGTCGATCTCGATCTGCCCGCGCTCCCGCCGCACCCGGCCCCACAGCACGATCTCCGTCCCGGGGGCCAGGACCCTGTCCAGGTGCCGACGTCCCCAGAACTTGGCCACGGCCACCGCGGTCCCATCGGTGACGTACACCTCCGTGAGCTTCTTGGCGCTGCGCAGCTGCGGCTCCCTCAGGCGCACCACCTTCACGCGGAAGGTGGCGAAGGCGTCGTGGGGTGCTGCGTACAGGGTGGTGAACCGGCTACGGTCCTCGTACCGCCGGGGGACGTGGTACAGGAGGTCCTCCACCGTCCGGACGCCGAGGCGCGCGAAGGCCTGGGCCAGACGCGGCCCCACGCCCCGCACGTACTGCACGGGCTGCTGGAGCGGGTCGGAAACCCCGGTGCGCATCCCGCAACCTTGTTCGACCGAGCCCGCAGGTTTCCCTGGTGTTTGCCCCCACCTCCTCGCCGTGTTAGAATCCGCGGGTGGCACCGCGCGCGGTGCAGTGGTCTGGGACGGTGAGGCCATGGCGAGGACGTGTGAGATCTGCGGCAAGGGGCCCCGGGCGGGGCACAGCATCTCCTTCAGCAACCGGCACAGCAAGCGCCGCTTCGTGCCCAACCTGCAGCGGGTGCGGGCCCTGGTGGACGGCGTCCCGCGGCGGGTGCGGGTCTGCACCGTGTGCTTGAAGTCTGGCCGCGTGAAGCGGGCGGGCTGATTCCGGAAGAGAAACCCCCGGGAAAGCGAAAACCGCCTGCCGGCACGCCGCGCCTCCGCCGGGAAGGAGGCTGCGCCGAGGTCAGGCCACCGGCGGGCGGGTGCCCCGGAGGCGCCACAGGAGTTCCTGCAGGGCCTCGCGGCCCACGACGTATACCTCCCCGCAGAACCGGCAGCGGACTTCCGCGCGCCCTTCGGACAACAGGGACTCCACCTCGTCTGCCCCGAGCAGGGAGAGGACCCCTTCCACCCGCTCCCGGGAGCAGGTGCAACGGTAGCGGACCGGCCGCTCCTCCAGGATCTGCGCCCCCAGCTGGCCTAGGGCCAGCCGGGCGAGGTCCGCGGAGGAGAGTCCCTGCCGCACCAGCTGCGTCACCGGGGGGAGAGTGCGGACGTGGGCTTCCAGGTAGTCCCGGGCCTGCGGGTCGGAACCGGGCATCCACTGCACGAGAAACCCGCCCGCGGCGGACACGTGCCCGTCCGGCTCCACCAGGACCCCCAGGGAAACCGCGGAGGGGACCTGCTCCGACTGCGCGAGGTAGTAGGCCAGATCCTCCGCAATCTCCCCCGACACCAGGGGCGCGCTGCCGTGGTACGGCCACCGCAGCCCCAGGTCCCGGGTCACGTGTAGGGTGCCACGGCCTACAGCTCCACCCACGTCCAGCTTGCGCCGGCTAGAAAGGGGCAGGTGCACCCAGGGGTTCTGCACGTAGCCCCGCACGTCGCCCGAGGCGGTGGTGTCCGTGACGATCCCTCCCAGGGGGCCGTCGCCCAGGATCCGGAGAGTCACCTTCTGCTGGCCCTCCAGGGTGCCGCTCAACAGGCTTGAGGCGGTGAGCGCCCTACCCAGGGCCGCGGCCGCGGTGGGGGCTGCCTGGTGCCGCCTGCGGGCTTCTTCCACCAGGCGTGTAGTCACGCTCGCGAAGGCCAGGACGCCTTCCGAACCCATGGCCCGGACCAGGGTTTCCACCTCAACCTCCCCGCCCGCGCGGAGACGGCCTTCGCACGCGGATGGCCAGCAGCTCCCCGTGCGTCACCTCCACCCACGCGGGCTCTTCCGTGACCTCGTTGCTGACCCCGAGGGTGCTGCCGAGGGTCAAGCTCCCGTCCACCAAGGGGAACTTCAGGCCGCGGGTGAAGATTCCCAGGCTCTCCGGGCGCAGGGAGAACAGGGACACCCAGTCGCCCACCCGGGCGTCCAACTCCACCCGGCCGCGCACCAGCTGCACCAGGGTACCTCCCGCCACCACCCGCAGTTCCACCCCGCGGTCCGCGGCGTACCGGGGCAGCAGCAGGTTGGCCAGCTCATGGTCCAGCCGCCTGCCCAGGCCTCCCAGCAGGTACGCCACACGAAAACCCCGCTCCGCCACCACGTCCACCGCCAGCTCGCTGTCGGTCTTGTCCTTTTCCGTAGGATGCCGGTACCGCTCGGCCCCGACCTCCTGCAACCAGTCCAGGAACCGGGGGTCCAGGGAGTCCCAGTCGCCCACCACCACGTGGGGTCTCCAACCCGCACGTCGGGCTCGGGCCACCCCGCCGTCCGCGCACACCACCAGGGCCGCGCCCCGGAAGCGACGCGGTAGAGGCCCTCGCCCCGCGGCCACGATGACGGCGTACGGCTCCTGCTGCCCCACGCATGCGATGGTACCGGGCCGGGCGGGCCGGGGAAAGCGTCGGCCAGACGGCACTGGGTCCGCAAGAATCGCTGCGCGAGTCCTGGAGTGGTCTAGCGGTCCGGGGCAGGTAGGGCTTTCAGCACCAGCACGGTCAGGACGGTGCTCACCACCACCTCCGGCAGCATGTACGAGCCGTTGTACAGCGCGGAGTAGAGGGCCGGGCTCGTGCCGCGGGGCGCGTACTGGGCAAAGAACACCACCCCGCTGAGGAAGTGGGACACGAAGCGGGCCGCGCCGCCTGTCACCACACCCAGCCACGGGGTTTTTAGGGAAAAACCCGCCAGCCCCAGGGCTCCGAAGGCCAACGGGTAGTCCAGGAGAAACTGTACGGGGTGCAGAAAGACCGGCTCCAGGGCGAAGTTCACCAAGCCCAGGAGCACCCCCGCCACCGTCCCCGTCCAGGCACCCCACCGCAGGCTCAGGGCCAACACCGGCACCATGCTGCCCGCGGTTATGGAGCCCCCCTGCGGCAGCTGGTACACCTTCACCATCCCCAAGGCCGCGGCCAAGGCCACCGCGAGCCCGGACTCCGCGAGCTGCCTCGTGCCCCACCGTCTCACGCCTCACCTCCACCACCCCGGTCCTTCCCGCGGGAAGGTTGTTCACGCGCCGGCTCCGACCTCCCCTTTCCCGCGGAGCCACCGGAACAGGGGATTGCACGGACCGACCCCCTTCCCCAGGGGCAGCCCGTACCGGATGGCCTCCGTCACGAACTCCTTGCCCCGGCGCACCGCCTCCCGCACAGGAAGCCCCTTGCTGAGGTAAGCCGCGATGGCCGCGGAAAGCACGCACCCGGTGCCGTGGGTGTGCCGGGAGGGCACCCGCGGCGCCCGCAGCTCCTCAAACTCTTCGCCGTCGTAGAACACGTCCACGGCGTCCCCCTGCAGGTGACCTCCCTTCACCAGCACCGCCCGAGGCCCCAGGTCCCGTAAGGCCCTGGCCGCCTCCCGCATTCCCGCCAGGTCTCGGATGGTTGTGCCCAAGAGGGTCTCCGCCTCGGGCAGGTTAGGGGTGACCACCGCGGCCAGGGGCAGGATCTCCCTCCGCAAGGCGTCCTGCGCTTCCGGCCGCAGCAGCGGCGCCCCGCTCTTGGCCACCATCACCGGGTCCACCACCAAGTTTCCCACGCGGTGCTGGCGCACCCGGTCCGCCACCGCCTCGATGATGGGGGCGCTGCTCAGCATGCCCGTCTTGGCCGCGTCCACCCCGATGTCCTCCACCACCGCGTCGATCTGCGCGGCCACCACCTCGGGCGGGACCTCGTGCACCGCGAACACCCCGGTGGTGTTCTGGGCCGTGAGGGCGGTGAGGGCGCTCATCCCGAAGACCCCCAGGGCGGAAAAGGTCTTCAGGTCGGCCTGAATGCCGGCCCCGCCGCCCGAGTCCGACCCCGCGATGGTCAAGGCCCTGGGGATTGTCACGGCGGTACACCTCCCCTCTCCTTCAGCGCCTCGTCCACGGCTTCCCGAAGCCTCCGCGTGGCCTCCCGCATGTCCTCCGCGTCCGCCACCGCGGAGATGACCGCCACGCCCGCGGCGCCCGCCCGCACCACCT
>Ga0272447_1001133_pt1 | contig 17520 bp, 14 predicted proteins | sample YNPCB0133_FD_194589 | JGI IMG/M metagenome (GOLD analysis project Ga0272447, IMG submission 194589) | Hot spring microbial mat communities from Yellowstone National Park, WY, United States - YNP-CB-013-3 | ecosystem: Environmental > Aquatic > Thermal springs > Hot (42-90C) > Sediment | place... | reverse complement strand
AAAAATCTTTCGTGGTAAAGGTTATTTCAGCCCCATAGTGTATCAAAGCGCGCCCATAATCGCGGGACATGAATTTATCGGCGAAGTAGTTGAACTCGGCCCTGATGCAAAGCAAAAATGGGGACTTAGTGAGGGGGATAAAGCGATAATGGAAAACATCGTTCCATGCAGGAAGTGCTACTACTGCCTAAGAGGACTTTACAACCTATGTGAAATTCACTACATCCCAGGAGTTAAAGGTGTTAATGGTGGATGGGCTGATTATATGATCTACCCGAGTGAAGCCATAATACACAAGGTTCCGAATGAGCTCCCCTGGGAAGCTGCTGTTTTAATCGAACCACTATCATGTGCGGTGTACGGTGTCGAAAGGGTGGGAGTAAATTTAGGAGACACTGTCGTAATTATGGGAGACGGACCCATAGGTCAGTTAATGCTTCAGGCAGCTAAAGCAAAGAATCCACATCTTCTCATCATGGTTGGTCACCATGATAAGAGATTGGAAGCTGCTAAAGATTTAGGGGCTGATATTGTAATAAATTCTAAAAAAGAAGACCCGGTTGAAATCGTGATGAGGGAAACAAGAGTTGGTGCCGATGTAGTTTTAGAAGCCGCTGGAACGGAATCAGCAGTTATGCAAACGATCCAGATGCTTAGGAAAAGAGGTAGGATGCTTGTGTTTGGTGTGTATGGTGAAAAAGCAGCTATAGATTGGAGTATTATAAGTGATATAAAGGAACTAGAGATAGTTGGAGGACATTTGGCTCCATATGTCTACCCTGTTGCCATAAGGCTGTTAGCAGAGAAATATATCCGATACGATAAGATAGTTACACACACGTTCCCGCTAAAAGACTGGCGGAGAGCCATCGAGACAGCAGAAAAACGTGAGAGTGGTGCAATAAAAGTCACGATGGCCCCCTCTTAGATATTGGAATGGATTTCAACTAGTCTCAAAACTATTTAGGTTTCTTTCTTAATGCAATTTGTATGGGGTTTAGGGAGGTTAGTGATTATGAGGTGGTTAGTTCTTTTCTTCCTCCTATGTCTAGGTTGGGTAGGCCGGGGCAGATGACAGGATGGTCTTGAACGGTATACAAATGGTTGTAGGTAGTGTGATATGCCTCCGAAGTATGGGTCTTATAAGACTGCTTGGAGGGGCTTCAGGAGCTAGTAGATGGCTTGGCCTAGACCATAGTGAAGTTCTTCTGATGGCTAAAATCATTCAGAAGAATAGTCATGAGGCTGGCTGTAACATATGGAGCATTTATAAACATAGCATGCATCATAATACACCTAAGGTATAGATGTTAGAATAACATAGGAGAGGATATAAACATACAGATGCTTAGAAACAACCATACACTACACCAACAGGAAACAAACCTACAACCCAGAGCCGGCAGGCAGAAAACATACCTTTACCAGACAACCATATAAACAGGACAATCAAAAAGACATACAACAACACAACCTAGATTGACATATGAGGTTCTGTGATAGGTTCCTTCTATGACGATATTCGGTGGTAAATGAATCGCGCGGACTTGGATATACTTTTTTTGCCGTCCAGCAAACGAAACAAATTTTTAATTCTTTATTCTGATAACAAGCCGTGCCTTTCTCTGCCGCAGTAACTCATATGCGCACACATTAAGAAATGAAACTAGTATTCTTATCTCGTAATAAGGCAAGCCTCTCACTTTAATAGTATTTCGCTTTTATAGCCAACTTGAAATTAGTATGTGGGGGGATTAAAAAAGTGATTTACCGGATTCGGCGTCAAACAAAATAATCTTATCCCTATGAAAATCGATTTGAACAGTGTCTCCCACAGTTAGATTTATAGATTGCATCTTTGCTTTTATTGTAGTGCCATCGACCTCAAGGTGAAAAATTTTCATACTTCCAAACCTTTCCACCTTTACACATTTTGCCTTTACACCTTCACGTGCAACAAATATATGTTCGGGTCTTATTCCCAAAACCAGCTTCTTATGACCCTCGAGAAGTTTTTCTACATCAGGAATATGGGAAACATCATACATTGACCCGCTAGCAGTAGATAAATACATACGGTCGCCTTTCCTTATCGGTTCACATTCTATGAAATTCATACTAGGATATCCTATGAACCAAGCTACAAAAGTATCGCGAGGTTTGTTATACAAATTCTCAGGTGTATCGTACTGCAATATTTCACCATTGTTCATAACGGCAACCTTGTCAGCTAAGGTTAAAACCTCGGTTTGATCATGAGAAACATATATCATAGACTTCCCCAATTTTAACTGAATTTCCTTCAGTTTCGATCTCAACTCGTTTCTCACTTTTGGCTCGACGACAGTTAAAGGTTCATCTAAAATGAACACTGACGGGTCTCTAACCATTACCTTGGCTATTGCTACTTTTTGTCTCAAATTCACGTCAAGCTTTGACACATTGGTTTTAAGATAATCGCTAATGCCTATAAATTCAGCAACCCCTAACACTTCTTTTCTGATTTCACCAGGGGATAACTTTGTTCGAAGCGCGATAGCTATGTTATCATAGACTGATAAAGTTGGATACAATGCAGGAAATTGGAAAATCATTGCAACATTTCTTTTTGATGCATCCATAGCCGTTACGTCTACGCCATCGAAGTATACTCTACCTGATGTGGGCTTTTCCAAGCCTGCCATAATCCTTAGAGTTGTGGTTTTTCCACATCCTGAGGGCCCTAATAAGCCTAAAAAAGTTTTATCCGGGACCCTTAATGTCAGGTTTTTAACCGCGGTAGTGGTTTTTTTACCTGATTTAAATATTTTTGTGACGTTATCGAGCAATATCTCCACCAATCAAATCACCTCCTCTACCAACAAATTTACCTTTAGCATCGAAAACGTATATGTCTTTAACATCAACCGCCACTCTTACTGCCTCACCTGGTGTTTTTCTAACAATCATTGAAATTAAAACTTTCACTGGCTCTAATAATCCAGCATCCAGGTGAACTATGGTCTCCGAGCCTACAATTTCGGTTATCTTAACTTTACCTGCAAGAATGATTTTATCAGGTTTTAATGTATTTTCATAATGTAATGTCACATGTTCTGGTCTAAATCCGATTAGCATGGTTCCGTCCAACATTGATAAGGACCGGGGTATCTCTGTCCCCTTCAAATCCAAGATCGATTTTGCTGGAAATACGTTCATTTCAACTAGACCTAAATATTTGGCAATCGATAGGTTTGTGGGTTGTTCATACATTGCATCCAAGTTCCCTACTTGGATAATTTCTCCTTCCAACATGAATGCAATGTTGTCGGGAAACGCCATGGCATCCATGTGGTCACTCGATAATATTATTACGGTAACACCGAGGTCTCTATGGAGTCGGTACAACTGAGCCCTCATATCCTCTCGCACTTTATAATCAAGCCTGACAAAGGGTTCATCTAGAATTATTATCTGGGCTCCTCTAACTAGTGCTCTCGCAATAGCTACTCTTTGTTTCTCTCCTCCACTTAACTCGGATGGATAGTGTGTTAGTCTGTGATCTATTTTTAAGTATTCCGCGAATTCTTTAACTCTCTTTCTTATTTCTTCTTTAGTTAGCCTAGACTTTAATAAGGAACTGGCAATGTTATCGTATGCGGTTAGATGGGGGTAAAGCGCGAAATCTTGAAAAACCAGCGAGACGTTTCTTTGGTTTGGACCTTTGTAAGTCACATCTTCATCATCGAAAAATATACTTCCGCTATCGGGCAGCTCTAAACCCGCTAATATCCTTCCCAAAGCCGTTTTTCCAGATCTCGGCGGCCCCAATATGACGAATAACGTGTTATTGGGAATTTCCAAGTTTACATTTTTTAAAAGATGTAAACCCTCGTATTTCTTATTTATGTTTACAAGTCTAATTTTTGGCAAAACTATTCACCGCCCTAAATACACTCTGATGATTTGTTTCCTAAATATTAGGAATATTATTAGAGGCGGAATTGCTCCCAACACACCAATAGCCCCCAGTACATTCCACATGATTCTTTGACCTACTCTTAGCTGTGGAAGATAAGAGGTATAAGTAATTACATTACTTCCGCCGAGTTTTAGAGCGAATAGGAATTCATTCCAAAGGAATAACCATACCAGCGCAATAGTCGCTGCTATACCTGGCCCTAGCACTGGTATGATGAACTTCCTTAACCGCTCCATGAAGGTGTAACCATCTAATTTAGCTGCCTCTTCTATGCTTAAAGGAATTCCGTCCATAAAACCTTTTAATAACCAAACTGCCAATGGCACAGAAAACACACTATATGTCCATACGAGGGCAAAATATGTATCGTATAGTTTAAATAGGTTCCAGTAAAGGAAAATGGGTAGCACCACCGCGAAGGGCGGGGTCATCCTCAGCGTGAGTAAAATAAAAAAGGACCTTTCATCATTCATTGCAGCTTTTTTATATCTCGAAAAACCATAAGCAGCAAGAAGTGATGGAATTACCGCTATCGCTGTTGCAGCTGTTGCTACGCCTAGACTAGTCAAAAACGCGTATAAAACCCTTGTGTTAGCGACGAACTCGAAAGCTTCCATAGTTGGTTGGAAATCTACAAAAGGTAAAAGCTTAGGAGGTATGCTGAAAACGTCATTAATGTTTTTTAAACTTGTGACAATCATCACATATAATGGCCCCAAAATAAACAGCCCATAGATGATTAAACCCAGATATCCCAGCATACGGATTACTCTCATCACAACTCACCTCTTTAAAGATTTCCAGAAAACGTAGGCCAAAACCGCCGTGCTTAATAGCGTTAAAAGAGATAGGGTCGCGGAATAACTTATGTTCCTATAACTGAAACTTTGCATCCAGATATAATATCCAATTGTTTCGGTCGCCAGTCCCGGACCACCAAAAGTTATAAGAACAATTTTATCGATCGTATTGTACATAAAGATAAACCTGAGTAACGTTGCTACTATTAAAGCATTTTTTATGTACGGCCATGTAACAACTCGGAAAGTTGTGAATGCAGATAGTCTTTCTATTTTAGCCATGTCGTACAGGTCTTGAGGAATTGACACCCTGGCCGCATACATAAGCAGTAGAGGCAACGATGTCCATTGCCATACATCGGCTAGGATTAGTGAGTTAAGAGCCATGCTTTCAGTTAACCAGCCAACGGGTTGTAATCCCATGTAACGCAATATAGAATTGAGGTACCCTTGCGGGGTTAACAACATCAACCATAAATGCGACACAATAGCTTCAGAGAGACCCATAGGAATTAGGAAGATTATCAAAATTATGAACCGCCTAATGTTGCTGGATACTAAATTAACAATACCTAATGCTATTATCATCCCTAATAAAACCTCTAGCGCTGTACCCAGTCCTGCGTAATATGCTGTTCTTAAGACAGCATTAAAAAGCCGAGCATCACTAAGGACAGTGATAAAGTTGTTTAAACCGATAAATGTTGTTTGGCCCCCAGGTGGGGTCGTGTAAAATACGGAGTAAATTAACCAGCCTAGAACATACGCTACTAGTGAAAATATAATGATATTTATTGGTAGCTGTAAAAAAATTGGAAAAATGTTTTTTCTCGACATATTTTATATGTATCCGAGCCTTTCCATTTTTCCATAGAAATCTGTCCATATCGATAGATACTCCTGTCTACCGAGCAGACCAAAGTATTTGTCTCTTATATTCTCCCATTGGGAGGCAGCATCTTCAACGGCCTGTTTGGGATCTTTGCCACCTAATGCTAACTGAAATTCTCTAGAAAGGGCTTCCTGATATTCAACTGTCCCGGGGAAGGTCGGCTGCGGGAATCCTACGCTAAGGTTAGCTAATCCACCCTCCAGATGCTTCAATGCGGTATCTAAGTCGGGAAACAATGGGTTTACATTCGGCCATTCTTTGCTTGGTTTCTTGTATGGGTTGGACTTGGTGTATTTTTCTGCTCCGATAGGTGTCAGATGAATGTACATGTAGGGGTCCATGCCACAATCATAGTCAGCACAACTCCACAGGCTATAATGCCAGTGAGAAATATGATAACCTACGTAGAATGCTGCCTTCTTTGTCTTCTCATCGAGGTAGTTGGGGATTATCCAAGTCCTGTTGTATGGCATCATAGCTCTATGAACAACTCTTCCCTTCTGCGGGTCAGGATAGCCGGGCATAAGTGCACTTCTGAGATATCCTTTGACAGGTGGAACTTGACCCCACTCGTTTATATCTATCCACCATATTTGACACACTACTTTGCCGGCCAACCAATATTCGACGGTTTCAGGACCGCCAAAGTTTTGCACCCCCTCAGGCATATATTCAACTAACTCAGCCCATTTCTCCATAGCTTTGATCGCGCGTTCTCTCGGATAAAGCGCCTGCGTCATCTCCTTATTGAAATAGTTTACACCATAGCTGGCAGCCATATCGAAGTAGAACGCCCAGCTCCATGGTGCGCTAGCCCAGACCATCGTAGGCCATATGACCTCCGCGCCGGGGATTGTCTTATCGTCTGGCAGTACCTTTTCCTTAAAGAATTTGCATTGCATTAGGTAGTCGTCCCAAGTTTCTGGAATAGTAAGTGCCTTTCTATCAGGGTGCCATTCCTTGTACATTGTTCTAATTTTTTCATTTTCATAGAAAGGATATAAGTAATTCCACAAATGTACATCTCCGTCAAACGGAATAGTCCAATATTGCCCGCGATAATTCATGTAGAACTCTCTATATGGCGCCATAACCTGCTCAAGGTACTCGTCCGAGCCATAGAATGCGTCATAGTATTTATTTAGAGGCTCCACCTTCCCCGTTAGAACAAAGTCGGCAATAAATGATGGGGTTATCTGTATTAACGGATACTCTGTAGATTTTGCATCAAGTAAACTAAACCCTTCATCTTTTAACAAAGGTATGTCAACTAATTTAGTTACACCAATATTGACACCTACTTCCTCCTTTAACAGATCCGCATACCATTCAAGAATCCTTCCTGCAAACGCATCATGAACAGATTTTATTGTAACACCTTTCAATTCATCGTAAAGCCATGGATTTCGAACTCCTGGCGGGAGAAGCGGGATCTTAGGTAACGGGGGTGGCCCTTGCGCTGTTGCACCAGGTACTGTGGCTGTCACCGTTTCTCTAACGGTTGTGGCTCTAGTTTCTGTTCTTGTAACGGTGGTCGTGATACCTGCTTCACTAGGTCTCGACATCATTCCAGCAAGACCTCCAACAGCTGCACCGACAATCAAACCACCTATCGTGCCCACTATAGTTCTCCTGTTTACCACGCCATTATCACCTTTTTCTCACAACGTGTTGAACGTAAGTAATATATAACTTTTCCATAACTTATTGGATAGTGTCTAAATAAGCAGTTTTGCTCACCTCCCGCTTATGCTTGAATACTATTGTTCTCTCCTTTAGGTATCTGGAGAACCTCTCATGCCTATACTCTAGTCCAAGCTTCTCAAATGCCCATCTATGCCATGGGCCTTTATCGACTATGACCAGTGGCTTGTTTGTACACATCTTTAAGGAATGTTAGGGCGTTTAGGCTGCTCCTACTATAGGAGGCCTCTAGAGCCAGTAATTCCCTGGAATCTTAGTCTCATCAACGGCTATACATCTACCATATCTGGGCTCCTTAGAGACCGTGATCTCAGATACCCTCTGGCTAGGTAGTTGACGGAAGACTTGCTTATAGGCTCCAAAGCAATGCTAAGAACTTTAGAGACCTTCCTAGTAACATATAGTACAAGACCTTAACTTCCCTACTTTTTTATAACGCATAAACAGCAAGAGACAAGGGCCACAACATCCATCAAACAAGACACAACAACCATACTTTAAACGTAACACCTTAACTAGACACTATCTTTTAATAATTTAGGCCTAATTTTTGCTATCTTTTTTCTTCCCTTGTTTCCTGTAATTATCTTGTCTATTATGTTTTGACATTAGATATTTAATTGTTCTCCAAATGTTTTTGAGCGTCATGGCTGAGCTTCTCTCGGGAGTCACTCTATATCCTCCCTAGCGTTCCACATGGTGGCAGGGCTAGAAGCTGAGATAATGTCGATGGTAAAGGCCCTAGGTGCCGGGCATCCACTGGGAGCCATAGCGGTCTCGGATAGGGTTGACAACGCACTAGAGCTTGGAGACCATTTCAACACATTCATGGGAAACCCAGTTTCATGTGCCGCCGGCCTAGCAGCTCTAAACATCCTCATATGAGAGAGGCTTTACCAGAACGTTGCGAAGCAGGGAGCCTTCCTCATCTCAGTGTTGAAGGAGTCTATGGAAGAGATCCCTGTTACCGGCTATGTCGGAGGGCTGGGGTTAATGATCGGCGTAAGCTAGTCAGAGACCAGCAGTTCATGCAGCCTGCACCAGAATTGGCGGACAAGATCCGTTCTATAACGAGGGGGAAAGTATATCTGATTGGTGTTGGAGGGCTTTTCAAGGACGTGACGAAGCTCCAGCCCCGCTAATTATAGAGCGTGAAATAGCTGAAAAACAGGTGAAACACTCATTAACAGTATTAAAAAGGCGTGCTAACAAGTAACGGATACTGGTAGATAGAGCACCATAATATCTACGGTGTTGAAGAGACTTGTGCTAAAATATTGAGAGGATAAGTATGAGATGAAATATTACTTACATGCTAAGGGAGAGGCGCGCTGAGAAATTATCGCGGGGAAAATGTTAGCAATGATGCTCAAGTCGTTTAAGGAGAGAGTGAGGTGTAGGGTGGGGGCCCGGGTGGAAGATGGGTTGTAATGGCAACATTTTTAATATACAATCAAGTATATGGAAAGACCGTCCATCTTAAGATTTACGGCTAAAGTACTAGACTATTATTCCAATTTCGAGCATATGTTTTAATGCAACTCGTCAGAATGTCTTAAAACTTTGCTAGATTTTAGTCTTAAAATACTTTTCTTAATATCTCAACAATTTCTGTCGCATCCTCAGATTGAATGCATTTGTCTAACCATTCAACCCCGATCTTATCAATCAACCTGTTCATTAATTCCAAATTCTCTATCGATCTTTCGCATGCTTTTTGTACATTTTCTCTGTAAGGATAAATGTCTAATGCTAACCAACCGTCATACCTAATTCTCCTCAACCAGTATATGGCCTCCAAGGTATCCCATAGATTGACACTTCCAACAATCATGTCATGGTCCCAATCTCTGTAGTTATCGTTGAAATGGACGTGAAACAGCTTATTGTATCTATTTAAGAGACATATGGATTCAGCCGGGCTTTCATAAGAGTAAAGAGCATGACCTATGTCTATTGTGACGCCCACGTTCTTCATATCTATATCGTTCACTAATAACAGAGCTTTACCGACTGTCCCGACTAATATATGCGTCCGCGGCTCCTTCAATTTATATTCAACACCAATTTTTACACTGGTGTTATGGCTAGCAATTTCTCTGATACCATCCACCAGTAAATCCCATTTTTTACTATAATCCACTTGAAACGGGTAATCAAATCCATCATGACCTAACCATAGCGTAACGATGTTACAATCTAATTCCCTAGCTATATCAACCGTCTGAACCGAAATATCCACGGCCTGTCTTCTTATTTTTTCATCCTTTGATGTTAGTGTGCCATTCATCCATTTAGGATCTGTGAATAAATCCACTATAATTCCTGAAAACTGCAATTTATGTTGTTTTAACAAATTTTTGATTAAGTCCAACTGGGTATTTTTAAACTCTGCTGGATAAACTGTTTCTAGTCCTTGGTTATTCTTTACTTTGGCTGCTTCAGCAATCTTTTCCTCTAAGCTCTTGGATTGATGGTATACCGTAAACCTGTCTGAGAGTTGGCCAAAAAGCCACAAACCAACACTATACCGAAAGACCATATTGAAGCAATTACTAAGTTACTTATATTTTTTTCTCTTTTATGGTTAGACCGTGTCCAAATAAGCATTTTCGCTCACCTCCCGGCCCTGTTAACTCTAGACAATTTTCGTCACCCCTCTGATGTTTTGTATTGTTCTTTGGTTTTCTGGTTGGCTTGTATAGGTTTAGCTATCTTATGACGTGTTGTAGGTTTCATTGTCGAAGCATTCAACCCTATCCTTCAATGACTGTATAGCCCTCTCCATCACTGTATGGAGCCATTCACCAAACCTATACCTGTAATGCTCAAGCCCAAGACTTCATGCATCGCTGTACCATGGGGTACCCTCTGTCTATACTGGATGCCTACCATATGGCCTAACCAATGTTTTAGGAATTTCTCCGCCTGTAGGCTGTTTCTAGTCCATGAAAGCCATAGTCCAAGGATCCTCCTGCTGGGGGGTTCGTAGGCCATCCAAACAATCATCACAGCAGTCTCATCGACAAGAAACAGCGAAACCCTACATCTATAGGTGTATAGCTTTCTGAACCCACTTCAGCCACATAAAACAAAGACAACCCTAAAGCTAAGCCCAAGAAAAACCAATTAGAGACCGTACAAAACTACAGGAAAAGCAGTCCACCCCCTCAAAAACATAACAACTAACACGTCCGAGCATAGCAAAAAAACTTAAGTAAGAGTTGACAGAATTTTGTAGGAGTAGGTGAGTTTTGCATGCCAAGAGCTGCCGTCTACTATGGGCCTGGAAATGTGCGGGTTGAGGATGTTGAGAAGCCTAGGGCTGGTTTCGGCGAGGTTGTCGTCAGGAACTTTGTGACATTAACATGTGGGACTGATTTGAAGATGTTTCTGCGCGGCCATCCCTACGCCAAGCCGCCGATGGTTATGGGGCATGAGTTCGCCGGCGTGGTTGAGGAGGTGGGCGGCGGCGTTGACTGGGTTAACGTCGGCGACAGGGTTGTGGCCGTCAACTCAGCGCCCTGCGGCCACTGCATCTACTGCAGGCTGGGAAGGTTTAACCTCTGCGAAAACCTTGAGAAAGCCATAATAGGCTTCACAACAGACGGCGCGTACGCAGAATACGTCAAAGTACCCAGACATATCGTTAACTTCAACCTCTACCGCCTCCCCCAGAACCTTGATTACGAGGAGGCCGCCCTTCTTGAGCCCCTGTCCTGCGTAGTCAGGGGTAGGCGGCTCATAGATATCGAGGTGGGGGACGGCGTGGTCGTGGTTGGGGCTGGGCCGATAGGTTTGATGCACATGATGCTCGCAAAACACTCGGGTGCTGGAAAGGTGATCATGGTGGACGTAAACTGGAATAGGCTGAAGTACGCTGAGGAGCTGGGTGCTGATGTAACGGTAAACTCGTCAGAGGAGGATGCAGCAAAGCGAGTGAGGGAGGAGACAGGAGGGGTTGGAGCCGATGTAGTTATAGAAGCTGTCGGACTTCCCGAGACATGGGAGTTAACGCAGTCTATTGTCAGGAAGGGCGGGACAATATTGTTATTCGGCGGCCCGCCAAAGGGAACCAAAATGTTGGCGGACACATACACCATTCACTACGGGGAACTCAGGCTGCAGGGCTCCTTCCACCACACACCTCAAGATGTGCTACGCGCCATGAGGCTCATAACATCGAGAAAAATACCTCTGCGTAGGCTTATCACAGGCCGTGCTAAGCTCGAGGACATAGTTAAGGTCTTCGAGGACCTTAAACAGGGTAAGGAGATAAAGGTCGCTATAACCTACGGCTAGCCTTCAACCACCACCTTAACACTTCTCGAGGCATCCCTTGCAACAGCGAAGGCCTCCTCAACGTCGTCAAGCCCAAACTTGTGTGTCACAAGCTCCTTCAACGAAATCCTACCGTGTTCCATCATCTCCAAAACCTTCGTGGTCTCAGGCTCGCTAGTTGAGTAGCTTGTTATGATGCTTTTCTCGTCGATGAAGAGCTGGGAGAAGTCGATCTCTGTCTTCTCTCCCCGTTCAGGCGCCCCGAAGATGCATATCTTCCCGCCCCGGCGCACAGCGGTCAAGGCTATGTGTAGCGGTTTTACTGCAGGTGTCGCGAGAACACCTATGTCACACCCCCTCGACTCGGTGAGGCTTTTACAAGCCTCGGCGAAATCCTGCTCTAGAGGGTTCAAAGCTACGTCTGCCCCAACCCGCATAGCTAGCTCACGCCTGAGCTGAGAAAGCTCTGCAACAGCTATCACGGAAGCCCCGAAAACCCTGAGCATTTTGACGAAGAGCATCCCGGTCGGGCCTGCACCAACCAAGGCCACGCTGTTCCCCGGTGCGAAGCCGACGCGACGCAACGCCCTCAAAACACATGCAGCGGGTTCGATGAAAACCGCTTCAAGCCAATCTAGGGTTGTTGGAAGTTTTAAGACACCGCCCCTCTCGACGTTTACCCTCGGGACTTTAAAATACTCAGCCAGGCCACAAGGCTTGATAGTGTCTCTGAGGAACTGTGGACACATCGTCTGTGAGCCGTTCAGACAGTAGTAGCATTTCCCGCATGAGACGCGGTGATGAACCATGACTCTGTCTCCTTCCGCAAACCCGTTTGCACGAGACTTCTCAACTACCCCGACAACCTCGTGTCCGAGCATGGGCGGCGTCAACGGCCTTCCAAACGCCTTCTCAAGGTCAGTTCCGTCTATCCCGCATGCCATCATCTTGACAAGCAGCTCTCCCTCCTCGACAACAGGCACTTCAACGTCCCTAACAGCCAAACCGCCTCCTTCTCTAACAAACACAGCCCTCATACTCAGTCACGTAATCCACTTCTAGGTGGCAAATAAGGTCATTCGTTAGTTCGTCAATCGTGTCCAATAAGGTGTTATATTTAAGGGCTGATTGTTTGTATGGATGTGGTGGCCCTTGTCTCTGGCTGCTTCATTCGTAATATATGTTTCATGGTAGCTGTAGGAAGGTCTCTAAGGTTTTTAGCATTGCTTTGGGGCCGATAAGCAAGTCAGCAGTACACTACCTTGCTAGTAGGGTATCTGAGATCAGGGTCTCTAAGGAGCCTAGGTATAGGAGATGTATAGCTGTTGATGAGACTAAGCTACGTGTTAAGAAATCCTACGTATACATATGGTCTGCCGTAGATGTGGATTCTAGGGAATTGCTGGCTCTAGAGACCTCCTATAGTAGGAGCAGCCTAAACGCCCTAACATTCCTTAAAGATGTGTACAAACAAGCCACTGGTCATAGTCGATAATGGCCCATGGCATAGATGGGCGTTTGAGAAGCTTGGACTAGAGTATAGGTATGAGAGATTCGGTATGAGGAACAGGGTTGAAAGACTCTTCAGATACCTAAAACAGAGAACAAGAAGATTCCACAACAACATAAGCAGCTGGAGTATCAAAACTACGCAGTAGCAACAGCAATAATCAGAAACCTAACCACACTAACAAAGATCCAAAGAGGCGCATTACTTGTTAACAGGATTGGTTTTGGGATATTGTCTTGATAAGGCTTTAAATACCATCTAGAGGCTTCTATTTTTGACTTGTTAGGCTACTATGGGAGGAGCTTAAGCTATGTAAACCCGTTATTTGGACACTATGGGGGTTGGGAACAAAAAATTTATTAAATAGTAACAAGAAGTTTTATACGTGAAGATCATAAACGCGAATGAGATAAACCCAATATTGTTAGAAAAAGGCACAGCAAAGAAAACGTGGGGAAAGTATCTAATCGGCGATAAGGATGGTGCAAAAAAGTTTCATATGAGAATATTTATAGTTGAACCAGGAGGCCAGACAAGCTACGACCAACATATATATGAACACGAAGTCTTCGTACTAAAAGGCAAAGGTAAACTAGTTACGATTAAGGATGGAAACAAAGTCGAAACTCAGATCAAGGCTGGAGATGCAATATTCATAGAATCAAACGAAATTCATCAAATATTCAATGAGGGAGACGAACCTCTCGAGTTTATTTGCATTAAAGGCGTAAAAGAGATATATTACTAAAATCTAAAAAACGAAAACTTCTGGATTCGCACAATGGTGGGGTTTTTCGCCTTTAAGTATTCGCACAACGTCTTCGCCCAATATTTTCGCGGCTCGATGTACTGTTTGTTTAGATGCTCCCGCTATGTGAGGGGTTAAAATAACGTTATCTAACTCAAGTAGAGGATAATTAGGGCTCAATGGCTCTGATTCAAAAACGTCTAGGGCTGCGCCGGAAATCCACTTTTCTTTTAGTGCTTTTATCAGAGCTTTTTCATCAATCAACTCCCCTCTTGATGTGTTTATCAGCAAAGCCGTATCCTTCATCATCCTCAACTCACGTTCTCCAATCATATGATACGTCTCGCGCGTCAGTCGAGCGTGAATAGAAACCACATCTGCCTCTCTCAAAACCGTCTCTAAGGATTCGGCTTTTTCCACCTTAAACTCATCCATTTTCTCGCGAGACACGTATGGATCATAAGCTATTACCTTCATGTCAAATGCCTTAGCTCTTTTGGCCACCTCGTAACCAACCCTGCCAAAACCTATAAGACCCAGCGTTAAATTGGATAGCTCGTTTCCGCAAAGGTCATAACTATAAAATTCGTCATACCAAATCCCCCTTTTAAGAAGCTGGTGTGAATTTACGATATTTCTCATACAGGCTATCATCAGACCTATTGTAAAATCAGCTACTGCCTCACTATTTCTTCCAGGTGTGTATATAACAGGTATCTTCTTGGCCGTAGCTGCATCCACATCTACGTTAACCGGACTTCCGCGTGCACATCCTATGATCTTAAGACTTTCCCCTGCTAGTATTACCTCATTGGTAATGGGTGCCACATGAACGATTAAAATTTCTATATCTTTAACAAGCTCCGCGAGTTCCTGTGGGTCGCCAGCAAATTCTCTTATCTCCTTTTTAATTCCAGCACGTTTACCTAGCTGATAGCCTTTAAATTTCCAATCAACCACTTTAATTTCTGGGGCTATACCTGATTTTTCAAGAACCTCCTTTAGAATGCTTTCTACGACCGAGGGTTTCATAAACATATCTCCAGCTACTAAAACCCTAACCAATCACTGCCTCACGACTGCTCCAACGTAAACGAATATTTAAACTATAGCATAAAATATTGGGTCGCAGCAGACAAGACTACAAATATCCATGAGGTGGCGCATCATTCATGTTTTAAACTTATGCCTAACGACAGCCCATCTATTTACATATGGAACTCCTTAGACATAGCCGTGGGTTCTGTAGAGAAATGTTATATAATGGTAAAATAGAACATAGAATTGCAGGGTGATTTGTGTCCGCAATTACTGCTTGGTCTTGACATTGGAACCACGGTGATTAAAGCAATAGTGTTCGACACCGAAGGTAATACGATCTCGACAAGCGAGAAAGAGATCGAGGTAATATATCCAAAACCTGGTTGGGCTGAACAAGACCCGGAAAACTTGTGGAAAATAACAGTTTCAGTTATTCGAGAGATATTGGAAAAAATTGGTAATCGAGCGTATGAGATTTGCGGCATATCATTGACTGGACAGATGCATGGAACATTCTTGATTGATAGAAAAGGAAATCATGCTAGAGAGAGAGCCATAATCTGGCTTGATACAAGAAGTAAAGACATAGTCGATAAATTTTACCAAGAAAACCTAGCAGACAGAATTTATGATGTCACTGGGTGGAGGCTTATGCCGAGCATGCAGTTTGCACATTTGTATTGGTTAAACAAAAATGAGCCCGAAGTTTTAAAAAATACAAAATATTTCTTAACGTGTAAGGATTATATACGGTATAAGTTGACCGGCGAACCTTTAACTGATTTCACTGATGCATCAGTTAGCGGGCTACTAGATATAAAAAAGGGTAAATGGTCAAATGAGATGATTGAGCTAATTGATCCCTCTCTAGATATTTTCCCAGAGATAAAAGGTTCTTGGGAATATGCGGGATCCGTGGTCGATGAAGCAGCAAGGCTTACGAACCTAAAAAAAGGATTGCCTGTTGCTGTTGGAGCGGGTGATATTTGTTCAACAGCTATTGGCGCTGGCTCGATAAATCATGGGCAGCTAACTGCAATTATAGGGACAGCAGGAATCTATGAATTAACCGTTGATAAAATAATTTTGGATGACGAAAAGAGATATTCGGTTGCTTATGGGGCTGCACAAGGAATATGGCATTTGGAGGCGGTGCAGATGGTGGCTGGAGCAGCTCTTAGATGGTTCAGAGATGAGCTAGGCCGTGAAGAAAAGATTAAAGCTAATGAGGAAAATGTCAGTCCGTATCAGATATTAGACCAGGAGGCGTTAGAAAGTCCTATAGGTTCGAATGGCGTTGTTTTTCATCCATTTCTGCAAGGAGAACGATCGCCCTTCATCAATCCTGATGCACGGGGAATGTTTTATGGTATAGGGCTTTGGACAAAGAAAAGTGACATTGTAAGAGCCGTCTTGGAAGGTGTTGCATTTGCCGCGAGAGATAATATAGAGATATTTCGGAAGAAAAACATCCAAATAAACGAAGTTAGATTGACTGGTGGAGGTGCAAAGAGTAATGTCTGGGGGCAGATTTTTACAGATGTGTTAGGAGTGAGAATAACAGTCCCACGGGTTAAAGATTCAGGTGCTTTAGGTTCCGCGGTCTTAGCTGGCATCCCTGCAGGAATCTTCAAAGATGTTCATGAAGGTGTTAGCTCGATGGTAAAAGTAGATAAAGTGTACATTCCAAATCCTGTTAACACCTATAAGTATGAAAAAATTTTCCAGATTTACAAAAAATTATATGCATTACTCATGGATTTTTACAAGGAGTCCGCGGTAACCATCTCAAACCTTTAATCGTTATGAAGTAAGGAAATTCAAGTGACCACAGATTATGTAACTAACCATTTGAGATAGTAACTAATAGTGTCCAAATAAGGCTTTAAACACCCTCTAGCGGAGTCTATTTTGACTCGCGAAACTACTAAAGTCTTCACCTATAAAAACCCGTTATTTGGACATTATGCTGCTGCTAGTTTTTGAGGGAGATTAGGTGGTCTGGTGGTGTTAGGTGTGTCTACTGTGGTTCTCTGTCCGTTATATGTTGGGGTTGGTATAGGTGTAAGGCCTGTTTAAGGACTTTTAACGATAAGAGCGGTACTGATTTCGAGTATTCAAGGATACCTCTTAATGAGAGACTGTTCATAATGTATCTGTCTAGATCCCTTATTGTCCCCCTCTTGAGGGCCTCTATAGATGTTGGGCGTGGCTACGGCTCCGTATACAGATCGTTCAGGAGGATAATGTATTCTATGGGGAGGTATGTTAGGTGTTCTCGGAGGATGCTCTCAGGGGCTGTTGAGGTTGATGAGGTCTATGTGAATGCTGGTCTTAAGGGTAGGGGTTTGAGGGCTGGTAGGGGTAGGGGTGGATGGGATAAGGATGTTATCCCGGTATTCACAATAATAGGCCGTAACGGCCATGAGGTATATATACCCTCCAGGGATGTTAGGGGTGAGACAGTGGCTAGGATAGCGTCAAGGCATGTAGAGGCAGGATCCAAGATATACACGGACAACTTCCCATCATAAAGCATACTAAAAAGCATGGGGTACAAGCATGATTACGTAAACCACTCTA
>Ga0272447_1001129_pt1 | contig 17620 bp, 13 predicted proteins | sample YNPCB0133_FD_194589 | JGI IMG/M metagenome (GOLD analysis project Ga0272447, IMG submission 194589) | Hot spring microbial mat communities from Yellowstone National Park, WY, United States - YNP-CB-013-3 | ecosystem: Environmental > Aquatic > Thermal springs > Hot (42-90C) > Sediment | place... | reverse complement strand
TCCAAAATCTCCCGAATATCCATCGCGTGGCCTCCTTATGCGCTCAATCCCAGTTTTTCCCGCACGCGCGGATGCACGACCTGCCCGTCGCGCGTCAACAGGGTCTCGCGGATAATTTGGTCTTCCCAGTCCAGACTCAGCACGCCGTCTTTGAGTAGGTTGATGGCGAAGCTGCTGATATTTTTGGCATACAGCTGGCTCGCGTGATAGGGCATCGTCGCTGGCACATTCAAGGGGGCGATGATAGTCACGCCTTCATGCACGACGGTCTGACCTGGCTGCGTCAGTTCGCAATTGCCCCCGCGCTCGGCAGCAAGGTCCACGATGACCGACCCCGGTCGCATTGCCTCCACCATCTCGCGCGTGATGAGCACTGGCGCGCGCTGACCGGGCACGGCAGCAGTGGTGATTACCACGTCGTTCTCTGGCAGCACTCCTTTCATCATCTCCGCCTGCCGACGGTAGAAATCCTCGCCCAACGCCTTGGCATAGCCGCCAGCGTCCTGTGCATCCTCCACCTGTAGCGGCAGCTCCACGAACCGCGCCCCAAGGCTCTCCACCTGCTCGCGCACAGCAGGTCGCACGTCATACGCGCTGACCACCGCCCCAAGCCGCCGCGCAGTGGCTATCGCCTGCAAGCCTGCCACCCCCGCCCCGATGACGAACACCCGGGCAGGGGTGATGGTTCCCGCTGCCGTCATCATCATCGGGAAGATTTTGGGAAGCACATTCGCCGCTAACAGCACCGCCTTGTAGCCCGCCAGGTTCGACTGCGAGGAAAGCACGTCCATCGGCTGCGCGCGCGTGAGACGCGGCACCAGCTCCAGTGCGAACGCGATGAGGTTTTTCTGCGCCGCCTCCGCAACTGGCTCAGGCGCCCACAGCGGGTCCATCATCGCCACCCAGACCTGTCCCTCCCGCGCTAAGGCAAGGTCTGCCCGCCAGCCGTGGGGATTCGCGCCGAAGGCGCGCACCTGCAACACCATGTCCGCACCCGCGAGTACCTCTTGGCGCGTTGGCAGGACGGTCGCCCCCGCCTCGGCATACTCTATGTCAGAAAAGCCAGCGGCTCTTCCTGCACCTGCCTGCACTAGCACCTCTGCCTTCGCCTTCCGCAGCGCAGACACCGCGCCCGGAACCAGTGCGACCCGCGTCTCGCCCGGAAAAGTCTCCTGCGTTACCCCGATACGCATAGGCATAACCCGTGGTCTAGAGTAGGTTGGTCTACCATATTTCATTCATTGAAAAGAACAGCACTTCCTGCTTTCCCCCGAAGGCTGTCTGCGTGCAGGAACGGAAAGATGGCTCAGACCAGCGACAGCAGTTTATGTCCGCGCACTGCCCGCGACGCACACTGCGCAGGGCAGACCATGCGGGGCGGCTTACTGAACAGCCTCTCGGCGGTTGAAGTGGCTTACTCAGCCGCTTGGGTCGATGTTGGGTATCCACATCTCGTTAGTTTGACCGATAATAAAAACATGATAAGTTTATTGCAACGATTCAATTGAATCATTTCACTTAGGGGGTGATAATCAGTGCGTGCGCTCAGTAAGCTACCCATCGCGTGGAAGCTGCGGATTGGCTTTGGCATCGGGGTCATTGCAGCAGCCACGGTCGGCATCTTCGCGCTGGGTCAACTGGCTGCTGTCAAGCAGACCGTACAGCAGATTGTGGAACGTGAGCTACGCGTGGCGATAGCGTTTGCGAAAATCGACGCGAACATCCAGCAAGTGCGCGCCCGCGAGTTCCGTCTCTTGCTGGCTGATGGCAACGCTCAGGAGATGAAAGCCGCGGCGGAGGCAGCAGCTCGAAACATCGACGTGGCGACACAAGCTATCCAACAGGGCAAGACGCTTCTTGCCACCACAAACCAAGGCAATACGCTTGCCGAGCTAGAAGCAGCCTGGGCAGAGTATGTGAAGCGGCATCGAACCTTTGTCCAGCTCAACCAGCAGGGCAAGTCTGCCCAAGCCAAACGCTTTTCCGCAGAACGAATGCGGCCGTTGCTACGAGAGCGGATAGACCCCTTAATCGCGCAGCTCGAGGCGCATGCGGAAGAGAATAGCAAGAGATCGGCGGCGCAGATCGAATCCACCTACCGCCGAGCAAGGACAGTGGTGACCCTACTGGTGGTCGGTGCGACCCTATTGAGCCTTCTGTTCGGTTGGCTGCTCAGTCGCTACATCGTAGCGGCGATTCGCCAAACTGTGAGCGCACTCGAAGACCTTGAGCGCCACGAGCTCAGCAGCCTGCAGCGAGCCATGGAAGCGGTAGAGCAGGGTAACTTAACCATTCAGGTGGACACGGTGACGCAGCCCGTTGCGGTGCGAAGCCATGACGAATTTGGCAAGTTGGCGCAGGCGTTCAACACCATGCTGCAGCAACTGCACGCGATGGCGAGGGCCTATGGGGGCGCACAACAGGCTATGCGCGCACTGCTCATCCGTGTCGGGGAGTCGGCAGGCGCGGTGGCTACCGCCAGCCAAGAGTTAGCCACGTCCACCGAGCAATCGGGACAGGCATCGGTAGAGATTGCCAGGGGTAGTGAACAGCTTGCTCAGCAAGCGACCGAAGCCGCCCAGGCAATGGATGCGCTGGACAAGGCGGTTCGCGTTGTCCAGCAGGGTAACGAGGCTCAGCGCGAAGCCATCCAGCAAACCGAGCAGGCGATGCGTCAGGCGGCGGCTGCGGTGGAAGAGGTGGCACACTCGGCGCAGCAAATGGCTGCCTCCGCGCAACAAGCCAGCGCGATTGCCCAACAAGGTAGTCAGTCCGTGGAAGAGATGCTACGCACCATGCGCCGCATCCAACAGCAAGCCGAGTCATCCGCCGAGAAGGTAGCGCAGCTCGACCAGCTGGGTCAACAGATAGGAAACATCGTGCAGACCATCGAGCAAATCGCCGAGCAGACGAATCTGCTGGCACTTAACGCCGCGATTGAGGCTGCGCGCGCTGGAGAACACGGGCGAGGCTTTGCCGTCGTTGCCGATGAAGTGCGCAAGCTAGCAGAGCAGGCAGGCACCGCGACCAAAGAGATCGCCTCGCTGATAGCCGATGTGCGTTTAGGGGTAGAGCTCGCTGTGCGCGAGATGCACGCGACGGCGTCTGGCGTCACGGAAGGCTTCCAGCGAAGCGAACAGGTAGGCTCTGCACTGATGCAGATAGTGCAGGCGGCACAGCAGGTGGCTGGCGAGGTGGAGTCTGTAACCGCCATCGCGCAGCAGATGTCTGCCAGTGTGCAACAGGTGCTGGCAACCATCAGCACAGTAGCGCAAAGTGCCAGCGAAAACGTTACGGCAACGCTACAGATGGTATCCAGTTCCGAACAGGTGTCTTCAGCGATCGCATCGGTAGCCAGTATCAGCGAGGAAGCGGCTGCCAGTGCGCAACAGCTCACCGCTGCTAACCAACAGGTGGCAGCCACTGCTCAGGAACTTTCCAAGATGGCGGCGGAGCTGCAGCTCTCGCTCGCAGAATACAACACGGGAGATTGTAACGCCCTGATGCAGTGCGTGCAGGTCTTCAAGCAGGCACATATCAGTCGGGCTGAACGTGCGAAGAAGGTAGTAGAAGGCAATGCCACACTCAGCGAAGCCAGTCTGGGCGACCACACCACCTGTCACTTTGGCAGGTGGTACTACGGGGCAGGAATGCGCGACTTCAGCGCGTACGCCGAGTTCAGGGCTATCGAAGCGCCCCACGTGCGCTTCCATCAGCTGGAACGAGAGATTGTCACTGCCATGAACCGGGCACCGCGTGCCGAGGCGCAACGCCTGCTCCTCGACATCCAGCACGCCCGCGACGAGATCGTATCTAAGCTGGACGCGCTGATGCGCGCACTCCAACAGAGGGAGTCTGCCGGTCAGGTACGGTTGGCAGCGTGAACCGCCTCGCCAACGGACACAGCCCCCTTGCATTGAACGAGGGGGCTTCTGTTATTGTGAACTCGTGCCTCTGTGTCTCTCGCTACGCTCACCACCCTATCTCCGAAACCACTGCCATACGCATAGGACTGTCCTCAGCTTCGGTGCTGCAGCACGTCTCGGTGTAGGGCACACTGCTTTCGTCTTCGGTGGCGGCTTTCGCAACTGCACTCCACTGGGTGTCTCCATGCCCGACCGCGCGTGATACAGAGCCTGCCGTTGATGTAAGACACCACGAAAACCCACGCCTCTTGCAGTCGCTTCGCCCAAGCCGCAAAGCCTTCTCTTCTGGGAAAATGGTGCGGGTAGTTGGTATCAAAGGTGGGGGTCGACGCCAATCGTACCAACAGACTCCCACAGACATGTTTAAGAACTTGGCAAACTGTTCCACTAACGGGCAGCTCCCGCAGCAATTCGCGGAATGCTTCGAGGGGGCGTCAGGAGCCAGCGTGTCATCGCCCTCGCTGGCTTCGCAGAGGAGTCACACGTAACCTCGTGAGCTCGCGGACGACATCCTTTTGATTGATTGTGCCAGTGTGCCTCCATACATTCGGCAGGAACCCTCCGCCGCGAGGCGAATCCAGTGCCAGTAACTGCAGGAGGCGGGGACACAATGATTCAAAGCAAGGCGGATACTCTGGCTCTTGATGGGGGTACACCCGTACGCACGCGGGGATGGCCGCCTTGGCCAGTTTTCGACAAGACTGAAGAGGATGCCATCCTCGAGGTGGTGCGCAGCGGGAAGTGGTGGTCGGTGGAAGGCACGAAAGTGCGGGAGTTCGAGGTAGCCTTCGCGCGGTTTCAGGATGCCCAGTTTGCGGTGTGCGTTACCAACGGCACAGCGGCACTGGAGGTAGCTCTTCGCGCGGCACACATCGGTTGCGGGGATGAGGTCATCGTGCCACCCTACACCTTCATTGCCACCGCCACCGCAGTGCTGTCGGTGGGCGCGACACCCGTGTTCGTAGACGTAGAGGAGGAGAGCCTGAACATCGACCCCACGAAAATCGAGGAGGCGATTACCCCACGCACAAGGGCGATTATTCCTGTGCATATCGCGGGCTGCCCTGCGAACATGGACGGCGTGCTGGAGGTCGCCCGTAAATACAACCTGCTAGTGATTGAGGATGCTGCGCAGGCGCACGCTGCCGAATGGAAGGGCACCAAAGTGGGCGCAATCGGCGATATGGGATGCTTCAGCTTTCAGGCGAGCAAGAACTTGAACGCTGGAGAAGGCGGCGCAGTGCTAACAAATGACCCTCATTGGGCAGACCAGGTGTGGTCGGTGCATAACGTGGGCCGCGTGCGGGGTGGACGATGGTACGAACATCACGTGCTGGGCAGCAACTTCCGCATGACTGAGTTTCAAGCGGCTATCCTGCTAGCACAACTCCAACGTTTGCCAGAACAAACCGAACGCCGTACCCAAAACGCACGCAAGCTCTCGGAAATGCTGTCGCAGATACCCGGCATACGACCACCACACCCCGACCCACGAGTAACACGCCACGCCTACCACCTATATATCTTCCGCTATGACAAAAGCCAGTTCGGGGGACGCCCACGCGAAGACTTTCTGAAGGCGTTGAGCGCGGAAGGCATCCCCTGCACAGCGGGATACGTGCCGCTCTACCGCGAGCGGGTGTTTCTCAACCGCCCAATCTCGAAAGACCTCTGTCAGCTCAGCACCTTGAAGGACTACTCGGCGGTGCGCTGCCCCGTCTGCGAGCGCGCCTGCTTCGAGGAGGCAGTATGGCTTTACCAGAACATGCTGCTAGGCGATGAGCAAGACATGGAAGACATCGCCACTGCCATCGCCAAAGTACAGCGTGCCTTCAGCAGGTGAAAGCGCAGCAAAAGCGCGATATAATGGTGTACGTGGAACCCAACCCCCCAGCCCCCTTCCCTTACAGGGAAGGGGGAGCGCGACACCCCTCTTCTACAAGGAGAGGGGGCGGGGGTGAGGTGACTCAACGGACATGAGCGTGGAACACGGGAGCGAGATGAAGCAGCTACACACTCTGACCATCCATGAGGCGTATGAACTGCTGCGTAAGCGCGAGACCACGAGCCTCGAACTGACGCAGGCGGTGCTGGAGCGCATCGAGGTGGTCGAGCCGCAAGTGCGCGCCTACATCACCCGCACCCCAGAACTCGCCCTGCAACAGGCACAAGAAGCAGACCGCTTGCTGGACGCAGGTGAAGGAGACGTGCTGACAGGCATCCCGCTTGCGCTGAAGGATAACCTGTGTACGCGCGGCGTGCTGACCACTTGTGCCTCCAAAATATTGCAAAACTTTGTGCCGCCGTACGACGCCCATGTGGTAGAGCAATTGCGCCAGCGGCATGCCGTGTTTGTGGGCAAGGCGAACATGGACGAGTTTGCGATGGGTTCCTCCACCGAGAACTCGGCGTTTTTCGTGACGCGCAACCCATGGAATCTGGATTGTGTGCCTGGTGGCAGCAGCGGCGGGTCGGCAGCGGCAGTGGCTGCAGACATGTGCATCGCGGCGCTGGGTTCTGACACGGGCGGCTCTATCCGCCAACCTGCTGCCCTCTGTGGCGTGGTGGGAATGAAACCCACCTACGGGCGCGTCAGCCGATACGGGCTGGTCGCCTACGCTTCCTCGCTGGATCAGATTGGACCCATCACCAAAGACGTGACCGACTGCGCGATACTGCTCAATGCCATCTGTGGCAAAGACCATCGGGATACTACCAGCGTGGACATACCCGTGCCAGACTTTACCGCGTTCCTGGTGCCGGAGGTGAAAGGGCTACGCATCGGTGTGCCCAGGGAGTTCTTCGCCCAGGGGGTTGATCCAGCAGTGGTTGATGCCGTGCATCAGGCAGTGCGGTTGCTGGAAAGTTTGGGGGCAGTGGCAGAGGAGACCTCCCTGCCCTACGTCGAGTATGGTCTAGCCTGTTACTACATTCTTGCCCCCGCCGAAGCAAGTTCCAATCTTGCCCGCTACGACGGCGTGAAGTATGGCTGGCGCACATCGGAGCTGGCTGGGCATATCGGCATGGTGGAGAAGACGCGCGGCGAGGGCTTCGGGGCGGAAGTCAAGCAGCGCATCATGATCGGCACGTACGCGCTGTCGGCTGGCTACTACGATGCCTACTACCTGAAGGCGCAGCAGGTGCGCACGCTAATCCGCCGCGACTTCGACCGCGCTTTCCAGGATTACGATGTGCTTCTTACCCCAACGTCCCCCACAGTGGCGTTCCGCATCGGAGAGAAGGCGGACGACCCGTTGGCGATGAAGCTGGCGGACGTTTGCACTATTCCAGTGAACATCGCGGGGTTGCCTGCGCTGGCAATGCCCTGCGGATTTCAGGACGGGCTGCCGATTGGTTTGCAGATTATCGGCAAGCCGTGGGATGAGGCGACCATCCTGCGCGTGGCGTACACCTACGAGCAGGCGACCGACTGGCATCGGCGCAAACCGCCGCTGTGAGGTAAGAGTGACCATGTTCCTACGTGTGTGGCTGGAGCGGTGGAGGCAGTGGCAGGCAAGGAGACTGCGGCACGCCCGCACTCAGGCGCTGTGGAAGCAGGCGAAAGAGCGCGTCGCCAAAATCCTACGGTCCTACCGCGCTTTGCCAGAGCACAGCCGTCACTGCCTAAGCGACCTGCCTAATAGCCTACAGCGGTTGCAGGCAGGTATCTACGAACACCTGCTTCAGCAAGACCGCATCCTGATACACCTGCCGCCAGACCGATGGCTGCAACGGCTGTGGTTCACCGGACTGGCATGGTGGTATGAACACCGTGGAGAGCTCGAGCTCGCTATCACGCATCGGCTGACCCTTAGGCAGCTCGAGGAGGCGCGGCGGCAGCGCAACCGCGCTCTGCTGGCGGCAAGGCAGATCGAGGCGCAGGTGCATCAGTGGTTGGTGACCCTAGATGTGCTGCACGACAAGGTTCTGCTGTTGCACTGGCAACCGCGTATGGCTCCAAGCCCCCCCGAAGGTCTACTGGAGGCATTGACCGCACTGCAGCAGGAGATTGCCAACTACCAGCAGAGCGTCGAGGAGGTCGAGCAATGGACCTATCAACACCAGAAAAGGGGTGATTTGGAATGACCCTGCGCGAATTCACGAACACAACGCGACGCCAGATTTTAGAAGCGCTGCAGCACAAGCAGCCACCCCCTGTCGGTCGCTACGACCAGAAGACGTTCGAGGATGCCATGCAGATGCCGCAGATGCAGATGAGTAGCGCGCATTACACCCCGCACAGCGTGATTTTGGAGTTTTTGTTCTGGCACGACAACCCAAGTGCCCCACTGATTTTGTGTGTGGAGGTGGATACCCCTGAGCCTGTAGTGTTTATGCCAGTGCCTGACTGGGTACAGCAGGATGTTTGGCAGGGCGAGGTGAAAGGCACATTTCGGTTGCGCTCGGAGGCAGAGCAGCTTATCGAAGCGTTTCGGCACCATGTGCTGGAGTGTGAGAACCCTGATTACTTCGAGGAACGTCCGGCGCCACGACGAGAATAAGGAGAGAACATGCCAAACGTTGGTTACGACCACCGTGCCGTCACTATCGACGGCAAACGGACATTGCTGCTGAGCGGAGCAATCCACTACCCCCGTAGCACCCCTAGCATGTGGCGGCTACTGATGGAGCGCAGCAAAGAGGCTGGGTTGAACGCCATTGAAACCTACGTCTTTTGGAACCTGCACGAACGCCGCCGAGGGGTCTACGATTTCTCAGACCGGTTGGACATTCGCCAATTTCTCGACATCGCGCACGAATGGGGACTATACGTCATCCTTCGCATCGGTCCCTACATCTGCGCGGAGACCAACTTTGGCGGTTTGCCAGCTTGGCTGCGCGACGTGCCCGGCATCCGAATGCGCACCGACAATGAGCCATTCCTGCGCGAAATGGAGCGCTGGGTGCGTCTGCTGTGCGATTACCTACGTCCATACTTTGCGCCACAGGGCGGTCCCATTATCCTTGCGCAGATTGAAAACGAATACGGCAACATCGCGTGGCGCTACGGGGAGGAAGGCGAACGCTACCTACAGCGCCTTGCCGAGATGACGCAACACCTGAAGGTTGGTGTACCATGGGTGATGTGCAAAGGCGGTGCGCCCGGCTTCATCGAAACGATCAACGCCTTCTACGCGCATCGCGAGCTGGACGATTACTTCTCCCGCTACCCCGACAAGCCCGCCCTGTGGACGGAACACTGGCCTGGCTGGTACGACCTCTGGGGATACCCGCACAACCGCCGCACGCCCGAGAACGTGGCTTACGCCGCAGCGCGTTTCTTTGCGGCTGGTGGAACAGGCATGAACTACTACATGTGGCATGGCGGCACCAATTTCGACCGCGATGGCAGCTTCCTGCAAACCACCAGCTACGACTACGATGCGCCACTGGACGAATACGGGCTGCCCACCACAAAGATGTACCATCTGGCGCGCCTACACCGCATCCTGCAGCAATACGCGGCGGTGCTGGTGGAGAGCGAACGCGCCCAACCAGAAATCCTGAAAGAGAACGTGCGAGCGTATGCCTACCAGCATGATGGGCGTTCGCTGGTCTTCCTGTGCAATGATGACACAGAGCGGACGGTTTCCGTGTCCTATGCAAGCCGCCGCTTCCTGCTGCCGCCGCAGTCGGTGACTCTCATCGGCGATGGCAGACCGCTGATAAACACGGCAAAGGTGGAGCCGCGCGATGTGGTAGCGCGACGCTTTGAGGTCTGCGACCCCAAACTCCCCCCCTTCCAGTGGTGGGTGGAGCCGCTCCCTAGCAGCGAACCGATACCTTTGCACCCCCCTGTGCTTTCGGACAAGCTTGTGGAGCAGCTGCAGTTCACCCACGATCAGACCGACTACTGCTGGTATGTTGCTAAACTGATACTGTTACCGCACCAGGCAGGCAGCGGTTTATTGGAGCTGCAGGGTGTCGCAGACGTGGTGCATCTCTTTCTGGACGGGCAATTCGTTGCCACCACACAACCACCCCTGCCAGAGAACCGCAATCTGGATGACCTGCAGACCTTCACCCAGCGGTTTGAAATCCAGATGAGCCCAGGCGAGCATACCATCGCTATCCTGTGCTGTGCTTTGGGGCTCATCAAGGGCGATTGGATGCTGGGCGAGCGCAACATGGTAGACGAACGCAAGGGTTTCTGGGGCAAGCTGCTGTGGCGTGGTGAGCCCTTGGAAGCTCCATGGCGCATCGAAGCAGGTCTGAAAGGAGAACATTACCGCGTGTATGCGGAAGGAAGCGCACTGGTGAAGTGGGAGAGCAGTCTCGAAGTGGCGCGGGGGAAGCCGCTGTGCTGGTGGAAGACAACCTTTGAGCGTCCAAAGACCCTTGCACCGCTGGCTTTAGACCTGACCGGCATGACCAAGGGTATGGCGTGGCTGAACGGGCGATGCATCGGGCGCTACTGGCTGGCGCCAGGCACGGGCAAGCCAGAGGAGTGGCTGCTGCAGGCAGTGTATCCAGAGGGCGAAGGCTTACCCACCCAACGCTATTACCATCTCCCTGCCGACTGGCTGCAGGAAAACAACGTGCTGGTGCTTTTTGAGGAGGTCGGCGGCGACCCCACGCAAGTACGGCTGTGCTACAGAGTGTAAGGGCGTAACTTCCAGTTCTTGACGCGATTCCGGACATTTAATGTAAAATAGATACAGGGAAGTTGCCGAGGGGATGACATGAAACTGTTCGAATTCAGTGAGGAACCAGCATCGTTCTTGACGTCGCCGAAGGAGGGCACGCGTCGAGTCGACCCGCTGGTCACGCGCAACGGGCGATCGCGAACCCGCAGGCTGATTGCCTTCGGATGGTATGGGGGAAAATACTCTCACCTTGACTGGTTGCTACCACTACTTCCGCCAGCACATCATTACTGTGAGCCATTCGGAGGGTCTGCTGCGGTCCTGTTGAATAGAGAACCCTCACCGGTGGAGACGTACAACGACTTGGACGGTGAGGTGGTAAACTTTTTCAGGGTGCTTCGTGAGCAAACAGACGAACTGATTAAGGCGATAGCCCTGACACCGTTTTCACGGGAAGAGTTTGAACTGGCTATCTCCCCGCCTGAGGAAGATATCTCCGACCTTGAACGAGCCAGACGCTTCTACGTCCGTGCCAGGCAGGCACGCACGGGGCTTGCGCAAACAGCAACATTGGGCAGATGGGCAAACTGCATCAATACTTCGAGGAGAGGCATGTCAGGTGCTGTCTCTCGCTGGCTGGGAGGGATTGACCTGCTGCCAGACATTGCCCAACGCCTGCTTCGGGTGCAGATCGAAAACCGTCCTGCCATCGAGGTCATTTGGCTCTACGACTCACCACAAACCCTGTTCTACTGCGACCCACCCTACGTCCCAGATACGCGCGGCGATAGACGCGCCTATGGTTTTGAGATGGACGCCTCCGCCCACAGGGAGCTGGCGAAGGTGTTGCACGAATGCAAGGGAAAGGTGGCGATATCAGGGTATCACTGTCCGCTGATGGAAGAGCTTTACGGGGATTGGAATTGCATACTTGCGCCGGTAAAAACCTGCCACTCTGTGAAACAACCGCGACAGGAGGCTTTGTGGACAAACTATCCTGTGCCCGCTTGATGAGGTTCAAGAAGCGGTGGCGATACGCATCGATATAGAAAGTGCCAAAACATTACTGCAAAGCGAGTTCGAGCAGGCGGAAAGTGCTTATCTCCAAGCGTCTCCTCCTGTTGTAGACCCCCTCCTTCGTGAAGCAGCAGACATTCTGTTTACGACACGCACTCAAGCATTTCGCGAAGCATTGTTGGGCTGCGCGCTGGCTCGTGTCATCGCCCCCGACATCGATATCACCTTGCCCTACGCGAGCCATGGTAGCAACGCTTTCAATGGACGCACTCTAGACGAGCAAGTGGTCAACCCGTTCTTAGTTTCAAGACAGATTCCCTGCTCGAGAGGTCCATATCTTGCTGTGTTTCGGCGAAGCGTACGGTTTACTCGCGAAATGCGCGAGGGGCTTCGCGATAAGAGGGGCTACGATGCGTTTCTACGGTATATTGACGCGCTGAAACAGGCAGACCCAAATCACTCGAGGATTATCTTGCGCTATTTGCTATATCGTTGCGTAGAGCTGCGGGAGAGTTCGAGAGTTCCAGTTGTCGCTCTTGAGCGGATGAGCTTAGAGCAAATTGCCCAGATAGTTGCAAATCTTCTGTCCCGCCCAAGCGGGGGTGTGTTACCTGTCCTAATCGCGGTTGCTCTGGTAAATACTATTAAACGGGTGTATCGACTGGCATGGCGTATTGAATGGCAGCCCAGTCATGTTGCCGACCGTGCCTCTGGCGTAGGAGGAGACATCACAGTATGGGATGGAGAGCAAATATATCTCGTTATCGAGGTAACAGAACGCGAGGTGGATAGGGCAGGGTCGAAGCTACGCTGCGCGACAAGATTTCCCAGCTCGGTTTGCGCGACTATCTTTTCGCTTTCACTAACGTAGAGCCTCAAAAAGACGCCAGATTGCTGGCAGAAATGCTATTCGCACAGGGGCATGAGGTTGGCTTCATCCGCGTGCATGATTGGGTCTACCATAACCTTGCTACGGCTGGGAATGAGGGCAGGAAGGTTTTTCTGAAAGAACTCACGGAGCTGTTGAACGGTGCGCCAGCAGCAATCAAGATGGCGTGGAACGATGCGGTCCAACAGCTCTTCAGTACAACAATCCCTAACGAGGTGGAGAGATGAACCCTTTTGCCACATCCGTTAGCCGATTGGGATCGCGCTTCACTCTGGTGTTCGATCCCTATCACCGCCATGTGCTGCATTCTGCGCTGGGGAGGTGGATCGACCAACCCCTAGACCTGACCATCGGGGTGAAGGCGGAGAGCGGTGAAGTGGTTGCTCTACCGTTCACCCGCGAGGCGGAGATGTTCGACGCGCTGGAGCAGGAACTACGCCTGTGCGGCGTGCGCTATACGGCGCATTCCGTCAAATGCGGCGTTCGCCTGACGCTAGAAGTGACCGCTCCCTTCTACCCCCACGACGCTCTCACGTCTATCGCACCAGTACTCTACTTCACCTTGCGTGTGCAGCCCCAGAACCGACTCTTCTGGACAAACTGCCCGAACCCACTGCAGCGGGGCAAGCTGTTCGTGCGTCTGAAACGCGATGGATTGCAGTTTACTCCCCTGCCCGACGCCTTGGCGATGGAATATGTTGTCTCGCAGGTGGCGGATGACAGGTTTTCCATCAAAGACTTCATCGTCGGTGATACGCCGCCGACGGCACAAGAGCGGCTCGTGCCGCTGACCGATGGGGTATCCGTTGAGGAGGACGGACTATTTCTGTCCTTTGACTTCTCCCATAGGGAGGAAGCCACCATGCGCTTCGCGTGGTGCGCCTACGTGGACGCGCCCGTGCTGGAGGTGTTCGGAAAGCCGATGCATTTCCTGTACACGCGCCACTTTGCCAGCATGGAGGAGGTTGCCCGCTTTGCAAAGGAGCAGCAGGAAACCCTTCTGCGCAAGACGGCGTTTGTCGAGAGCCTCCTGGACGAAGCGAGTCTTAGCAAATCGCAGCTCGACCTCATCCGCTTCTCGTTCCAGAACTTTTTGCTGAACAGCTGGTGGGTGGCGGACACACAGGGTGAAGAGTGGTTCAGCGTGTGGGAAGGCTCGTGCTGTTTCCATAGCACGGTGGATGTGGAGTACAACAACGGGCTGGTCTACTTCGCCTTCTGGCTGCCTTTGCTGGAGAAGCTGCTGGACGAGTGGGCGCGTTTCGAGATGCAGGACGAAGTGGGCAGCTACCTCGCGCACGACATGGGCACGCACGCGCGAGTGGGCTCGCAGGCATACCCGCACTCGATGCAGGTGGAAGAGAACGCTAACTACCTGCTGCTGCTACACACCTACTGGCGGTGGACGGGCAATCTGGAGCCTGCGCGTCGGCATCATGCGTTGTGCAGGCGGCTGGTCGACTACTTCGAGCGCAGCGATACCACGGGCAACGGCTTCCCGAACAAAGGCGTGGCGAACACTATCGACGATGCCTCCGCAGCGGTGCAGTACGCGCGAGAGCAGGTGTATCTGGCGGTCAAAACGCTGTCGGCGTGCCATGCGGCGGCGCAGCTGGCGCACGCGCTGGGAGATGCCGAATGGCAGGCACAGTGTGAGCGCATCGTAACGCGCATCCGCGAAACGCTGGACGCGCAGGCATGGCTGGGCGACCACTACGCTGTCTGCTTGGAGCGCACTGCCGAAGGCTTGCGCGACCCCTGGACGGGCGAGAAGTTGCACGGCGAGCTGAGCGGCTGGGATGCCTACTCTATTTACACCGCCAACGGGTTGCTTTACCTGCTGATGAGCAGACACACGCCGCCACTGGACCTCTGGCGAATGAAACAGGACATCGCCAACGCCTATCGACACGCGCTCACCGAGTACGGTTGCACGCACACTAGCGCGGATAAGAGCAACGTGTGGCTCTCCCAGAATCTGTGGCGCGACTTCATCGCTTCATACCTGGATGTCGGCTTACCCGATAACTCCTCGCGCTACATGGCGATGCAACAGCTGATGAACACCGCGGGACTGAACAAAGGGTTTATCGACACCTACTTCACCAACAACCTCTGCTTCTACCCGCGCGGCATTACCGCCATCGGCTACCTGTTTGCGCAGTGCGGTCTGCAGATAGACCGCCCACAAGGGGTGGTGCGCCTGCGTAAGACAGCCCCGTATCCCTGCCGCGTGCCGCTGCTCCCGCTGGCGGACTGGGAGAATCAGCAGGTGCCTGTAGCGGTGTATCGCCTCACCGAGGAGGGCATTGTGGGCGAATTGGAAGGAGAGGAGGGTTTGAAGGGGATGCGTGTAGAGTGGTACTGAGCGCGACCAGAGGGCGACAGCATCTCAACGAACAAGAGTATGACGCCTTACGGAGGGGACGCGCTGGTGCAGGAGAGATTCGAGCGGTCTCTGGAAGCCACATAGCGGCACATGAGGGCGTTTGCCCGCCTGTCCGCCTTCCGCCTGTGCCGCTGGATAAACAGTCATTACGTACCGGTGCTCGACCTGCGACAGACAGCCGTACACCTTTTCATGGATTTTTTGAAAAATAGTTGTGCGCTTGCAGGAAAAGTCGGATAGCTGTCGAAATAGGGCGTAGCAATTGGCAAGAGGCAACGCAATGACAGGCGAAGACTCACTCTGGCTTGCAACCCTCCTGCATGACATCGGGAAGTTCTGGGAGAACGTAGAGCCTGCTCCCACCGACCTGCCACGCGACTATCGCCAGCAGGCACGTTACAGCCACGAACCCTACAGTGCGTGGTTTCTGCATCGGTTTGCCTCCAACTTTACCGACGATTTGCAGGTTACAGAGCAAGTCATTCTCAAACACCACGCGCCCGCCCTGCCCGACGAGATACTGGTGCAAATCGCTGACTGGCTAGCCTCTTACGAACGCGCGGAAGCCCAAGGCGATGAGGAAGGCGCGCGTGGCAAGCGCGATACCCTGTTGCGAAGCATTCTCACCCGTCTGCATCGCGAGCCGACTCCGCCAGCGCAGTATCATGCCTTGCGCCCGCTCCGCTTCGACCGCGATACATTGTTCCCGAGCGCATCGCCGCCAGCCGCCAATTACAGCACCGTCTGGCAAGCGTTTATCGCCGAGATTGAACGCATTCCTACACCACACCCGTATACCCTGCAGGCATTACTCTACAAATACTTCTGGAGCGCGCCGTCTGACCGCTCCCCTGCCAACATCCCCGACATCTCGCTATACCACCACCTAGTTAGCGCGGCGGCAATCGCTGTGTGCCTTGCCCGTGCCCACTTCACTGAAAACGACCTGAAAACCCTGCAAAGCGGGCTAAAAGCGCTCTGGCAGGACAAAAACATCCAGATGTTGCCTTCTGAGCAGCAACGGCTACTGCAACAGCCTATCGCCCTGCTGGTGAAAGGGGACATCTCGGGCACGCAAGACTTCCTTTATTTGCTGACCAGTCGCGGAGCAGCACGCGGTTTGCGCGGACGCTCGTTCTACCTGCAACTGCTCACCGAGGTGGTAGCGCGTTGGATGCTGCGCCAACTCAAGCTGCCGTCGACTAACCTGTTGTATGCTGGCGGTGGACACTTCTACCTGCTAGTGCCGTTCGCTAACAAGTCGGAGCTGAACGAACTGCGCCACAGCCTATCGGAGAAGCTATGGCAGGCGCATCGGGGCGACCTAAGCATGACCCTTGCCGAGACGACGGTGGCTCCGGTCGACTTCGTAAGCAAGGAGGGCGGTGGCAACGGCTTTGCCGAGAAGTGGCAATCGGTTTCGGAGGACGCGGCTGCCCGCAAGGCACGTCGTTGGCAGGAAATGGGGTTGCAGCTGTTGTTCACGCCGCACCAGGAGGGCGCTACCGCCGACGAGATGTGCCAGATTTGCCACGGCGAGTGGAAACCAGGCATGGGCAGAACCGAAGAGGGAATACGCAAATGTCGCCGTTGCGCTGCCTTCGAGGATTTGGGGAGGGAGCTGCGCCAACCGGCTTACCTTGCCCATTTTGTGATAGAGGAACAGCCCTTGCCGCCAGTCGCCACGTGGCACGATGTGCTGAAAGCCTTCGGGGTAGATGTGCGTATCCTTTCGCAGGGCGAGAAGATACAACCTCCCGCGAATGCCCGCGAAGCCATTTTGGAACGGGTGGACGATACCGACTTCCTAAGCGATGAAGCCCTGCAAATCGCGGCGTCGTGGAACCTGCCTGTCGCCTTTGGCTTCCGCCTGCTGGCGGATGCTACTCCCTACGACGAGCGCAAAGCACAGGTGGCAGACTTTGACCACCTCGCAGAGTCCTCAACAGGGATGCACTGGCTGGGTGTGCTGCGGATGGACGTGGACAGCTTGGGCGAGATTTTCCGCAACGGTCTGGGCGATGACGCCACTCTCTCTCGCATTGCGACGCTCAGCGGTGCGCTGCGTCTCTTCTTTGAGGCATGGGTGCCCCACATCTGCCGACAGCAAAACCAGCTGGGCAACGCTGGAAAAGTATACCTGTTGTACGCGGGTGGTGATGACCTGTTCGTGGTAGGCTCGTGGAGTGCGCTACCCGAGATCACCATGCGAATTCGGCGCGACTTCCACGACTATGTTGGTGGCAAGCACGTCACCATCTCAGCTGGTATCGCAATCCAGCACGACAAATACCCTCTCTACCGGCTTGCGAACGAAGCCAAGCACGCTCTGGACGACCGCGCCAAAAACCTGCGCCCAGAGAAAGACGCTATCTGTTTTCTGGAGGAGGCTATCGCCTGGGAACAAATGGAACAGGTGGAGGCTTGGAAGAACCGCCTGCTGGAGATGCTTCATCCTGACAACGGTAAAGAACGGGTTTCCCGTGCGCTGCTTACTCGGTTGATGGAGATATCGGCACTGTACCGGGCTAACGTAGCGGTTCAGCGCAAACGCCTACGCCATGGCGAGATCACAGAACAACAGTATCGCTCCCTGATTGACCACGATCGCTGGCGCTGGAGAATGGCGTACCACCTGAGCCGCTTCGCGCAACGGTATCGCTCCCATGAGGAGGCGTTGCAACATCTGCAGGATGCCCTCAGCCAAAAAGGGCTCATCACGAATATCCATATCGCCGCCCGCTGGGCGGAACTCTTGACCCGGGAGGAGAAGTAGCTATGCCTCAACCGCAGAACCGACCACCGCAACAAC